>ENA-OUOU01001527-OUOU01001527.1-human-gut-metagenome-genome-assembly--contig:-NODE-1527-length-11996-cov-4.235659_pt1 | contig 11996 bp, 7 predicted proteins | sample MGYA00237936_ERZ548765 | MGnify/ENA primary metagenome ERZ548765 (study PRJEB26490, sample SAMN05356889) | human gut metagenome | biome: terrestrial biome; feature: human-associated habitat; material...
TTGTCAAAGACAGGTTGATGTAGGTTAGTCAGAATTGTTAAAGATAGGTTGGTGTAGGTTACTCCGAATTGCTAAAGACAGGTTGGTGCAGGTTAAGGACAGGTTGGTACAGGTTACTCTTGTTGATGTGTCAAACGTTTCATTTCATAGGGATTTTTGTGCAGTTTTGGGCACGGTGCTTGCCCACTTGGGGCAAGCACGTTACCCAACATGGGCAAGCACGTTGCCCCACTTGGGCACGTTTGCTGCACGGATGTTGCCCATTTGTCCCCAATATGGCAGACTCCGTCTGGGCTTAAACAAAATCCTGCTTGTCCTTGTTTGCGACGAACCAAGAGTATCTGTCCTTCCCCGTATGATAACCCATCCTAACCTTCCCCAAGGGAAGGGACAAGTTACTCTGCTTTGTCAAAGACTTCAGCAAATCAATTCAGCCAATGAACATCAGCCCCCACCTAACCTCCCACGAAGGGGAGGTTAGGTGGGGGCTGAAATCTGTATGCGAAGTAACTTGTTCCTTCCCTTTGGGAAGGTTAGGATGGGTTTGAGGTTAGGTGGGGGCTGATGTCGATATGCTGAGTAACTGGAAAATCACTGATTTTAGGTATTGCACATTCTTCAGCCTATTTATAATTTTGCAGCGCAATATGCAAAATGCAAATCAAGTGACTGATAAAAGAAACATACTGACATTATCGATGCTCGCAGCAAGCCTTGTTGCCGCTGCCGACAATATTTGCGGACATGTAGTGGATGCCGCAAACAATGATGCAGTGCCCTATGCAACGGTGACAATCACCGATGAGCACAACAGAAAACACACCACCGTGAGCGACATTTCGGGAAACTTCACGTTCCATGGCGTCGCTTCCGGCAGATACACCGTCAGTGTGTCATACCTGGGCTACCACACACTGACACAGACATACACCAGCCGCAACGGAGAAACCGCAACCCTCACGCTGCGGTTGAAACAGGACAACCGCATGCTGAATGAGGTGGTGGTGACGGCACACGAGTCGCAGGGCATCACCACATCGTCGGTCATCGACCGCAAGGCAATAGAACATCTGCAGCCGTCGAGCTTCACCGACCTTCTCTCGCTGCTGCCGGGCGGAACGACACAGCTGCCCGACCTGACCAGCGCCAACAGTATAAAACTGAGGCAGGCAGGAAGCGGAGGCAGCAACTACGACATCAGTTCCATGGGAACAGTGTTCGTCGCCGACGGCATCCCGATGAACAGCAATGCCAATATGCAGACAGTGAAGCAGGCATCGAGCAGCAGTGCCGGCGACCCGGATGCCGGCAGAAACCACACCACAAGCGGCGTGGACATGCGAAGCATACCTACCGACAACATAGAGAGCGTGGAAGTGATACGAGGCATAGCCCCGGTGGAGTACGGCGATATGACAAGTGGCGTGGTGCTCATCAAGCGCAAGCTGAAAGCCACACCGTTAGAGGCGCGCTTCAAGGCCGACTCCTACAGCAAACTGCTGTATGCAGGCAAGGGAATGCAGTTCGGCAGCTTTGTAATGAACCTCGGCATGGACTACCTCGACGCCAAGGCAGACCCACGCAATCCTATGAACAACTACAAGCGGCTGACGGCATCCGCCCGTATGCAAGACACGTGGCAGCTGGGCACCGCACGGCTGCGCTGGCGCAGCAACACCGACTACACAGGTTCGTTCGACGATGAAAAGCACGATCCGGAAATACTGAAGCAGAAAGACGACACATACAAATCTACGTACAACCGGCTCAGCATGAGCCATTCCGTGCTGCTCACGTCCGGCAGCGAATCATTCTTCAAGTCAGTCAGCCTCGACGTGGCGGCTGCCTACGAGTGGAGCAGGATAGAACAGCAGAAGGGCATAAGCCTGAGCCGCGACATTGCAGCGTCAACATCGCTGGAGGAAGGCGAGCACGACGGCACGTACCTGCCTTATCACTATGTGTCGAACGTGACCGTAGACGGCAGGCCGCTCAACGTGTATGCAAAGCTGAAGGCACAGTTCGCCCTGCGCAGCGGCAGGCTGGCGCATAGCATCACAGCCGGAATGGAATGGAAGATGGACAAGAACTATGGCAGGGGACAGGAATACGACCCGGCGCTGCCCGTGAGTCCCGGTACGCCCTATCGTCCGCGCATATACAGCAGCATTCCGGCGATGCACCAGCTGAGCTTCTTTGTGCAGGACAATCTGAGTATGCCAGTGGGCGGCAACCTGCTTTCGACACAGATAGGGCTGCGCGGAAGCAGTATGGCTAACCTTGCCCGGGAATACGCCATGAGCGGAAAAGTATATCCCGACCCCAGGTTCAACCTGCAATGGAGATTCCCGGAAATCAGCATAGCCGGAATGCCGATGACCGTAGACCTGAACGGCGGGTGGGGGCGGCAAAGCAAGTTTCCTACGCTGCTCCAGATTTATCCCGACCTCGTATACACCGACCTCATCGAGCTTAACTATTATAACCAGAATGCCGACCTCAGGCGGCTGCATCTGCGCACATACATCGACAACCCCACGAACTACAGGCTTGCACCGGCAAGAAACGACAAATGGGAAGTAAGGCTCGGAGCACAGTGGAACGGCAACACGGCAAGCGTGACCTATTTCCGCGAACGTATGGACGACGGCTTCCGTACATCCGTAAAAGTGCGCCCGTACAGCTACAGGGATTACGACGAGAGCGCCATAGACGGAAGCAGCCTGAGTGCGCCCCCGTCGCTCAGCGGTCTGCCGTATGCAGAAAAGCGCCAGCTCGGCACATACACCACAACCACGAACGGCAGCAGGCTGATAAAGGAGGGCATCGAATGGCAGGTGGCAACGAAGCGCTTCGAGATGCTGAAGACGAGGCTGACCGTGAACGGGGCGTGGTTCAGGACAACCTACACGAACAGCGAACCGATGTTCCGCAGCAACACCACAGCCGTGGTGGACGGCACGCCGGTGAACAGCCTCTATATCGGCTACTACGAGAACACGGCGGGAACAGTGCGCGAGCAGCTGAACACCAACTTCATGGCAGACACCTATATACCGCGGCTCGCCCTGTCGTTTTCGCTCACCGCCGAGTGTATGTGGTTCACGTCGTCGAAATCCATCCGCACCAGCGGAGTGCCGCTGAAATACATCGACAGCAACGGCGACATACACGACTTCACGGAAGAAAGCAGACAAGACGTGTATTTGCAATGGCTCGTGAACAAATACAATGATTCAGCGTGGCTCAGGCAGAAAGTGCCGTTCTATATGTTTATGAACCTGAAAGTGACAAAGAATTTCGGCAGATGGATGAAGATAGCACTCTTTGTGAACCGCATGATCGACTATATGCCCGACTATACCACAAACAGCGGCATGAAAGTGAGGAGAACATCCAAGCCGTATTTCGGCATGGAAATGAACTTCAACATTTGAAACAAATTTAAAAAGAAAGATAATATGAAAACATTAAATCTATTTATGCTCATTGCCGTGTGCCTGATGGCATTCGCAGCATGTAGCAGCGACGACGGTCCGTCGATCGACACAACACCTGCAGATATAAGAATCACGTTCGCCAAGCCAGCCGGATACAGTGGCGAACTGACGCTGACAGACATCAAACTGACGCTGACGGACATCAACACCGGCAAGGAAACGCCGTTCAACGCACCCGTGGCAGAAGATATGGCGGTAACGCTGAAAAACGTGGCTGGCGGCTATTACAGAATCAGCGCTACGGGAAAGATGGGCTATAGGAACAGCGACCTCGTGGAAAAGACAGTAGACGTGGCGGCATACAGCGACGGAACGGTGCTCTCAAGGGAGAATGCCGCCGTAAGCCTCGCGCTGCAAGTGAGTTCCCAACCAGACCCCGACCCGGAAGACATTGCATACCGGGGCTTCGTGTTGGCGGAAATATTCTGTGCCGGAACGGCAAACGCGCAGGGCGGCTACTATTATGCCGACAAGTATTTCGTGATATACAACAATACCGACCACGTGCTCTACGCCGACTCGCTCGTGATAGCCGAAAGCGATTTCTTGACCACAATGAAGCAAGACTACAAGCCGAACATCATGGACACCGACATGGCAGTGGCGGCAATGTATATGATACCGGGTTCCGGACGTGACGTTCCGGTGCAGCCGGGTGGCAAGCTGCTGATTGTGGACAATGCACTGAACCACACCGTGGCAAACCCGAACTCATGGGATATGACCACTGCCGACTACGAATGGTATGACGAATCGACAAATCCACAGTTTACGGACATCGACAACCCGAAAGTGCCGAATCTGGAAAAGATATATTGCAGCACACTGACACTGTGGAGTCCGCACACACAGGGATTCAAGTCGTACGCCCTGGCAAGGATGCACACCGACAAGAAGACATTCCTCGTGGATTATATATACGACTATGCGTACCATCTTATGGGACAGACAGGCGAAGCCGACATGACGGGCACGAGCTACCGGTTGCCGAACAGCTGGATACTGGATGCCGTGAACATGAGCACCAAGGCAGGATTCCAATGGATATTGACATCGCCTGCGCTCGACCGTGGGTTCACATACAATTCAGAGTTCAACTGGGACGACAGCCGATTCGGGAAGAGCGTGCGGCGCAAGGTGGTGTCAATGGACGGCAGTAGGGCGATACTGGCGGACACGAACAACTCTACGGAGGATTTCGAGCCGAGGGTAAAGGCAGATCCGTTCCATGTGTTCGGCATGAAGAAATAATGCAGCACTGATGGCTGAAAGAAAACTGACAAACAGTTTATCCATATTATGAACATAAGTAAAAAGGCAGGAGTACTGCTCGGGAGCGTCTTCGCCGCTGCAGCAATGCCGGCATCGGCAAACGACAGCATATTGCAGAACAGGCAGGAGTATGGTTCGGAGCGCATGCGTTTCAGACGGGAAACACTTGCCAGTCCGGCGCTGAGAAACTTTCTGCATGCACCTTCCATGTCGGAAGTAGCCGTCAGTGCAACGGCGCAACCTGCTGCAGCCGCGCGAATACCGCAGCTGGGCAGAGGCGGCAGAGCGTTCGGCATAGAGGCTTCTTCGTTCCAGAATATAGGGGCGAACAGTGCGGTGTGGGGAGAGGCATCATACCGGAACGGAAGAAAATATGATGTGGCGTGGAACGAAACGAGTGATTTCCTGCTTCTCTACCCGTATGTCATGGGCGATGCCAAGGGCGGCGACATGGACAGCGAGGAGTACAGGCTCGACGGTGGCTACTCTGCGCGTTGTGGCAGTGTGTGCTATGGCGTGAACCTGGGTTACAGGGCACTGTCGGAATACCGCGACCGTGACCCCCGGCCCAGCAATACTGTGGCAGATCTGTACGCAAGAGCGGCATTAGGCTATGCCATCAGCGGCAACTACAGCATTGCGCTGACGGCAACGGCAGGGAAATACAAGCAGACAAACGAGCTGGCTTTCTACAACGAGTTGGGTGCACAGATGGTTTATCATCTGACGGGCATCGGCAACGACTTCACCCGCTTCTCGGGCCAGGGCAACAACTGCTTCTACAAGGGCTACAACCTGGGTGCGGAGATAAGTCTGGCAAGCAGGGAAACTGTAGGGTGGTCGGCTTCTGCCGGATATATGTTTACGCAGAAGGAGAAAGTGCTAACCGACTTAAACCGTCTGCCGCTGAACAGACTGGAGATAAATACGCTGAGCGCAGCTGTCGGCTACGGCAGCCGGTCTTGGGGTGGCAGGCTGAGTGGGAGCATTGCCGGGCGCAGGGGCGTGGACAACATATTCGGAGATGCAACCGGAAACGTATATCCGCAGATAGGCAGCCGGAAGCAATATGACGGAAAGCTTGCGGAGATAAAGGCAGAAGGATACTGGACTGCAGGCTTGTCCGGAAAGGCATCTGTAAGCATAGAACCGGAAATGGCATACGCTTCGTTCTGCAGCAGCCATTATACATCGGGTAATAAATTCGACAGCAACGATCTTTATGTGGGAACATCTGCCGGCATTGTCTATGGCGACAGCAAGAAAATGTTTTGCGCAAAGGCAGAGATAAGGCGCAGAGAGAACCTGGCGTCAAGTTTGGATATTCACAGCAGCGTGAACGAACAGCTTTCCGCCACACTGCAGGACATAAACAGATATATGGGCGAGGGGGAGACGGAGTTCGGCGTAGGACTGGAATATTCATTCAGGATATGGAAAGACAAGGCTATAACGACGTCAACCGTCTGGAAGCACACAGCATACCACAATGGAAGCAGCAACTGCTACGAGGTCATGCTGGCACTGAGCCTATAGGGCAATCGGTTGGAAAAACACTAATAATAAAAATATCAAACAAGATGAAAAAGCATTTACTATTTTGGAGCATACTGTTCTGCAATGCTGCAGTGGCACAGACATTCTCCGGCGGAACGGGAACAGAAAGCGATCCGTATCTGATAAGCAACGTGAACGACCTGAAGGAGCTGAGCAATATGACCGACACTCCGGGAGCCGACGGCACCCAGCAGACATACGGGAAATTCTTCAGACTGACACAGGATATCACTGAGCCTTTCGTGGGAATGATTGGCTATGAAGGCTTCTTCAAGGGCGACTTTGACGGTGGGGGACATTGCATCACGCTGAATATAAATATGCCCACCGACAACTATGTGGGACTGTTCGGAACGGTGAAGAGCGGGGCTGTGCATGACCTCGCGGTGAGTGGTTCGGTTGTAGGCTGCAACTATGTGGGTGGTATCGTGGCAAATCCTACCAATGAAGCCATGCTGTATAATCTCTGCAACTATGCCGACGTGAAATCAACGTCGACAAGTATGCTCTCGTGTGTGGGCGGCGTGATAGGAGGAATCATATCAAAAGCCGAAGGAACAATGCAGGGGGCAACGGTGAGCTGCTGTGCAAACTACGGTAATGTTTCGAGCGATGGGTGCGCCTTGGGCGGAGTGATAGGCTATTCCGGCCAGCAGACGGGAAACACTATCAGCGATGTGGCAAACTACGGATTTGTGGAAAGTTCTAACACGAAGAGAATTGCCGGCACTATCGGCAATCCGATGTGGAACGACAAGGTGCACCGCATAGCAAACTTTGGCATGCTGAGCAGCGAAGACTTTTCCGGTTGCCTTGGAAATGCCAACCCTACGGACATAGGCGAGATTATTTACGACAGGCAGACGGCGCACACTTCTGTTTCAATACCTGCACAGGAGAGGAACACTGCCGAACTGCTGGGTGAAGGGCAAAAAGAGACACTGGGCGATAGTTGGGTGTATGCTGATGGCATGTTGCCGCGCCCGAATATGAATGGACTTGAGAATAGCGACATTGCCGTGCTTTATGCTACGCCCGTAATACTGGCAGACGGGGACAAACTTGACAATGTGACAAAGAATTTCAGGGTTTCTTTGGGTAACGGCGAAAACGGGAAAGTGGTGTGGAAGGCAAATAACGGTCTTGTAGAAATCCAGGGTGATGGCACTGCAATGATACATGGCGCCGGAACGGAGGTCCTCACTGCTACATACAATAGCGCGTCGAGGAATGTTACCATCATAATTAAGGAAACTGACGGCATAGACACTATCAACGTGAGCCGTAGCACAGGAGACGACGTATGGCGCAACCTCAGCGGACAAGCTGTCAGCACTCCGACACACGGCATATATATCCGAAACGGAAAGAAAGTCATTGTGAGATGAAAAAGGCTGCAATATCATTGATGGCTTGGGTTGCGGCATTGCAGATGAATGCAGTGCCGGCAAACCCCAAGCCATTCACCTATACACAGCCTGACGGGACATCGGTCGTGCTCACATTGGTCGGCGATGAGTTTTCGCATACGTATATCGACGGACAGGGCCGTGCTGTGGACATAGATGACGATGGCTATGTAAGGGTTGTTGCCACTTCCGGCATCCAATATGTGAGGCAGAACCGTGTATTGGCATTGGATGCAAGGAAGCAGAAGGGGCGCAATGTGAAGATGCACTTGGGCAAGGCGGCAACAACGGGAGAAGTACATGGACTGATAATCCTCGTGAATTTCGATGATTTGAAGTTCACGAATACAAAGGAATACATCCATAACCAAATGAATGCGGAGGGATTCTGTGAGAATGGGGCAACGGGATCGGCACGCGATTATTTTATTGCTCAATCCTCCGGACAGTTTTCTCCTACATTCGACGTTGTGGGGCCGGTAACTCTGGATATGCCGTATCGCTACTACGGCGGCAACGATGCCAAAGGCAGCGACAGGCATGCCGACGTTATGGTTTTCTCAGCTGTACAAAAGGCTGTGGAGCAAGGACTGGACTTGGATAAATATGATGCCGACAGCAACGGGATTGTGGATATGGTTTATGTAATATACGCAGGATTGGGCGAAGCCGACGGCGGAGACAAGAATACGGTGTGGCCGCACATGTGGAATTTGCAGGCGAGTGCTCAGTTCGCTAATCAACAGGTGGGTGGCAAGAGAATCGGGCTTTATGCTTGTTCTGCCGAATACCGTGGCGACAAATCGTTCAGTGGCATCGGCACTTTCTGCCATGAGTACGGACATTGTCTGGGACTGCCAGATATCTACGATGTTGACTATAGCGGTGGCTATGGCATGGGCTGCTATGATATTATGTCGGGCGGCAGCTATCTGAACAATGGGAACACACCGCCAAACTACAGCGGCTTTGAGCGTTACAGTGTAGGATGGATGATGTATGATGATGTCACGGTGGCTGGCGATATCACTCTTTCGTCCATCGAAGAAAGCAACAGAGCCATCAGACTGTCATCGCCGACGAATCCGGATGAATATTTTGTATTGGAAAACCGGCAAAAGGAAGGTTGGGATGCATATCTGCCGGCACGCGGACTGATGATAACGCATATAGATTACGATGAACAGATATGGGACAACAACAAGGTGAACGATATTCCAGACCATCAGCACGTGATGATGATGGCTGCTGATAACGTATGGAACCAATCAACGATGATTGGCGATCTCTATCCCGGGTTGTTGAACAATACTGAATTCACGGATGCTTCAATACCAAATTCAAATCTATGGGACGGTAAAAAGCTCGGGAAATCTGTTACTGGCATAAAAATGGAAGGCAACAACGTGAGTTTCCGTATCAATATTGATGTCTCTGGAATTGCATTGCCAAATGCCGTCAGCGAAAGAGAATGCAAAAGAATCTACAGTATCGACGGTATGCAAATACCAAATGGCTATGGTCAGAATATTATAATAAATGTCGGCAAAGATAGAAAAAAGTACGGTGCGGAAGGTGTAAAACGTTCTTTTCTGTAAAATCATCAGCTTCAGGTATCGCATATATATAATAGGTAATAAAATATACAACGGAGTTCGTAACATTAAAAATAAAGAATTATGAAAAAATTGAATTATATTCTAACGCTGTTGCTTCTCGCTGTGGGAGCAACATGGGCAATGGCCGACGACCATACCCTGTCGTTGGGCAATTACGATGAAGTAGTTGCAGGCGACTGGAACGAAGACCAATGCTATCAGGGGAGTTGGTGGATGATTACACCGACACAGTTCTACGTGAAGCACACGGGGTCTCAGTTTATCTACACCAAGGAGCAGTTGGCACAGATGGCAGGCAAGGAGATAAAGGGAATGAGCTTTGTCTTCTACAATCAGGGAGCCTTCAAGCCGCTGCCGAGAACCGTGAACGTATGGGTGAAGGAGATAGATGATAACGCCTTTGCATACAGTGCTGAAAAGAAGGCATACTCGTATTTCGAGTATGGCGATGCTGCAAAAGTTCTCTCCGACTATGCCTTCGATGCTGATTTTGTGGATTACTACTGTCTGAACGGCGAGCTGGAACTTGCATTCACCTCTCCGTTTGCCTATAGCGGCAACAAGAATTTGCTCGTCACGATAACCTTCGACGGCGACGACACGGCAGACACATCAAGCGACATAGAGTTCTACTACAACACGGCAGCTGACAAGATGGCTATGGTTACATGCAGCGACAAGACAACGTTTGCCGACTACAACGAGTCGGAAGACTGGCCTTACGCCAAAGGCGGCGGTTACGCCATTTCGCATGGCGACAAACTGGCGCAGCCGCTCACCAAGTTCACCTATCAGGAAGCATCAAAGCCTGTAGTGAAGCCTGCCGAACTTGCAGGAACCGTGAAATGCGGCGAGACCCCGATTGCGGGAGCTACTGTAACGCTGACAAGCGGCGAGACGAAGTATGAGGCAGAAACCGGCGCCGAAGGAAAATACACCCTGAACATCGAGGCTGAGAACATCGGCAAGGAATACACCCTCACCGCTAAGGCAGAGGGCTACGAGGACTACACGGCAGCAGAGCCGGTGAAGTTCGCTTCCGACGAGAAGAAGACTCTCGATATCAGCATGACCAAGAAGGATGTGCCGTCTGTCCTTTCGGGCAAGGTGCTCTGCTTCGGCGACAACACCCCTGTGAAGAATGCCGTCATCACTGTTAAGAACGACAACAACCAGTATTCTGCCACAAGCAATGAGAACGGTGAATACACAGTGAGCATCGTGAAGAGCGAGGAGACCTATACCCTCACCGCCAAGGCTGACGATTTTGAGGATTACGTCATCAGCAACTACACGTTCACACCGGGCGAACCCAAGACCCAGAACATTACTATGAGAAAGGTTGAGCACCCGTCGGTGATGACAGGAACCGTGACCTGTGATGGAGAACCGGTAGACGGTGCTATAGTGAAACTTACAGCTACCGACGACAGCAAGTTGGTTTACAAGGCTACGACCGGTGCTGAGGGAACATACGTAATCAATGTGGTGAAGAGCGACAAGACTTATACGCTGAAGGTGACCTGCGGAGGATGCGAAGACTACACCGAGGAGAACATCACATTCACTCCGGGCAAGGATATGACAAAGAACATAGCGATGACCAAGACACCGGAACCCGAAAACAGCGTTACTTTGGGCAAATACGACAAGATGCTCGCCGACGGCACATACGACAACGTATACGTAGGCCACGGATACTCATGGGCTGCCGCACCGACGAACTTCTCCCACAGCAAGACCGGTTCGCAGATTATCTACACCAAGGAGCAGCTTGCAAAGATGGGTGGCAAGGCGATAAGCAAGGTGAACTTCATCTTCCTCAACGAATGTGCATACGGCACCTACCCACGCACCGTGAAGGTATGGGCACAGGAGATTGACGATACGAACTTCGGCTACGACGACAAGTCCGGCTTGTATATGTTCTATGACTACAACGCTGCCACAGTAGCTGTAGCGGGAATGGAGTATGCAGGCGAACTCTATAACTATATTGGCAACGGCGAACTGGAGATTCCGTTCGACAAGCCTCTGAACTACAGTGGCAACAAGAACCTGCTCCTTACCATCACGTTTGAGGGCACGGAGTGCTGCAACACGCTCGACTTCAACTTCTTCTGTAATCCCGATATGCCGAAGAAGGCAATGACGTACTTCAGCGACAAGTACACCTTCGACGAATATGCCGAGACAGTGGACTGGCCGTATGTGAACGACGACTGCACTCCCAAACTGGAGCAGCCTATCACACGCTTCTTCTATACAGAGGCACAAACAACCGACGGCATCAGTATTGTTGCTGGCGGAAGCAAGGCAGCAACTGGTAGTGAAGCCACATACAACCTTGCTGGACAGCGCGTGGGCAAGAGCTACAAGGGAATCGTAGTGAAGGACGGCAGGAAATACGTGAAATAAATTACTCTGCTACTGATTTCAGTCAATCACTTCAGCCCCCACCTAACCTCCCCCATTGGGGAGGGACAGTTACTATTGCTGTTGATAAGCAATTGATAATCAGATAACTGCAAATGATAATCTGATAACTATCATGTGGCCAATGGTATCTGTCCCTCCCCTTCGGGGGAGGTTAGGTGGGGGCTGATGTTCATTGGCTGAATTGATTTGCTGAAGTCTTT
>ENA-OUOU01001528-OUOU01001528.1-human-gut-metagenome-genome-assembly--contig:-NODE-1528-length-11995-cov-6.427554_pt1 | contig 11995 bp, 10 predicted proteins | sample MGYA00237936_ERZ548765 | MGnify/ENA primary metagenome ERZ548765 (study PRJEB26490, sample SAMN05356889) | human gut metagenome | biome: terrestrial biome; feature: human-associated habitat; material...
ACGCGCTCGATGTAATCCACATCGTCCAGATCGTCGATCAGGCGCTGGGCGTACTTCGTGATGGCGAGCATCCACTGGCTCTTCTCCTTGCGCACGACCTCGCTGCCGCAGCGCTCGCAGACGCCGTTGACGACCTCTTCGTTTGCCAGCACGCACTTGCAGCTCGTGCACCAGTTGACCGGCATGGTGGTCTTATAGGCCAGACCGTGCTTGAACATCTGCAGGAAGATCCACTGCGTCCACTTATAGTAGGACGGGTCGGTCGTGTCGACCGCGCGGTCCCAGTCAAAGCTGTAGCCAAGCATCTTGAGCTGCTTGGTGAAGTTTGCAATGTTGTTTTTCGTGACAATGGCAGGATGGATATGGTTTTTGATGGCATAGTTCTCGGTCGGCAGACCGAACGCATCAAATCCGATCGGGAACAGGACATTGTAGCCCTGCATCCGGCGCTTGCGGCAGATGATGTCCATCGCCGTGAACGGGCGCGGATGGCCGACGTGCAGCCCCTGTCCGGAGGGATACGGGAACTCGATCAGCCCGTAAAACTTCGGGCGCGGATCACCGGTGACGGCCGCGAACGGCTTTTCCGTCTCCCAGCGCGCCTGCCATTTTTTCTCGATTGCCTGAAAATCATACTTCATAGCGTTCACTTCTCTCTGAAAAAATCAAAAACTGGTAAGCGGGGCGGCGTGATGACCGCCCCGAACGGTTACTGTGGGCTCAGGCGCGCATGCCGGTGATGTCAATGACCTCGGCATCGCTCCACAGGCGCTCCAGATCGTAGAACTTGCGCGCTTCATCCTGAAACACGTGCACGATCACGCAGCCGTAGTCGAGCAGCACCCAGCTGCCGCTGCGGTGTCCCTCACGGCGCAGGACCGGTTCATCCACCGCATCCGCCGCCGCTTCCACGGCGTCGGTCAGCGTCTTGACGTGGGTCGAAGAGCCGGCCGTGCAGATGACGAAATAGTCCGCCAGCGTCGTCAGGTCGCGGGTTTTGAGCAGCTGAATATTCTCGCCCTTTTTCGCGTCCAGTGCCTTGACAATGACCGCGGCGAGCTCGTTAGCAGGCATCATAAGCAAACATCCTTCCTTTTCGTTACCATTTGTTCGGCCCCTGAACCGTGCCGGAGGTGGCCACGACCTGCCCGTTGGACTCATAAAGAATGTCCACATTCGCGGCCGTGATCTCCGTTGTATACGGGTTGAGCCATGTGTTGAGATACTCCAGCCATTCGTCCACGTGGATAAACACATAGGACATGCCGTTTTTCACGCCGTTGTAGTTGGCCGGGATCGTTTCAAACCCAATGGCGCTCTCATCGAGCTTCAAAAACTCCTTGACGTAGAACATCACGTTGCCGGCAGACAGATTCGTGATGACTTCCTTTTCATAGATATCAATAAGCTTGCTGAGATTCGGAATATTGTGCAGCTTCAAAAACTGACTCGTCATGGCCTTGAGCATTTGGTGCTGCACGTCAATGCGGCCGATGTCGCCGTTGGCATAGGAATTGCGGAAGCGGAACACGCCCATGGCCTCATAGCCGTCAAGGTGCTGATACCCCTTGCTCACATGGATAGACAGATCCTGCCCCCAGTCCTCATAGTCCATATCCACGGGGACGTCAAAGTCGATGCCGCCCATGGCGTCGATGAGCTCGACAAACACCTCGACATCAAAGATCGCATAGCTGTCGACCCGGTAGCCGAGGAGCTTCTCCACGCCGGCAAGCATTGCCTCCACACCGTCTCTGCCGTTGTTTTCGGCTGCGGCATAGTACTGATTCATTTTCTTGGGCCGGTAGGCCACGTTCACCGCCGTGTCACGCGGAATGCTGACGAATTTCAGAGATTTGTTCTCCGTATCGAGCATACCGACGAGCACCGTATCCGTCAGGCCGGCCGCGCGGTCCTTGCCCGCGATCAGGAAGGTATAGCAGCCCTTCTTGCGTCCCTCGGTATTGGTGGTAATGCCGTCGTCGGGGTTGCCGTCGCTCAGGCCGCCGCTGAGGCTCGGCGGGCTGACCCAGTGATCCATCAGTACGATAAACTCACCCACGAGCAGCGCCAGCACAACGACCACGATGATCGCAATGCGCACTTTTTTCTTCTTCCGGCGCTTATCCTGTGCCTGCTGCGCCTTCACGCGGTGATTGGCCGCGGCGGACGTCTCGGAAAACGGGTCGTCCTGAAAGCCGCTGCCGTCGTCATATCCATCGTCATAGCCCGCGTTTTGATAGCCGGCATAGTCATCCGGATAGCGGCCGTCATTCTGTCGTCTTTTCATATTCTTTTCCCCTGCCTTGATACCAGTTTAATGCCTGCACCGTGTTCTCGTGCGGCGTAATGCCGCCGGCGCGCAGATCCTCGAGGCTCATTTGCAGACCGAGTACCATGGCCGCGTCCAGATCGATGTAAGCAAGGCGCCGCAGCTCGTCCACGCCGTCAAAATCCCGTGCAGGCTCGATGTAGTCGGCCATATACAGGACCTTTTCGAGCGTGGTCATATCGGGTTTTCCCGTCGTGTGCCAGCGGATGGCATTTTCTATCTCAGGTGGTACACCGAAACGAACCCGCGCCACGGCAGCGCCGGTTTTTGCGTGCAGCAGCTTGGTGTTGGCCGTTTCGACCGTGTCGTTTATGATACCATATTTATCAGACAATAGCAATTGGTCAGATAGCTCGAATTTTTTCGTGCAATCGTGTAAAATTCCGGCTTCGGCAGCAGCATCCGGGTCGCAGCCCCAGCGCTCGGCAAGGCGGCGCGCCTCGTGCTCGCAGCCCCAGACATGGGAGATGCGCCGCGGCTTGAGCATGGGATATGCCTGTTCGCGCAGCCAGTTGAGATCGGGCTTTGCGCCATAGAGCCGCTGCTGGATGATGTGCGCGTACACATCGGGGGCGAGATACTCGCTGCCGCGCCGCTGCGGCAGCAGGCGGCGCACGTCCGTGCTCGTGACCGGGATTGGCTCTGCCGGCAGCGCGATAACACGCGCACCGTACGTCTCGCGCAGATAGGCACTGAAGCGCTCCACCTCGGCGTGCTCATCGCTTGTGCGCGCAAGCGCGACGAGCGTGACCTGCGCAAGCAGCGCGCGATAATCGTGCCACTGCTCAAACGTCGTGAGCATATCCGTGCCGACGACGAGGTACAGCTCCGCGTCCGGATTGCAGTCGCGCAGCTCGCGCACGGTGTCGACCGTGTAGCTCTTGCCGGAGCGGTGCAGCTCCATGTCGGAGACCTCCACCCCCGGTTCGGAGGAAAAGGCCAGCATCGTCATAAGCAGGCGCTCCGACGGCTCCGGGCTGCCCGGTGTGAGCTCCTTGTGCGGCGGGATACGGTCTGGAATGACGAGCGTCACATCCGGCTCGATTGCCGCGCGCACGGCGCGCAGCGCCGCCGTATGGCCGAGGTGCGGCGGGTTAAAGCTGCCGCCATAGATGCAGATCTTCATTTCTTCGCCTTTTTCACGAGCTCGATCTTCGGCTTTTGCTCGTTGCGCTTATAGAGCACGAATTTCGAGCCGATGACCTGCACAGGTTCCGCGCGGCAGGTCGCGGCGAGCTGGTCGCACGCCTCGCGCGCGGTCAGGAGCGAATTTTCGAGCACGCGCCCCTTGACGAGCTCGCGCGCCTTGAGCGCGTCGTTCATCTGGGTGACGATGTTGTCGGTGATGCCGCCCTTGCCAATGTGGACGATGGTATCCTCCGTCGCGGCCAGACCGCGCAGCTGGGCGCGCTGTTTACTTGTCAGCATAGTAATTCCTCAATTCTTCTTTCAGGATTTTGAGCGCATTTCCGCGGTGGGAAATGGCGTTTTTCTCTTCCGGGCGCAGCTCCGCCATGGAACAGTCGTAGCCATCCGGCAGAAACAGCGGGTCATAGCCGAAGCCGTTTTCCCCGCGCGGGGCAAACAGGATGCTGCCCTCACACGTGCCGCGTGCGCGCAGCACGTCGCCGTTCGGGAATGTGCAGCAGATGCACGACACGAACCGCGCCGTGCGGTCGGTGCGTGCGCCGAGGTTGTGCAGCAAAAGGTCGTTGCGCGCGGCGTCCGTATCATCGTGCCGGCCGGTATAGCGCGCCGAGTGCACGCCGGGCGCACCACCGAGCGCATCGACCTCGAGGCCGGAGTCGTCCGCGATGGCGGCCTGCCCCGTCGCACGGGTCACGGCGATGGCCTTCAGATAGGCGTTTTCCTCGAAGGTCTCGCCTGTCTCGTCGACCTCAAAGTCGCAGCCGGCCGCGCTCTGCGGAACGATCTCGATGCCCATGTCGGCAAAGATGGCGCGAAACTCATCGAGCTTATGTGCATTATTGCTTGCAAGGATCATGACAGCAGCGCCTCCACAAATTCCGCAGGTTTGAACTCCAGCAGGTCGTCGATCTGCTCGCCGACGCCGACATATTTCACCGGAAGCTGCAGGTCGTTTGCGATCGCAAAGACGATTCCGCCCTTGGCCGTGCCATCGAGCTTCGTGAGCACGATACCGGTGAGATCCGCCGTGTCGAGAAACTGCTTGGCCTGAATGAGACCGTTCTGACCGGTCGTGGCATCGAGCACCATGAGCGTTTCAATGTCGGCCTCCGGCAGCTCGCGGCGGATGACGCGGGTGATCTTATTGAGCTCGTTCATGAGGTTTGCCTTGTTGTGCAGACGGCCGGCGGTGTCGATGATGACGACATCCACGCCGCGCGCCTTTGCCGCCTGAATGGAGTCGAACACCACGGCGGCGGGGTCAGAGCCCTCCTCGTGCTTTACAATCTCCACGCCGGCGCGCTGCGCCCAGACGGTGAGCTGGTCGGCGGCCGCTGCGCGGAACGTGTCCGCGGCGGACAGGAGCACACGGTTGCCCTCCTTCTTGAGCTGGGAAGCGAGCTTGCCGATCGTCGTCGTCTTGCCGACGCCGTTGACGCCGACGACGAGCACGACCGACGGCTGCGTCGTGAGCAGGAGCATGGTGTCCTGCACCTTGAGGATGCGCGTGAGGATCTGCACGAACTCCTTTTTCACCTCCGCGCCGGTGGTCAGCTTTTTGAGCTCGATGGCCTTGCGCAGCTGCGCGATGGCCTTGGTCGTCGTCTCAACGCCGGTGTCGGCAAGGATGAGCGTCTCCTCAAGGTCCTCGAAAAATTCCTCATCGCCCGGCGCATAGGCGGCAAAGATGCCGGTCAGCTGGGCGTCCATTTTTGTCTTGGTCTTGGTCAGACCCTGTTTGATCTTATCAAAAAATCCCATAGATTATCTTCTCCGTTACGATATGGTTTTAGCCGCTTCATCCAGCGAGAGCTCGATGATGCGCGACACGCCTTTTTCCTGCATGGTCACGCCGAACAGGTGGTCGGCCTCCTCCATGGTGCCGCGGCGGTGCGTGATGACGAGAAACTGCGTGCTCTTGGCGAGGCGGCGCATATACTGCACGTAGCGCGTGACGTTCGCCTCGTCGAGCGCAGCTTCGATCTCGTCCATGACGCAAAACGGCGTCGGACGCACCTTCAAAATAGCAAAGTAGAGCGCGATGGCCACAAACGCCATCTCGCCGCCGGACATCAGGCTCAGCGTTGAGAGCGCCTTACCGGGCGGCTGCACCTTGATCTCGATGCCGCTGTCGAGCACGTGCTCCGGATCCTCGAGCACGAGCGCCGCCTTGCCGCCGCCGCTGAAAATCTGGAACGCCTGCGGGATATCCTGGGCGAGCTGGAGGCCCGGGTGGGCCCGCTGGAAAAAGAGAGCGAAAAGGCCCGGAAGTTTCTGGAACTGAGCGCCCGGCGCAAAACGCTGGAGGTGACCCTGTGGACGGACGGCGTGCACCGGGCCAAGGAAGCCGTGCGCCGTCAGGTGCGGGATTACGAGACAGCCCAGGCCGATTATGAGCGGTTCGACCGCCAGACCAAAGCCGCCGAGAGCGAGGCTGAGGAGATCCGGATGCAGGCACAACAGCTGACCATTGCGGTCGAGCGCCTGAATGGGGATATCCGCAGCATCACCGAGCAGATCAGCGGCAGCGAGAGCCGGATCGCCGTGCTGGAAAATGATATTGCCCGCAACGAGGAAAGCGCCGCAGACCTGCGGGCAGAGATCGCCGCCGGGCAGCAGGACAGCACCGAGGCCGCCGCCGCGCTGGAACGCCACCGCGCTGTGGCAAAGAGCATGGAGCTGGCGGGCCGGAAACTGGCCGCAGAGCTGGATGCCCTGAACGATGAGCTGGTGCGCCTGACCCGGGAAAACGACCAGAGCGGTGCCCGCCGGGATACCCTGCGGGGTGAGGTGGCGGCCCTGACGGCCCGGCACACCGAAGCGCAGGTGGCTCAGGCCGCCGCCGAGGCTGCTGCCGAGACGGCCCTGAGCCGTCTGCCTGCGTTGGAAGAAGCTGCCGAGGTGCTGGCTGTCCAGCGGGACGACGCAAAGCAGGATCTGGAGGATACCGTGCGGTACCTCACCACGCTGGCCGAGAATGAGCAGCAGCTCAAAAATATCCGGGCCGGTCTGGAACTCAAGCTGAAGAGCCGCCGCGCCGCGCTGGAGGAAGCCGACCGTGCCGAACAGCAGCTGAACCGGGAGCTGGATGCCGCCCGCCAGCGGCTTTCCGTGCTGCGGGAGCTGGAAAAGAACATGGACGGCTACCAGAACTCCGTCAAGACCGTGATGCGGGCGGCATCCGCCCGGCGGCTGCGGGGCATCATCGGGCCGGTGTCCTCCATCCTGCGGGTGGAGCCGGGCCGGGAGGTCGCCATTGAGACCGCGCTTGGCGGTGCCCTGCAGAACATCGTGGTGGAGAACGAAGCCGCTGCCAAGGCAGGCATCGCCCTGCTGCGGAGCGAGAACGCGGGCCGCGCCACCTTCCTGCCGCTGGACACAGTCCAGCCCGGCGTGTTCCGGGGAAAACTGTCCGGCTCGGCAAGGCTGGCAAGCAGCCTGGTCCAGGCCGATGCACGGTACAGTGACATCGTGTCCAATCTGCTGGGCCGCATCATCGTGGTGGATGATATCAACGAGGCCTCCCGCGTGGCCCGGGACAACGGCTTCCGCAGCAAGGTCGTCACGCTGGATGGTCAGGTGGTCAATGCGGGCGGCAGCTTTACCGGCGGCAGTGTCCAGCGCAGCGCGGGTTTGTTCACTCGCAAGCAGGAGCTGGAGGAGCTGCGGGTCAAGGCTGCGAAATTGCAGAAGGAGTGCCTTGCCGCTCAGGAAAAGACCGACCAGTGCAAACAGCAGGCAGATGCCCTGAACGCAGAGCTGACCGCCGCCAGCAGTGAGCAGATTACTGCCGCCAACGACCGTGTGCGGGCCGAAGCAGAGCGCAAGCGGCTGGAAGCCGCTATGGAGCAGGCCGAGACGGCCCTTGCCGCGCGGCAGAAGGAAATCGACACCCTGAACGCCCAGCTGGCTGACAGCCGGGAAAAGGCCGCGCAGGCCGAAGCACAGGAAGCTGCGCTGGCCGGGGAAATCGAAGCAAAATCGGGCGAGCTGAACCGCATTGCCGAGGGAGACGATGCGTTTCTGACCCGGCAGCGGGCGCTGGCCGAGCAGGTGAGCGCCAAGCGGCTGGAACAGGTGAGCCGCCAGAAGGATGCCGAGCTGGCGCAGGCGCAGATCGAAGCGCTGGAACAGCGCACTCGGGATGCCGAGAGCCGGCGGGCCTCTCTGGAAGAGAGCCTTGCCGCCCTTGCCGCCCGCAGTGATGCCTGCCGGGCCGAGATCGAGGCCATCCGCAAGGCCAAGACCGACAGCCGGGCGGAGATCGAAGCGAAGGAAGCCGAGATCCGGAAGGCCACCGAACAGCGGCTTTCCCGCCAGCAGGCCGAGACCGAGGCACTGGCCCGGGCCCGCACTGCTGCCGACAGCCGCGAGGAGATGGGCCGGGAGATGGCCCGCCTGGCCGAGCGGAAAGCAGCCGCTGAGAGCGAATACGATGCCACCGCCGCCAAGCTCTGGGATGAATACCAGCTGACGGTGAGCCAGGCTGAGGAGCTCTGCGTGGAGTTCGACAGCCTGCCCGCCCTGCGGGCGCAGGTGGCCGATCTGCGCAATCAGATCCGGGCGCTGGGCAATGTGAACGTCAGCGCCATTGAGGAATATCAGGAGGTCAGGGAGCGGTACGATGCCCTGAGCGCTCAGGTGGCCGACGTGGAGGGCAGCAGGAACGAGCTGACGCGGATGATCGCCAGCCTGTCCGGCCAGATGAAGGAGATCTTCACCGACAGCTTCCGGGCCATCAACGAAAATTTTGGCCGCATCTTTGCCGAGCTGTTTGGCGGCGGAGAAGCCAGCCTTGTGCTGGAGGATGAAAGTGATGTGCTTTCCTGCGGCATCGGCATTCAGGTGGCACCGCCGGGCAAAGTCATCAAGAACCTGGAAGCCCTTTCCGGCGGCGAACAGGCGCTGGTGGCCATCAGCATCTATTTTGCGATCCTGGCCGTCAACCCGGCACCGTTCTGTATCCTGGACGAGATCGAAGCCGCCCTGGATGATGCCAATGTCAGCCGCTTTGCACAGTATCTGCGCCGGGTGAGCGACAAGACCCAGTTCATCGTCATCACCCACCGCCGCGGCACCATGGAGGCCGCCAATGTCCTGTACGGCGTGACCATGCAGGAGGACGGCGTGTCGAAATTGCTCAAGCTGGATCTGGAACAGGTTGACGCGACGCTGGTTTCGTAGGTATAATAGATTAAACCTCTCAGTCTCGCTTCGCTCGCCAGCTCCCCTAGTAGGGGAGCCCTTGGCATACCGGGCAGCACTGAGCGCAAATCGTGAAATGGCGGGTTTTGCCATCACGGATAGAAACAGCAAAACAAAGGAGAGAACCAATGGGCCTCTTTGGATTTGGCAAAAAAGAAAAAGATAAGATGAAGGACGGCCTCGAAAAGACCCGCACGGGCTTCTGGGGCAACATTATGAATACCCTCACCGGCAGCAAGATCGATGATGATCTTTACGATGAGCTGGAAGAGCAGCTCATTCTGGCCGATGTGGGCGGTGAAGTGGCCATCAAACTGGTGGACAAGCTGCGGGACCGGGTGAACGAGAAGGGGCTGAAAACCGGTGAGCAGGCCAGCGATGAACTGCGCGACCTCATTGCCGATGAGATGCGCCCCGAAGCTGAGATGGACCTGAGCGGCACGCCCGCCGTCATTCTGGTCATCGGCGTGAACGGGGTGGGCAAGACGCTCAAAAAATATTTTAACGAGAATCGCGTCGATGTGTGGGAGCGCGAGCGGATACCGCTTTTGTGCGACCGCGACGGTGTAGTGCTTGTCACGGGATATTCCTGTGACGAACGTGTGAAAATGACTGCGGATACAAAACGGGTGCTGCTGTTTTATCGCGCGGACAACTATTAGAGGAGTGTTGATATGTTAGAGGAAAAAGCTGTGAGTATACACGACGATGTTGAGGAAATCCTGTTTACAGAGGAACAGCTGCATGAGATCGTCGCGCGCATCGGCGCACAGATCAACCGCGACTATGCGGGCAAGAATTTGCTGATGGTGAGCGTTTTGAAAGGCTCGCTTATCTTCATGGCGGATCTGATGCGGCAGATCACCATTCACTGCGCCATTGATTTTCTGGCGGTTTCCAGCTATGGCAACGGAACGACCTCTTCAGGCGAGGTGCGGATTTTGAAGGATCTCGACCAGTCGCTTGCGGGCAAGGACATTTTGGTTGTGGAGGACATTCTGGACTCCGGCAACACGCTGGCGTTCCTGACGGACTATCTCAGGACCAAGGGCGCGGCGTCCGTTACCATCGCTACCCTGCTGGATAAGCCGGCGCGGCGGGAAAAGCCTATCAAGGCAGACTATGTGGGCTTCGAGGTACCCGACGAGTTCGTAGTGGGCTACGGGCTGGACTACGCCCAGCAGTACCGCAACATGCCCTACATCGGCGTGCTGAAGCCGGAGGTATACAGCAAGTAAAACGGCGTATTTTATATACGCATCGTATAGAGAACGGGGGACGCAGGCAGATGAGGGACAAGGGCGGCAAACGGCTGGCAGGCGGCGCACCGGATGGTGCGGCGATAGCGGAGCAGGCTGCGGCAGGCGGCGCGCCGGCGGGAAAGAGCCGGTGGCGGCGGCTGTGGGACGACTGGGGCTATCTGGTCGTCACGGCGGCGGTGATGCTGTTCCTGCTGCGGGTGCTGCTGCAGCTCATCTACGTGCCCACCGCGTCCATGGAGACCACCATCCCCACCCGATCACTGGTGGTGGGGTGGCGGCTGCCCTATGCAGTGGCCGACCCCGTGCCCCAGCGGGGCGCTATCGTTACGTTCTGGAACGACGAGGAGGGTGAGGTGCTGGTGAAGCGGGTGGTGGGACTGCCCGGGGAGACGGTGTCCTTCGAGGGCGGCGATGTGTATATCGACGGGGCGCAGCTGGGCGAGGACTATCTGCCGGAGGGCGTGGAGACCCTGTGCGACAAGACGTTCCAGGTGCCGGAGGGCTGCGTGTTCGTGATGGGCGACAACCGCGAGTGGTCCAAGGACAGCCGTCTGCTGCAGGAGCCGTATATACCGGCGGCATCCATCCAGGGGCAGATGCTGCTGGCGTTCTCCATCGGCTCCGGCCAGAGCTGGCAGGGTGTCCGCTGGATCGGATAGCATAACAAAACGTAATTTTCCACGAGTGGCTATACAATTCGTATAGCCATCCGGCGGCGAAAGGAGACCATATGGGAGACAAAGGCGGCAAGCGTCTGGCCCGGAACGGGGCGGACGCGGCGCGGAACGATACGGCGCAGGGGAAGATGCCTGCGGCGGACGTGCCGGAGAGCGGCGCGGCACCGGTGCAGCAGAGCCGGTGGAAGCGGCTGTGGAGCGACTACGGCTATCTGCTGGTGACGCTGGCGGCGGTAGTGCTCATCTTCCGCGTGCTGCTGCAGCTGGCCTACGTGCCCAGCGGCTCCATGGAGACCACCATTCCCACCAAATCGCTGCTGGTAGGCTGGCGGCTGCCCTATCTGGTCAGCGATCCGGCGCCGCAGCGGGGCAGCATCGTCACGTTCTGGGACGAGGAGATGGGCCACGTGCTGGTGAAGCGGGTGGTGGGACTGCCCGGAGAGACGGTGTCCTTTGAGGGCGGCTTCGTCTATATCAACGGAGAGAAGCTGGACGAGGACTATCTGCCGGTCAGCGGTATCACACAGAGCGAAAAGGACACGTTTCAGGTGCCGGAGGGCTGCATTTTCGTGATGGGCGACAACCGCACAGGCTCTCATGACAGCCGGTATCTGCGGGAGCCGTACATTCCGGTATCGCAGGTGCAGGGCCGGATGCTGCTGGCCATCTCCATCGGCTCCGGCCAGAGCTGGCAGGGCGTGCGGTGGATCGGATAAAGGGGGCGTAAGGTTTTGGAAAGAAGACGATTCGGGGCGACCGGCTTGCTGCTGGTAGTCCTTGTGGTAGTATTCGTGGGGTATCTGGCGGGCAATATGCGCCGCGCCGGAGACATTTCGTACAGCCAGCTGCGCTCGCTGTTCACGGAGGAGAAGGTGCAGTCCTTCGCCATTGAGAATGAGCGGCTCACCGCCAGCCTGCGGGACGGCACCACCGCCACCTGCGAGCTGTACAGCTTTGAGACGTTTTACGAGGATCTCAACGATCTGGTGGTGGAGCAGAACAAGGCGGGCATCATCGAGGCCTACGACTACCACGCCGACCACTCCACCAACTGGGTGCAGGTGCTGCTGCCCTATGTACTGGCGATCATGGGATTCATCCTGCTGCTGAACCTGATGAACCGGATGAACGGCGGCGGTGCGGCGGCCAACGACAAGATGGCCCGCTTCGGCGAGGCCCGCACCCAGAGCTTACCCACGGGCAGCAAGAAGGTGACATTTCAGGACGTGGCCGGCGCCGATGAGGAGAAGGAGGAGCTGGAGGAGATCGTCCAGTTCCTGCGGGACCCCGAGAAGTATACGGCACTGGGGGCACACATCCCCAAGGGCGTGCTGCTGGTGGGCCCTCCGGGCACCGGCAAGACCCTGCTG
>ENA-OUOU01001534-OUOU01001534.1-human-gut-metagenome-genome-assembly--contig:-NODE-1534-length-11977-cov-5.323603_pt1 | contig 11977 bp, 8 predicted proteins | sample MGYA00237936_ERZ548765 | MGnify/ENA primary metagenome ERZ548765 (study PRJEB26490, sample SAMN05356889) | human gut metagenome | biome: terrestrial biome; feature: human-associated habitat; material...
AAGTACGCTTCCCTCCTCTTTCACGTCACCTTGCTCGCTTAGGGGCGTTTTCGCTGACCTATGCTCAACCTACGATAATTCCAAGCTGAACGAGTTACTCGCTGTAGCGGGTGGCGATGGCGGCTCGCACCATGCCGGTGCTCATGAGGTAGGTCACCAGGAAGTAGCCGCCGTAGGCTGCCAGGAAGATTGCACAGGTGAGGCCCACGGTGCCACCGATGCTCATATTTCCGAATATGCTCACCAGCTCGATGATCACCTTAAGTGCCACAAAGGAGTGCGCCAGGCCCACTGCCAGCGGGAACAGGAAGAATACCGCTTGCTGCGCCATCACCGAATGGCGAATCTGGCGGTCGTCGCAGCCGATCTGTGCCAGCACACGATAGCTGCGGCTGCCGTCGGCCACGTTGGAGAGCTGCTGGATCGACAGAATCGCCGTGCATGCAACGACCAATACAAAGCCAATGTAGATGGCCAGATAGCTAATCATGCCGTTCATTTGCGCTGCTTGCGTGTACATCTCGGAGCGTGTGATGAAGATTCCCCACGACCCCGGCTCCTTGCCGTCAACGAGCAGATTGTCGAGCACAGTGTTTTTAATGCTCTCGTCTGCCTCAGTCGTATCCATCCCCTGTTTGTAGTTAACGAGCAGGCTACTGGAATACGGCTGCAGATTAAGTTGGGACAACAGCTCGTCGGCAACGACGACGGTACCCGGATTACTGCCCATCGCCGAGTTGGCGATGGCCGCCGTGTCCTTGTCCGACTTATCGGTTGCGGGCTTGAGCGTATGCCCGCCCAAGGTAAGGGCATGGCCGCCAGCCATATACTTGGTGTACAGGTCGACCAGCTCGCCGCCCATATCACATGTGAGCAGATACTGGTCGTGACCGATGTGCACCGGCTCCTCGCCCATCATCTGGCGCAGTTTGTTGTACTGGCTCGCCGGCGTCACAAACAGACCCATCGTATCGGCATTGCTACCCCCGAGCGCCTTGGGGAGCTTTTCGCCCATGGTCTTGCACATCTCACCCGCAGACACCGAAGGATTCGAACCGCCAAACGGGAAACTCAGATACGAATCGATCTGAACATGCTCACCGGCAACATCGGCGATATTGACCTTCTTGCCGGTCTCGTCGTTGTTGTCCGCCGACTTGCCCTTGCCGTGCCATGCGGAGTACAAATCGACCGTTGTATCGGCTAGCACCATGCGGTCGGCTTCAGACGGATTGACATATTCTTTGTAGTAGTCGAGCGTATCGGGCGTGTAATAGACATACGTCTGAGACACATCAACAGGGTTATAGCGCTCCAGGTTTTCGTTCATCACGTTGGCAATTGACATACCGCACGTCACCGAGGTGATGGCCAAAAACAGGAGCATCGCGATGACGCCCATCGAAAAGCACACCGTGTTGACCTTGGCCGCAAGCTGGCGCACGGTAAACATGTTGAGGCCGCGCCAATACACGCCGCGCAGGCTCTGCAGCAGCTTGATGAGCATGCCCGAGAGTCCCCAGAACAGGGCAAAGGTGCCCACGGTAACCATAGCGGTCGTAATACCAAACTGGTTCATGGCCTCTTGCAGCTTGCTGTCCGTCGCGGTTAGCGGGAACCCATCACGTAGCAGACGGTAATAGGCCACGCCCACAAGCGCCACGCCCACGGCAAAGATGGCAATCGCGATCCAGGGGTTGCGTGTCTTGATGCTCTCGTTGCGACGCTCGGCACCCATAAGCTCGATGAGTTTGGTACGACGCACGGCGCGAAGGTTCAGCAGTAGCGTGAGCACAAACATTACGAGCATGCAGGCAAGGGTCAGATTGAACGCATGCACCGAGAAAAAGAAGTGGAAATTGGCAATCTGTGTCTTAAAGAGCGAGGCCGTAAAGAACGTCATGAGCTGGGAGAGTCCCACACCCAGCACAATGCCGGCGACAAAGGCCACGACCGAGACGATCACGGTCTCGAGCGCCATGATCGTGGCGACGCGCCCGCGCCCCATGCCGAGCACCTGGTACAGGCCAAACTCCTTCTTGCGGCGTTTCATGATGAAGTTATTGGCGTACACCATCAAAAAGGCCATGACACCGGCCAAAAAGTACGTCAGGTCGCCGAGCATGCTGCCCATAACCTGCGCCAAGCCCTCTTCATCGATTCCGGCGATGTCGACCTGCATCGAGATGGTGTTAAAGGCATAGAAGACCGTGACGCCCAGGGTGAGCGTCAAAAGGTAGACGAGGTAGTCGCGGCCGGCGCGGCGGACGTTGCCCCAAGCGAGTTTACAGAGCATCGGAGCCCTCACCGCCCATCATGGCAACGACCTCCATAATGCGGTCGAAGAACTCTCGGCGGTCGGTGTCGCCGCGGCGCAGCTCGGTGAAGATCTTGCCGTCTCGAATAAACAGCACACGGCTCGTGTAGCTGGCGGCAAAGCTGTCGTGCGTGACCATGAGCACGGTGGCGCGCAGGCGGCGATTGAGGGCCTCCAGGCTCTCGAGCAGCAGACGAGCGCTTTTAGAATCGAGGGCGCCGGTGGGCTCGTCGGCCATGATCATGGTGGGGTCGGTGACGAGCGCGCGAGCCGCGGCAACGCGCTGCTGCTGACCGCCGGACATCTGGTAGGGATACTTGTCGAGCACCTGACTGATGGACAGGCGCGCTGCCACATCCTGCACGCGGGTCGAGATCTCTGCCGAGTTTGTGCGGGCAATGGTGAGCGGCAGGGCGATGTTCTCGCGTGCCGTGAGCGTATCGAGCAGGTTAGAGTCCTGGAAGATAAAGCCGAGCTCTTCGCGGCGGAACTGCGAAAGCTTAGCCTGCTTCATGCGTGTTACGTCCTGCCCGTTGATGCGGATCGTGCCACTTGTGGCGCTATCGATGGTCGACACGCAGTTGAGCAACGTCGACTTGCCCGAGCCCGAAGCGCCCATGATGCCAACAAATTCACCGCGGTTGACGGTAAAGCTGACGTCGTTGAGCGCACGGGTCACGTTGCCCAGCGCTCCATATACCTTTTCGAGATGCGCGACCTCCAGTACCGGGGTCGCCATGTGCGTGGTTTGCATACCGAGTCCTTTCTTGCGATTAGTCTACGGCATCTATAGTCGCAAGAAGACGAGTCGGCTACCATCGATATGGCTTACGCTTGCCTTACCGTTGTGTAAGGTAGGGCAGCCAGCCTGCCGCGTGTTGATATTGAGAGAGGACTCCTGTTGAAGACTGTTCATGTTGCCGCTGGGATCATTCGCAAGGAAGGATCCGACGAGCTACTGGCCGTGCAGCGCGGCTATGGCGACATGCAGGGACTTTGGGAGTTTCCCGGTGGCAAGCTCATGCGCGGCGAGACGCCCGAGGACGCCGTACGCCGCGAGCTCATGGAAGAGCTGCAGGTAAAAGTCACCAACCTGCGCGATTTCTACACCGTTGAGTATGACTACCCCGATTTTCATCTCTCCATGGAGTGCTACTACTGCTCGCTCGCCGATGAATCCGATGAGCCCCAGAAGCACGACCGCCAGCTTGATATCCGCTGGATTCCGCGCACCTCGCTTGCCACCGTTGAGTGGATGCCCGCCGACAAGGGGCTTATCGATGCCCTGATTGAGTTGAAGGAAGACCGGCTTGAGGCAAGCTCCGCTGATGACGCCGCGCCCAACACAGCCGACAAACCCACCGCCAAACCCAAGCGCGCACCTAAGCGCCGCAGCAAAAAGCGTCCCAAGCCCGGCCTGCTGGACGGCATCGATACCTCGGACCTTTCCGCCGACGAGCGTGAACTCGTCCGCCGTCGCGCCGCCATCAAAAAGTCCATGAAGGGCAACAAACGCGCCAACACCAAGCCAGAGCTGCTCGTTCGCCAGCGCCTGCGTGCTGCGGGACTCACGGGTTATCGCCTGGAATGGAAAGTCCCCGGCAAGCCCGACATCGCCTTCCCCGGACGCAAGATCGCCATCTTCGTCAACGGCTGCTTTTGGCACCGCTGCCCCAAGTGCAACCCGAGCCAGCCCAAGCGCAACGTTGAGTTTTGGGAGGCAAAGTTCCGTCGCAACGTCGAGCGCGACCGCGCTGCCGTGGCAGCACTCACTCAAATGGGCTGGACACCCATAACCATCTGGGAATGCGAGCTCAAAAAAGACCGCATCGACGCCACGATGGAAAAGGTCATCGAGCAGGTGCGCGCCGCAGAGCCGCAGCGCTAACAGCAAGCATTCACACGCTCCGCACGTCCGCGCCACATCCACGTCACAAACCTTAGAAAGCCCTTAAGCTCAAAACCTTTCAAGAGTGTTACTCGATACCTCTGACCTGCAGTTTCATCGTAACATCAAACCAGGTTAAGCCTTTCTTTAGCGCTTCTTTGCAGCAGCCGCGGCATAATACTGCCAACGCACGGGACCTAGCAGCACACCCCGTGCGCAACCTTTTGGTGGACATCGAGGAGGCCGCATAAGCATGCATTCTTCCAATGACGCAACACAGCAGCCATCCCTAAAATATGCAAACCTTTTCTCCTTCCCCCCGACACAGAGAGACAGCCTCCTCGACTCCCCCACCACAAAAGCCAAACGCTCAACAGACCAGAGCCACAACTTGCGAGCATCGTTCGAAAAGCTCCAAGCATCCCTAGACAAAACCTTCCCCAACCAAGCCCGGGCATACTAGCCCCTCATCAACAAAGAAGCCCTGACGCCCCACCTCTTTCCGCCCCAACGCCACAAGGGCGACGACCTCGAGTAGGTCAACCTGGGAGGGACGAGGGCTTAGTTCCCCAATCTTTCCGCAGGGGGCAAAAAGCCTCGCCGCACGAAGTGCGCAGCGAGGCTTTTTGCATGCCCGAGGACGATTGGGGAACTAAGCCCTCGTCCCTCCCCGGGATATGTAGCGAGTCGGAGTACCCTTGCTGTTACTCTGCTTTGCCCACAGAGTTGAGGTTGGTCATGCGAATCTTAACCAGCTCGGTGATCTCACGCATACCCTCCTTAGCCGGCTTCTTGGGGTCGAAGCAGGCGGGGTTCTCGGCCATGTAGGCCATGAAGCCCTTGGTGTAGGCCTGACGCAGCTCGGTGGCGTAGTTAACCTTGCAGATGCCGTTCTTCACAGCCTCGGCAACCTGCTCATCGGGCACACCGGAGGTGCCGTGCAGAACCAGCGGCACGTCGACGGCGTCGCGGATGGCCTTGACCACGGACTGCTCGATGTGCGGATCGCTCGTGTACACACCGTGGCTGGTGCCAACGCCAATTGCGAGGGAGGTGCAGCCGGTACGCTCGACGAACTCCTTGGCCTCGGCCGGATCGGTGTAGGGGCTCTCGCCCTCAACCGCGGGACCGTCGTCCTCCTTGCCGCCAACCTTACCGAGCTCGGCCTCGACGGGCACGCCCATGGCGCGGCCAGCGTCGGCGACGGACTTGGTCAGGGCGATGTTGTCCTCGAAGGACTCGTGCGAGCCGTCGATCATGACGGAGGTGTAGCCGGTGCGGAAAGCCTGCATGCAGCGGTCATAGCCGTCGCCGTGATCGAGGTGCAGGGCAACGGGCACGGAAGCGCGCTCGGCGGCAGCCTTGACCATGCCGTAGAAGTAGTCCAGACCAGCGGTCTTGATGGTGCCCGGGGTGGTCTGCATGATGACGGGGGACTTGGTCTCCTCGGCAGCGGCCAGAACGGCCATAACAAACTCGAGGTTCTCGACGTTGAAAGCGCCAACAGCGTAGTGGCCGGCCTGAGCGTCCTTGAGCATCTTTTCGGTGGTAACAAGTGCCATGAGCGTTTGCTCCTCTCCCTCGCCCGCATCTGGACATCGGGCGTAGTTGTTCACAAGGTGTTTTACCTTGCGTTTTGCTGCGCTCATTGTATGAAATTCAGCGGGTATGCATGTGCGAGATATTGTCATCGCGCGAGGTCCAACCTTCATTTTTGAAAAGCAAACGGAAGGGATTCGCGCCGGATCCCTCTATACGACATTGCAGTTTTCAAGCGAATCATCTTTCTTTTATAGAAAAGATAAGTAATCGAAAGGCGTTTTCTTACTTAAAAAGAAAATGAACGAAAATAGAGTCAACACAATTCCTGCAAATTTTGCTGAGAATGGAGCAGTCATGGCCCACGCTACAACCCGTGCTTTCGCCGATGAGCGTCGCGCCGCGATCATGGAGATGCTCGAGCACAACGCCTCAGTTCAGGTGGCAGAAATCGCCCAGACCTTTGGCGTCTCCTCCGTCACGGCCCGCGCCGATCTGGACGCGCTCGCCGAGGCCGGCAAACTGCGCCGCACACATGGTGGCGCCGTGTCACTCCACAAACGCCTAACCGTCTCCACGCAGGATCGCCGCATCAACGTCAACGTTGCCGCCAAACAGGCCATCGCGCAAAGCGCCATCGAGCTCGTCAATGACGGCGACACGCTGCTCGTTGACTCGGGCACCACGGCGCTCGAGTTTGTCCGGCTCCTCGACCAGCGCGATGGCATCACCGTCATCACGGCCGACATTACCATTGCCGATTACATCGACGAGAGCATGCCCTCGGTCGATGTCGTCATGCTGGGCGGGGCACTGCGCAAAGGTCATCGCTATCTGTACGGACCGCTCACCATGCAGGCGCTCCAAATGGTCCATGCCGACCTTGCCGTCATGTGCCCCGGCGCTTTTGTTCCCGGCTGCGGCTTTACGACCGACTTTCCGCAGATGGCCGAGACCAAAGCGGCTATGGTCGGTGCCGCCCGTCAAAGCGTCGCCCTTATGGACGCCAGCAAGGTTAACGGACGCGGCATGTACCGCTTTGCCGAGCTGACCGATGTCGACACCATCGTGATGGACCGTGATCCCGATGGCGCCGTCGCCACCTCAATCGCCGAGATCGTCGACAACGCCCGCCCAAATCTCCTCATCGCCGGCGCTTAAACAAAAACCACCACAAAGGTGCCTGTGAACTGCCTCCCATTTCTTGGACATCGGGAAATGGGAGGTTTTCCATGAGTATAGACCTCAGGGTGAAGCACGACCTGGAGTCCAGGAGGCGGGCCGTCGAGCTCTTCGACGCCGGCGTCGGCTGCAAGCCGGCGGCCGAGGCCCTGTCCGTCCCCCGCGAGACCGTGAGAGAATGGCAGTGGGTATACCGGGCGTTCGGAAGCGAGGCGCTGCTGTCCATGGGCGGGAAACAATCCAGTTACACATTCGAGCAGAGGGTCGCCGCGGCGTCGGCCGTGGTCGACGGCGGGATGGCGAAGGCCGACGCCATGGCCGAGTTCGGGATCAGGTCGAAGTCCCCGCTGGAGCGCTGGTGCAGGCTCTACCGCGAGGGCGGCGCCGAGGCGCTGCGGCCCGGACCGAAGGGCAGGCCGAGGGGGTCGAGGTCGAAGCCCCGGGCCCGCACCCGCGAGCAGGAGCTCGAGGAGCGCTGCCGCAGGCTCGAGGCCGAGGTCGCCTACCTAAAAAAATTGCGCGCCCTGGTCGAGCGGGACGGGCTCTGACCAGGGCGGCGGCCGAGGCGGTGAGGGCGCTGAGGGCGGAGGGGCACTCCCTGCGCCACCTGCTGGAGTGCTCGGGGCTCAGGAGGTCGACCTACTACTACGCGCTGGCGCACCCGCGGAGGCCGACCCGGCCCGAGCTGCGCGACGCCGCGGCCGAGATATTCTCGCGCACCGCCAACGGCTGCGGGCACCGGCAGATAGCCATGTGCCTGCGTGCCGAGCTGGGCGCGGTCGTGGCCGACAAGACCGTGCTCAAGATGATGCGCGAGATGGGCATCCGGTGCGGGATACGCCGCCGGGGCTCCCGCCGCCGGTACAGCTCCTACAGGGGGCTCGTGGGGAGCACGTTCGAGAACGTCATCGCGAGGGACTTCGGCGCCGAGGGGCCGTGGCAGAAGCTCGGCACCGACGTCACCGAGTTCAAGGTGGCCGGCGCCAAGGCCTACTGGGCCCCGGTGCTCGACTTCTGCACGAAGGAGATCGTGGCGAGCGACATATCGACCTCGCCGGACCTCGCCCAGCAGCACAGGATGCTCGACCGGCTCCTCGAGGCCCTGCCCGGCGGGGCGGCGCCGACCATGCATTCGGACATGGGCTGGCAGTACCAGCACGAGTCCTACACCTCCAGGCTGGAGGGGGCGGGCATCACCCAGAGCATGTCGCGCAAGGGGAACTGCATCGACAACGCCGCCACCGAGCAGCTCTTCGGCCACGTGAAGGACGAGTTCTACCGCGGCAGGGAGTGGGGCAGCTTCGGGGACTTCAAGCGCGACCTGGAGGGGTACATAGCCCATTGGAACACGCGGCGCAGGCAGGTAAGATTGAAGGGCCTGACGCCGGAGGAGTTCCGGAACCGGGCCCTTGCGGCGTAGTCGCTATTTATTCAGTCCAAGTTTCGGGGCGCAGTTCACTGTCCCCTTTGTGGTGGTTTTGGGCCAGTCCTAGAGCGTGTGGCCGTAGGTGTTGGCAGCCTTGATGGCGGCGGCGAACTTTTCGTCGGTGAAGGGCTCGGGGTTTCCCTGCTTCCACTCGTTGGTGGCGTGCGCATACTCGCACAGGGCGGGGATATCGGACTCGGAAAGCCCGACCTGCTCAAGCGTCACGGGCAGGCCCATCTGCTTGTTAAAGGCGGCGTAGCGCTCAAAGTTCTTGGTATCGCCCGTATAGGCAAACAGTACCAGCACGCCTAGGCTTACGACCTCGCCGTGCAGGTAGGAGCCCTCGCGAGGAATGCTGCAGGTGGCGTTGTAGAATGCGTGCGCCACGCTCGAGTTGTAGTAGTAATCGTTCTGGTTGGTCAGGTTCGAGACGTAGCCCGTGTTGACCACGATGTCGAGCGCGATCTGCTTGACGGCCTCGCTCGACAGATTCTGGCGCACATCCTCAAGACCCTGCACACCATAGGTAAACAGCGGCTCGGAGCAGGTGTGTGCGAGCGCCAGGCCAAGACCTGCGGTGTGCTCCAGGTTGCCGGCGCTCGTGGCGTACTCGACCTCGGGCTGCTTGGACAGGGCGTCGCCCACGCCGGCCCAGAAGTACTCGGCCGGTGCCTCGGCGATGATCTTGGGGTTGATGAAGATGTGCGCGGGGCGGTTGGGATACGAATAGCCCTCGAGCGAGCCATCGTCGTTATACACGACGGCAATGGCGGTCGCAGCAGAGCAGTTGGAGCAGATCGTCGGGACGGTAAAGACGATCTTCTTGAGCTCGATGGCCGCCGTCTTGACGGTGTCGAGCGCCTTGCCGCCGCCGCAAGCAATGAGCACGTCGGCTTCCTGGCAGGCGGGGGAGTTTACGACCTTGGCGATATTGGCACGCGTACTGTTGGTACCGTAGACGCGCGTCTCCAGGACCTCGACATCGGTACCTTCAAGGGCCGCCTCGATTCCCGGCAGCGCCGCAGCCAGGGCTCGCTTGCCGCCAATGATGGCGACTTTCTTCGCGCCGTACTCCGCCAGTGCAGTTGGCAGCTTGGTAAAGCAATCCTCGCCAACGGTGTAGTCGCTCATTCCAATCGTGCGCATAGCAGCCTTCTTTCGTTCGATAAAGTGCTTTCAGGTATTTTGCTCCTAGTGAAGGCTTGTAATAGCGAGAAATTTCGAACGTATAAAACCAGTGTTGAGGGTTTTTTGCCGACGCGGAACGTGCTAGCATACACCGCATAAGCGTTGATGGGGACGAGTAGTCGGCCGTCCGTGTGCTACAGAGAGCGGGGAGCGCTGAGAACCCGTGCATGCGACCGATGAAAATCACCCCGGAGCTGCGGTCCCAACGGACGTGCCGCGCAGACACGTCTTAGTAGATATCGCCGAGATGGTCGTCGATACAGGCCAGCCGAGTAACGGATGCGAGCGCGCGAATATGCGGGCGAGGGCATCTAAGCTGGGTGGTTAAGCGAAGAGCTTTTACGGGCAGGCTGCCCGTTTTGTGGCGCTTCGTCCCAGCTTGTAGGGACGGGCGCTTTTTTGGTGCCCAGAGGGCGTGCGCGCCCATGACAAGAAAGGGGTACCGTGGCAAACGAGTACAAGCAGACGATGAATCTGCCCAAGACCGGTTTTCCCATGCGTGCCGGTCTTTCCAAGTCCGAGCCCAAGCGACTCAAGGACTGGCAGGACAACAAGGTCTACGAGCAGGTTCTGAAGAAGAACGAGGGTCACAAGAAGTTCGTGCTGCACGACGGTCCTCCGTACGCCAACGGCCCGATTCACATCGGCCATGCCATGAACAAGATCTCCAAGGACATGATCAACCGCTACTGGATGATGCAGGGCTATGAGGTTCCCTATGTCCCCGGTTGGGACTGCCACGGCCAGCCGATCGAGCACAAGGTCGAGGAGAAGCTCGGCACCGAGAAGTTCAACCAGACCCCCACGGCCAAGATTCGTGAGCTCTGCAACGAGTTCGCAGTCGAGAACATCGAGCTGCAGAAGGCCGGCTTCCGTCGTCTGGGCGTGCTCGGCGACTGGGACAACCCCTATCTGACGCTCTATCACCAGCACGATGCCGCCGACATCGAGGTCTTCAAGGCCATGTTCGATAAGGGCATGATTTATCGCGGCCACAAGCCGGTTCACTGGTGCAAGCACTGCCACACCGCGCTGGCCGAGGCTGAGATCGAGTACTCCGATGAGACGAGCCCGTCCATCTTCGTGCGCTTTGAGATGACCTCCAAGCCCGCCGGCCTCGAGAACTTCGACGGCCCGGTTGACTTTATCATCTGGACGACCACGCCGTGGACCATCCCCTCCGACCAGGCCGTTTCCCTTAAGCCCGGCGCCGCCTATGTCGCCGTTGAGCACGAGGGTCGTGCCGAGGTCATGCTCGAGGACCTGGCTCCCAAGTGCTGCGAGGAGTTTGGTTGGGAGTACACCCCGGTTATGGTCGACGGTAAGCCCTATGTGGTTCCCGCCGAGACCTTCCACCACATCCACTACAAGCAGCCGATCTTTGACGGTGTTGAGGGCGTGGCGCTGCTGGCCGATTACGTCGGTGTCGATGACGGTACCGGTATCGTCCACAACTCGCCCGGTCACGGCGTCGACGACTACTTCGCCTGCCTCAAGGAGGGCATCACCGACATTTGCATGCCGGTCGATGACGACGGCAAGTTCTACACCGGCGAGGAGTTTGGTACCGGTGGCCCCTTCAGCGGTATGGACACCGATGAGGCCAACCCGCACATCATCGAGTTCCTGCGCGAGCGTGGCACCCTGGTCCTCGAGAAGAAGATCACGCACAGCTATCCGCACTGCTGGCGCTGCAAGCACCCGGTGCTCTTCCGTGCTACCGACCAGTGGTTTGTCTCGATGGACAAGACCGGTTTGCGCGAGCAGGCTGGCAAAGAGGTCCGCGAGAACGTCAAGTGGTATCCGGCCCACGCCGCCAACCGCATCGGCGCCATGGTCGAGCAGCGTCCCGACTGGTGCATCAGCCGTCAGCGCAACTGGGGCGTGCCTATCCCCAGCTACACCTGCGCCGACTGCGGCGAGAAGGTCATGAACGACGCTACGCTCGACGCCGTCATCAAGCTCTTCCACGAGAAGGGCTCCGACGCCTGGTTCACCGACGCTCCCGAGAGTTACCTGGGCGAGGCCTGCGTCTGCCCCAAGTGCGGCGGCCATCACCTCAAGGCCGATAAGGACATCCTCGACGTGTGGTGGGATTCCGGCGTCTCCTGGAAGGCCGTCTGCGAGTACCGTCCCGAGCTGGAGTATCCGGCGGATGTGTACCTCGAGGGCTCCGACCAGCACCGCGGTTGGTTCCAGAGCTCGCTGCTCACCTCGGTGGGCGCCAACGGCCACGCTCCGTATAAGGCGGTCGTCTCGCAGGGCTTCACGCTCGACGGCCAGGGCCGCAAGATGTCCAAGTCGCTCGGCAACGTCATCGACCCCAATAAGGTCTGTGACGAGATGGGCGCCGACATCATCCGCCTGTGGGTTGCTTCCGTTGACACCAGCTCCGACGTGTCCATCGACCACGAGATTCTTGCCCGTACGTCCGATG
>ENA-OUOU01001536-OUOU01001536.1-human-gut-metagenome-genome-assembly--contig:-NODE-1536-length-11973-cov-6.122755_pt1 | contig 11973 bp, 9 predicted proteins | sample MGYA00237936_ERZ548765 | MGnify/ENA primary metagenome ERZ548765 (study PRJEB26490, sample SAMN05356889) | human gut metagenome | biome: terrestrial biome; feature: human-associated habitat; material...
CCCGCGTCTCCATGGGCTCCCGCAGGGGGTCGATGGGCGGGTTCGTCACCTGTGAGGCGTTGATCAGCAGCCTGTCCCAGTACACCGGCAGGGGCTGGGGGTTGCCCATGGAGCTGAGCAGCACGCCGCCGGTGGACGCCTGCTTGTATATCTCCTTCACAGTGGCGCAGCTCCAGTTGGCATTCTCCCGCAGGCAGTTCTCATTTTTCACAATTTTCAGCGCGTGGGTGGGACAGAAGGACACGCAGCGCTGGCAGTTGACGCACTTGCTCTCGTCGCTGACCATGACCTTCCCTTCGGCGTTGTAGGTGTGTACGCCGTTGGCGCACTGCGTCTCGCATATACGGCAGCGGGTGCAGCGCGCATCGTTTCGCACCACGTCAAATTCCGGTATGATGTAATCCAGAGCCATCAATAGGCACCTTCTTTCACTTTCACGATAAACGGCTCACCGCCCATGGGGGCGTACAGGTTCTCGGCGTCGGGAGCCATGACGCGGATGGCGGCCTCCTCGCTGGCGATAAACACCTTGTCATCCTTCTCCGCCGTGACCATGGAGCGCAGCTTCAGGCGGTCGTTCAGCGCCATCAGCCCGCCGTTGAACCCCAGAATAATGGAGAACGGCCCCGTGATCAGCAGGCTGGGATATACCGTCCGCAGATACGTCAGCTGCCGGGCGGCATCCGGCTCCCGGGTGCGGATGGTGGACCAGAAGGGCGCGGCGATCACCGACGCCATCTCCTCCAGCGTCAGACCCTGCCGCCGCAGCAGGTAGTCGGCGATGTAGGTGATGACCTCCGTATCCGTTTGCAAATTACACTTGTAGCCGTACATTTCAATACAGCGGCGGTTGGCGTCGTAGGAGGATATCTCCCCGTTGTGGACGATGGACCAGTCCAGCAGGGCAAAGGGGTGCGCGCCGCCCCACCAGCCGGGGGTGTTGGTGGGATAGCGCCCGTGGGCTGTCCAGCTGTACGCGCCGTATTCCTCCAGCCGGTAGAACCGCCCCACGTCCTCCGGATAGCCCACCGCCTTGAACGTGCCCATGTTCTTGCCGCTGGAGAATACATGAGCGCCCTTCAGCCGGGTGTTGATGTCCATGACCGTCCGGGCGACGAATTCCTTCTCATCCAGCTGGAGCCGCGCCAGCACGGAGCCAAGCGGACGCACAAAGTAGCGCCAGATATGGGGAATGTCCGTGATCTCCGGGATAATGCGGATGGGGATCAGCTCCGCCTCCACGATCTCGAAGCTCTCCTTCAACAGAGCCTCGCACCCCCGGCGGGTGGTGTTGTCATCAAAGAAGATGTGAAAGGCGTATTCGTCCCGGTGCTCCGGGTAGATGCCGTAGGCGGCGAAGCCGCCGCCCAGGCCGTTGGAGCGGTCGTGCATGGGGATCATACTCTTAATAACAGCTTCGCCGCTCATCCGCGTCCCCTCCCGGGAGATGACCGCCGATATCGCGCACCCGGAGGGGATGCGCACCTGTCCTTCCAGTTTCATACTGTGTCCGTCCTTTCCTGAGTCGTTGTTTTCCTGTGCTTCCAGCCCGCCCTTTCAAGCGAGGGAGGGGGAAAAGGAAACAAAAAGGCGCCCATCCGACAGGGACAAATGTCCTGCTCGGATGAACGCCTTTGCTCATCATGGTTCGGCATTATAGCACGACTGCATCATAAAGTCAATGAAGAAAACCGCAAAAATTGTGAAAAAAGCTGATTGACAAATCTCTCACATGCGCCTATAATTTCGCCCATGAAAGGCAAAGGCGTCTTGAAGCTCAGGGCTTCGTGGCGCCTTTTTCTATTTTCAAATTTATTAAAAACGGGGTGGAACACATGAAAACCGTATCGGACATCTTCGGCACACTGGTATTTGATGACCGCGTGATGAAGGCGAGACTCCCCCATGACGTCTATCTGTCTTTGAAAAAGACCATTGACGAGGGCGGCCGGCTGGACAGTCAGGTGGCCGACGCCGTGGCAGAGGCCATGAAGGATTGGGCCATCGAGCATGGAGCGACCCATTTTACCCATTGGTTCCAGCCGCTGACCGGCATCACCGCCGAAAAGCACGACAGCTTTATCAATCCCATCGGCGGCGGCAAGATCATCATGGACTTCTCGGGCAAGGAGCTGGTGTGCGGCGAGCCCGACGCCTCGAGCTTCCCCTCCGGCGGCCTGCGCGCGACCTTTGAGGCGCGCGGCTACAGCGCATGGGACCCCACCGCCTTTGCCTTCATCAAGGACGGCAGCCTCTGCATCCCGACGGTGTTCTGCTCCTACGGCGGCGCGGCGCTGGACAAGAAGACCCCGCTGCTGCGCTCGAACGAGGCGGTTAGCCGCGAAGCGGTGAAGCTGCTGCATCTTTTCGACAGCCAGAAGGACGTCAGTAAGGTCACGCCGCAGGTCGGCCCCGAGCAGGAGTATTTCCTCATCGACCGCGAGCTGTACTTAAAGCGCATGGACCTGCGCCTGTGCGGCCGCGCCCTGTTCGGCGCAAAGCCCCCGAAAGGTCAGGAGTTGGACGACCACTACTTCGGCGCGTTCCGTCCCCGCGTGGCCGCCTACATGAAAGAGCTCGATGAAGAGCTGTGGAAGCTCGGCGTGCTCTCCAAGACCAAGCACAACGAGGTCGCCCCCGGCCAGCACGAGATGGCCCCCATCTACACCGACGCCAACACCGCGAGCGACCAGAACCAGCTCGTCATGGAGACGATGAAAAAGGTCGCCGAGCGCCACAACCTTGTGTGCCTGCTGCACGAAAAGCCCTTCGCGGGCGTCAACGGCTCGGGCAAGCACGTTAACTGGTCGCTCTCGACCGACACTGGCAAAAATCTCTTCTCCCCCGGCAAGACGCCGAGCCAGAACGCCGTGTTCCTGCTGGTGCTCGCCGCGTTCATCAAGGGCGTGGATGAGTATCAGGAGCTTCTGCGCTGCTCCGTTGCCTTCGCGGGCAACGATCACCGTCTCGGCGCACAGGAAGCGCCCCCGGCTGTCATCTCCGTCTTCCTCGGCACCGAGCTTGAGGGCATCATCGATGCCATCGTCGACGAAAACGACTACACCGCGCCCGAGCACAAGTCCCTGCGCATCGGCGTGGACGTGCTCCCCGCCATCCCGCAGGATACGACCGACCGCAACCGAACCTCGCCCGTCGCCTTCACCGGCAACAAGTTTGAGTTCCGCATGCCCGGCTCCTCGCAGTCCATCGCGGGCCCGGTCACGATCCTCAACACCATCATGGCCGAAGAGCTCGACGAATTCTACGCGCAGCTCAAGGACGCGCCGGACTTCACCGCCGCGCTCCACAAGCTGATCCGCGACACGTTCTCCGCCCACCGCCGCATCATCTTCAACGGCAACGGCTATGAAGAGGCCTGGATCAAGGAGGCTGAAAAGCGCGGCCTTGCCAACCTGCACAACACCGCCGAGGCGCTGCCGACCTACATCCTGCCCAAGAACATTGAGCTGCTGACGCGCCAGGGCGTTTACAGCAAGGAAGAAATTTTCTCCCGCCACGAAGTTCATATCGAGAAGTACTGCAAGGTCATCCGCATCGAGGCCGCGACGCTTGTTGACATGGTCCAGCACGGCATTCTCAACGCCGCTTCCGAATACGAAGCCGCGCTGTGCAACACCATCGCCGCCAAGCGCGCCGCCGCGCCGGAGCTGACCTGCCACGTCGAATCCTCGCTCGCCAACGCCATCGGCTCGCTCAACGAGCAGCTGCTCGAAGAGACCATCGGCCTCAAGACGGCGCTCGAGACCGTCTCCGACGACGCAGAGCCCGAAACGCTCCTGCACTACTACCACGACGAGGTCGAAAAGCGCACGAACGACGTGCGCAAGACCGTCGACAAGCTGGAAGTGCTGACCGCGTCCAAGTATTGGCCGTATCCGACGTTCTGCGAATTACTCTTCTCCGTGTAAGTCAAAAAGGACGCTCTTTCGAGCGTCCTTTTTGAAGTGGAGTTTTGCTTTATCGCAGCAGTTTCATTTTTCTTTGACAGGGGAGGAAGAAAATCTATGAAGTACATTTTTGTCACCGGCGGCGTGGTGTCGGGGCTGGGCAAGGGCATCTGCGCGGCGTCGCTCGGGCGTTTGCTCAAGCAGTGCGGACTGAAGGTCAAGAACCAGAAGTTTGACCCGTATCTCAACGTCGACCCCGGCACGATGAGCCCGTATCAGCACGGCGAGGTCTTCGTCACGGACGACGGCGCGGAGACCGACCTGGACCTCGGCCACTACGAGCGCTTTGTCGACGAGGCGCTGGACGAGAAATCCTCCGTGTCCTCGGGCAAAATTTTCTGGAGCGTTCTCAACCGCGAGCGTCAGGGCGGTTATCTTGGCGGCACGGTGCAGATCATCCCGCATGTGACCGATGAGATCAAGCGCCGCATTTACGACATGGACGACGGCGAGACCGACGTTGCCATTTCCGAGATCGGCGGCACGGTCGGCGATATCGAGAGCCAGCCGTTTTTGGAGGCCATCCGTCAAGTCGCGGCCGAGCGCGGGCGCGAAAATGTGCTCTTCATCCACGTGCCGCTCATCGTAACCATTCCCGGCAGCGGCGAGCTCAAGAGCAAGCCCACGCAGCACTCGGTCAAGGAACTCCTGAGCGAGGGCATCCAGCCGGACGTTCTCGTCGTGCGCACGGATGAGCCCATCACAGACGACATCCGCCGCAAGATTGCGCTCTTCTGCAACGTGGAGCCCGACTGCGTCATCCAGAACGCAACGGCGTCCACGCTCTACGAGGTGCCGTTGCTGCTTGAGCACGAGGGCCTTTGCCGCGTGGTGTGCCGCAAGCTGCACCTTGACTGCGGTGAACCTGACATGACCGAGTGGCGCGCGCTGGTCGACAAGATCCACGGCGTGCACCGTCATGTGCGCATCGCACTCGTCGGCAAATACGTCGGCCTGCACGACGCCTATTTGAGCGTCGTTGAGTCGCTCTTCCACGCGGGCACAGCCTGCGACGCGAGCGTCGAAATTCAATGGGTCGACTCTGAAACGCTGACGAGCGACAACATCGCGCAGAAGCTCTGCGGGTGCAGCGGCATCTTAGTCCCCGGCGGCTTTGGCGACCGCGGCATCGAGGGCATGATCTTAGCCGCGCAGTACGCGCGCGAGCACGGCATCCCGTACCTCGGCATCTGCCTCGGCATGCAGATCGCAGTCATCGAATTTGCGCGCCACGCGCTCGGCTGGGACGACGCGACGAGCGCGGAGTTCTCCTCCACGACGGCGCATCCCGTCATCGCGCTCATGCCCGAGCAGGTCGGCGTGACGGCCAAGGGCGGCACGATGCGCCTCGGCAAGTACCCCTGCGTGCTCGAAGAGGACTCGCTCTCCCGCGCGCTCTACGACGCGCCCGAGATCTGGGAGCGCCACCGCCACCGCTACGAGTTCAACAACGACTTCCGCGACGACTTCACGGACGCCGGCATGCGCCTCGCCGGTCTCTCCCCCGACGGCACGCTCGTCGAGATCGTCGAATCGAAGAGCCACCCCTGGTTCGTCGGCGCGCAGTTCCACCCCGAATTCAAGAGCCGCCCCAACAAGCCGCATCCCCTGTTCCGCGGCTTTGTCGCGGCCTCCCTCGATCGCGCGGTCCATTGACCGCGCGACCTTTTTATTTTTACAATACCGCTGGAAAAATGGGAAAAGCTATGATATGATGCTTTTACCATATTATTGGATACGGCAGGAGAATTTCAATATGAACCATCAGACCATCATCGTACTGGACTTTGGCGGCCAGTACAACCAGCTCATCGCGCGCCGCGTGCGCGAATGCGGCGTTTACTGCGAGGTCAAGCCCTACACGACGCCGCTTGCAGACCTTCTCGCGATGAATCCCATCGGCTTCATCTTCACCGGCGGCCCGAACAGCGTGTATCTCGAGGACGCGCCGCACGTCGATCCCGCGCTCTTTGACGCGGGCGTGCCCGTGCTCGGCATCTGCTACGGCTGCCAGCTCATCGCGCACCACCTCGGCGGCAAGGTCGTCGCCGCAAACGACGCCACCGCGCGCGAATACGGCAAGACCGAGACGTTTTTTGACACGAACTGCAAGCTCTTCAAGGGTCTTCCCGAAAAGAGCGTGACGTGGATGAGTCACGGCGACTACATGGAAAAGGTCCCCGAGGGCTTCTCTCTCGTCGCGCACTCCGACGCCTGCCCGAACGTCGCCATCTGCGATGAAACGCGCGGGTTCTACGGCGTGCAGTACCATCCCGAGGTCAACCACACGGAGTTCGGCACCGCGATGATCCGCAACTTCCTCTACGAGGTCTGCGGCGCGACAGGCGACTGGACGATGGGCGACTATAAAAATGCTGCCATCGCCGCCGTGCGCGAAAAGGTCGGCTCCGGCCGCGTGCTGCTGGCGCTCTCCGGCGGCGTGGACTCGTCCGTCGTGGCGGCGCTGCTGGCCGAGGCCGTCGGCCCCCAGCTCACCTGCGTTTTTGTCGACCACGGCCTCATGCGCCTCAACGAGGGCGACGAGGTCGAGGCGGCGTTCAAGAAGTGGGACATCAACTTTGTCCGCGTGAACGCCGAGGGCCGCTTCCTCTCGAAGCTCGCTGGCATCTCCGATCCCGAGCGCAAGCGCAAGATCATCGGCGAAGAGTTCATCCGCGTGTTCGAGGAAGAGTCGAAGAAGATCGGCGCGGTCGACTTTCTCGCTCAGGGCACGATCTACCCCGACGTCATCGAATCCGGCCTTGGCAATGCCGCAGTCATCAAGAGCCACCACAACGTCGGCGGTCTTCCCGACTATGTCGACTTCAAGGAGATCATCGAGCCGCTGCGCCTGCTCTTTAAGGACGAAGTGCGTCAACTTGGCCGCGAGCTGGGGCTTCCCGAATACCTCGTCTCCCGCCAGCCGTTCCCCGGCCCGGGCCTTGCCATCCGCATCATGGGCGAGATCACGAAGGAAAAGGCCGACACGCTGCGCCTTGCCGACGCGATCTACCGCGAGGAGCTGGAAAAGGCCGGCGAAAACAAGAAGATGAACCAGTACTTCGCCGTCCTGACCGACACGCGCACCGTCGGCGTCATGGGCGATGGCCGCAGCTACGACCGCGTGCTTGCGCTGCGCGCTGTGACGACCGAGGACTTCATGACCGCCGACTGGGCCCGCATCCCCTACGAGCTGCTCGACAAGATCAGCGGCCGCATCGTCAACGAAGTCAAGGGCATCAACAGAATTGTTTACGACATCACCAGCAAGCCCCCCGCAACGGTGGAGTGGGAATGAGAAAAAAGTGAATATGAGGGGCTGCAAAGCCTTGAAAACACTTACTTTTTGAAAATCTCATTTTCTGTTTGATAGCAAAATGATAGCAGATACTAAAGCCATTTTGTTTGTTCTTGTTTTGGCGAGCGAATGGTTTGCAGGTTTGCTGTCGCATCCAATCCTATATTGAGAGCGAAAAAGGCTCTGCTGACTTTCTGTAAAAGAAGGTCGGCAGAGCCTTTTCTATTTAGACAAGAGTATTATTTCTTGCGCAAAACATTTGAAACGGTGGATTGCGAAATATCCAGCATCGCTGCAATGGTTTCTTGATTAATTTTTTGTTTGCAGAGATCTTTGATTACTTCGTTTCTTTGAACTGTTGAGGTGATTTCGGGAAGTCGATGAATTGTTTCGGAAACAACTCCAGAAGCGGTTACGGTCTTTATTAAAGTTGTTCCATCATCTAATACAGCTCGTGCAATTTTAGCCCCCGTTTTTTTGTTTGGCTTAAACGCAAGAGAAACAATATTTGCAGCGGTTTTTCCAACTCCCTGAAGATCCACAGTCTTGAATACGTTCATTAGATTAGTCGCCATGTATTATCCCTCCAAATTATCAAATTAATATTATAATAATATTAATTTGATAATTTGTCAAGAGTGCCTGAACATCATTTTCCCGTGTGTTCTTTGAGGTCGGCAAGGAGCATATCACTAAGTTCCTGCGACGGCGTGATCTTGTGCCACTGACCGGAGGTGTCAAGTTCAGGGTAGCGGTAGCGCCAGCGGTCATATTCTTCTTTGGTGATCTCGCCTGCTTTCAGCTTGGCGGCAACCTCGCCCCATGCGGTAAGCATTCTGTGAAGCTCCGCTGCGTCGCGTCCTTTATGGATGTGAACACGCAGATGCACCTCATCCTCGCACTGGCAAACTTCAAGCCCATATCGGTCTTCCAGTGTGAACAGCGTGTGCATCAGCCCAGTATAGGAGTCAATGTCTGGTACGTCCAGCGCCTTGGGTGAAATATCCAGCACCTTTGCCAGCGCAGCGGTTACATCCGCCTTGGGCGTTCTGGAACCATTCTCGTACTGCGCAAGGCGGACATCTGCGGATTTCTCTGGAAAACCCAGCGCCATGCCAAGGTATTTCTGTGTCATGCCCCGCATCGTGCGGAAAAAGTGGATGCGTTCACCAATCGCCATAATAGCCATCTCCTGTGTCGGTTGTCTTTGATAACGAGTATAGCAGATATGTTTAATCTCGTCAAGAAAAATCTAAGCAAATTTATTTAATATTTTCCTGCAAACCAGCTTGACTTAAGCTTATGTGTATAGTACAATGGTTGCAAGCTAAGCATATTAGCTTAATTCATGGAAATTTTACAATTAGAATAGTCAACAAATGCAGAAAAAATGTCCGTTGTAAGGTGAGAGGGGGGGGTGAAATCCAAAAGAGCCAAACTGAATGACCGTCCAAGGGATACTTTCTCCGGGGAAGCAGGCGATGAAATGAGCGTGCCAAGGAGAAAAGAAAACGGCACAGCGCCGAAAAGGGTTGCCTGTCAGAGTCCTGCGGATAGAACGGCGAAGCAATCAACAACAAATCAGGAAAGGAAGGTATTTTGCCTATGGCAGGAGAAATTTTTATGAGAGTAAATGAAGTTGCGGAAGAGCTTGGCGTATCGGTTCCGTATGCGTATAAGCTCATCCGTGAGTTGAACGAAGAGCTGCGAAAGACCGGTTGCATCACCATTGCAGGCAGGATCGACCGCAAGTTCTTCCACGAGAAGTTCTACGGAACGAGAGAACCGAAGGAAAGAAGGGAATCGAATGGCAGCGTTTAAGGACAAGAAGAACGGCTCATGGTATGTGCAGTTTCGCTATACCGACTGGCGCGGTGAGCGCCAGCAGAAATTAAAGCGCGGCTTTGCCACGAAAAAAGAGGCGCAGGCATGGGAGCGCGAGTTTCTGATGCAGAAGCAGGCTGACATCAATATGAGCTTTGAGAGCTTTGTGGCGCTCTATGAAAAGGACGTCAAGCCCAAGCTGAAGCTCAACACATGGCTCAGCAAGGAGCATATCATCCGCACAAAGATTCTTCCGTATTTCAAAAAGCGCAAGCTCTCGGAAATCACCGCCCGTGATGTGATCGACTGGCAGAACGAGATACGGCAGCACACCAAGTCAAACGGCGAAAGCTATTCCCCGGACTATCTCAAGAACGTCCATACCCAACTGAGCTGTATTTTCAACCACGCCATCAAGTATTACGGCTTGCAGATCAATCCCGCTGCAAAGGCCGGAAATATGGGCAGCGAGCAGCCGAAGGAAATGCTGTTCTGGACGAAGGAAGAATACCTCAAATTCATCGACGCCATGATGGACAAGCCCATGCTGTACTACGCCTTTGAAATCCTATACTGGTGTGGCATCCGCGAGGGCGAGCTGCTGGCGCTGACCCCTGCGGACTTTGATTTTGAGAAGAAAACGCTCCGCATCAATAAATCCTATCAGCGGCTACAGGGCAAGGACGTTATCACTACGCCGAAAACGAAGAAAAGCAACCGCGTGATCCAGATGCCAGACTTTCTCTGCGACGAGATGCAGGACTATTTCAAGCAGCTCTACGGGCTGGAACCGGACAGCCGCATCTTCCCCCTGACCAAGCACACCTTGAAGCGCGGCATGGAGTTCGGATGCAAGGCAGCAGGCGTCAAAATCATCAGAATCCACGATTTGAGACACAGCCACGTTTCTTTACTTATCAACATGGGCTATTCCGCCGTTGCCATCGGCAATCGTGTTGGACACGAAAGCGTGGAAATCACCTACCGGTACGCGCACCTGTTTCCTACTGTGCAGAAGGAAATGGCAGACAAATTGAACGTCGAAAGGAGTAACTGAAAATGTCACTGAAAAATCGGGACAATCACAACCGCTGGCGCAACAAGACCGTCGCGTTCCGAGTTTCCCCAGAGGAAGACGCACAAATCGAAACCTTCGTCAAGCTCTCCGGGCTGACCAAACAGGACTACATCACCCGCCGTTTGACCTGTAAGGACGTGGTGGTACAAGGCAATCCAAGAGTTTACAAGGCGCTGCGCGACCAGCTTGCCGCCGTGCTGGATGAGCTGCGGCGCATTGAAGCGGGCGGCAGCGTAAATGACGAGCTGCTGGACGTGATTGAAATGATCGCCGCCATCATGGACGGCATGAAAGAGGAAAATGCCTATGGGAAATGAAATCTGCAAAAAGAAAACGACCGCCCCGGACACATCTGTTGGCGCAGATGATGGGCAGCCGCTTCACAATTCAACTGAGAACAGTATATCCGCTTTTGATGAAGAAATCAACGGTGATTTTCAAAACAGCTCGGAAAGTCTGGATGAAATCTACCGCAGGATACAGCGGTTAACCGACCCGCATTATCTGCACACGATCTCCATGACCGAGCTGTACCAGACCGCATATCAGAGCAGGCCGCCGATTATTGACGGCTTGCTCTACGCGGGCGCATACATCCTTGCAGGTGCGCCGAAGATCGGCAAGTCATTTCTGGTGGCGCAGATCGCCTATCATGTCAGCACGGGCAAAGCTCTGTGGAGCTACGAAGTCCACCCCGGCACGGTGCTGTACCTTGCTCTGGAAGATGATTTTCAGCGCATCCAGAGCCGTATGTTCATGATGTACGGCGTCAACGACACCGACCGGCTGCACTTTGCAACCGCGGCGGGCAAGATTGGAAACGGGCTGGACGAGCAGCTTGAGAACTTCGTGCGGGAACATCCCGACACCAAACTCATTATCATTGACACCATGCAGAAAATCCGCGAGGTCGGCGGCGAGGCGTACAGCTACGCCAGCGATTATGAGATCATCGGTCGGCTCAAGCAATTTGCCGACAAGCACTGCGTCTGCGTTCTGACTGTTCACCACACCCGCAAGCAGCCTGCCGGTGACAGCTTCGAAATGATCTCCGGTACAACAGGATTGCTCGGTTGTGCGGACGGGTCGCTTCTCATGCAGAAGAAAAAGCGCACGGCATTGGAGGCAACCATCGACGTCGTGGGGCGCGACCAGCAGGATCAGATTCTCTATCTGAAAAAGGATGCCGACACGCAGATCTGGAATCTTGAAAAGGTAGAAAACGAGCTGCACAAAGAGCCGCCCGATCATGTTCTGGAATCCGTTTCAAGGCTGGTGTCCGCAGAACAGCCGGTATGGACAGGCTCGCCCTCTGCGCTTGCCGATGCCGTCCATGTCGGCATGGCGGCAAATGCGCTGAGCAAGTATCTGAATGTAAAATCCGGCAGGCTGCTGGACGAATACCATGTCCGCTATGAGAACAAGGTTCGTCATGAAGGACGGCGTATCACGCTGACCTATGATGCTGAAAGCAAATAAGCCGCGCGACAGCTGCGACGGTTGCAACGGTAAATCTGATACCGCCAAAACAACCGTCGCAATCGTTGCGACCGTCGCGGAGGAAGGCCGACAGTACGACCTTCCGCGTCCTCCGTCCCCATCGAAAAATCCGCAGAGTTTGAGATGGATGTGGGCAAAAGATTATGCGCAGGAGCTGTCTGCAAATAAGCTGCTGCCCACGCCGGTTTTTGCGGTTTGTACAGACACTGCAAACCGCAAAACCGGCAGAGGCTTCCGCAGAAGCCGCATACCCCCTCGGAGAGCCCACGATACTTTGCAGCCGCAGGATGAAAGTATCATAGTGG
>ENA-OUOU01001538-OUOU01001538.1-human-gut-metagenome-genome-assembly--contig:-NODE-1538-length-11938-cov-13.793739_pt1 | contig 11938 bp, 12 predicted proteins | sample MGYA00237936_ERZ548765 | MGnify/ENA primary metagenome ERZ548765 (study PRJEB26490, sample SAMN05356889) | human gut metagenome | biome: terrestrial biome; feature: human-associated habitat...
TGGCCAAGTGCTACGGCGGCGATATCACCCGCAAGAAGAAGCTGCTGGAGAAGCAGAAGGAGGGCAAGAAGAAGATGCGGAACCTGGGTACGGTGCAGGTGCCCACGGAGGCGTTTATGGCAGTCCTCAAGCTGGACAGCGATTGATGGTTACAGGGATCCCGCGCCCTTGGGCGCGGGATCCCTTTTTGGAGGGCGATATGCTTTTTGCAGGGATCGGCGTCGTCCTCGACGGCCCGCTCATTCTTTTTTTCGAAGGGAGGACACCGCACTTCCGAGCGTGGGTCACTTTTGGCCGCAGCCCCAAAAGTGACCAAAACGCTGCTTGAAACCGCAGGTTTCAAGACTTCCTGCGCGGCTGGGGTGCGCTGAAAACCGCCGCCGCGTACCACGCGCAACTTAAATTGCCGAACATCGTCGTACAACGAATCGCGTGCAGTCCTCTTATCGCTGCCGCTCCTACGTACCACGCGGAGGTACACTGTTCCACGGCGGTAGGATACGGCATTTCCCCGCGGCATGTGGAAGCGGCAGCGGGGATAGGGGCAGGAGCGATTCGGCGTGGGCCTTTTTGCGGCGTGGCTGTGACCGGACGAAAGGAATTCCAAAAACCATTGGTTTTTGGCGGCGTTCTTTCCCCCATTTCTTTCGCTGCTGAAAGAAACGGGGCCGCCGAGACCGCCGGCCCCTGCGGGGTACGGGGACGCGGCCGCCGGAGCCACAGGGCCGAGGAGGTGACCCGCCCTCGGAAGCGCGGCTCCCCTGCCGACGATATACCATTTTCTATTGTATGTGCCCTTGCTGAAAATTACCTGAAAAAACCGCCGCAAGCGCCGCGCAAAAAACGCCGCAGAGCGGACACGAAAACGCGGGGCCTTGCCCCGCAGGGCCGGTGCAAAAGCGATGCGCCGCGGCCCGCGCACAGTCTGCGGAGGCCGGCAGTTCATCATTCTTCAGGCCGCCGCAGGGGCCAATGCGCCTTTCCCCTGGTACAGCAGGCGTCATCGCCATTTGAGCAGCTTCTTCAACATGCGATTGTTTTGTACGAAAAACTTTTATCCGTTAAAGCGATTCATGGCGGTGTCCGCCCCCTCCTCCATGAGGCACAGCGCCGCCTCCGCCGCGCGGTCCAGCGTGGCGCGGAGCACCTTGGCCTCCTCGCCCTGAGGCTTGCCGATGACCCAGTCGATCATCTCGTGGTCAGGGTGCGCCGGCATACCGACACCGATCTTGATGCGGGGGAAGCCATCGGTGCCCAGATGCTGGATGATATTTTTCAGGCCGTTATGGCCGCCGGCGGAGCCGCTTTTGCGAATGCGCAGCTTGCCTGCCGGCAGAGAAACGTCGTCGGAGATCACCACCACATGGTCCGCCGGCACCTTATAAAACCGCGCCGCTTCGCCTACCGACTCGCCGGAGAGGTTCATGTAGGTCTGGGGCTTCATCACCAGAATTTTGTTGCCGTTTTTCTCCAAAATACCGGTCCACGCCTTGAACCTCAGCTTGTTGAGTTTGAAATTTTCCTTTTCCATCAGGCTGTCCAGCGCCAGCCAGCCCATGTTGTGGCGGGTGGATTCGTACTTGGCGCCCGGGTTGCCCAGCCCCACCAGGATCCAGTTAACGCCGCCGCTCTGATTCCGATTAAAAAACAAGGCTCTCGCCTCCTTCTGCAAAGTAAAGAGGGACTGCAAACGCAGTCCCTCTATTATAACACAGTCTTTTCCGTTTGCAAAGCGTTCAGTTGAACAGCTTGGCGATGGAGATCTCCTGATAGATGCGCTCGATGGCCTCGGCGAACATGGGCGCCACGGACAGATACTTGATCTTGTCGCAGCCCTCGCCCATGGACTCGGGAATGGTGTTCAGCAGGGCCACTTCCTTGATGACGCTGGCGCTCAGGCGCTCCAGCGCGGGGCCGGACAGCACGCCGTGGCTGGCGCAGGCATAGACGCTGGTGGCGCCGCCCACCTCGACGATGGCCTTGGCAGCGTTGCAGATGGAGCCGGCGGTGTCGATCATATCGTCGAACAGGATGCAGTCCTTACCGGCCACGTCGCCGATAACGTTCATGACCTCGCACTGGTTGGCCTTCTGACGGCGCTTGTCCACGATAGCAAGGCTCATGTGCAGCTTCTGGGCGAAGGTACGGGCGCGAGCCACGGAGCCCACATCGGGGGACACCACGACCATATCCTCGCAGCGCTCACCGAACTTCTTGGCATAGTAGTCCACGAACACGGGGTTGCCCAGCAGATTGTCCACGGGGATGTCGAAGAAACCCTGGATCTGGCTGGCATGGAGATCCATGGTCAGCACACGGTCCGCGCCGGAGGCGGTGAGCATGTTGGCCACCAGCTTGGCGGAGATGGGATCGCGGCTCTTGGCCTTGCGGTCCTGACGGGCATAGCCGAAATAGGGGATCACCGCGGTGACGCGGCCCGCGGAGGCACGCTTGCAGGCATCGATCATGATGAGCAGCTCCATCAGGCTGTCATTGACCGGCTTGCAGGTGGAGTTGATGAGGAATACGTCGCTGCCGCGAACGCTCTCGTACAGGGAGACAGACGCCTCGCCGTCCGCGAAGGATTTGACCTCCGCCTCGCCCAGCTTGATGCCGATGAGCTTGCAGATCTCCTGCGCCAGCGCGGGGTTGGCGTTGCCGGTGAAGATCTTGATGTCCTTGCCGTGAGAAATCATGGTGTTTACCCTCTCGCTTTCTGTCCTTTTTTGTATTCTCTGGTTGCTGTGCTGGAGGTCGTCTGCCTGTTAAAAAGCAAACAAAAACGCCGTCCCGCGCCGCTTACCGCTGTGTTCAGCGGCTTTCGGCGATGCAGACGGCGCACACTCCGACAGAGGGAGCGCACTGACAGATGATATGGGTCTTGATGCAGTCCATACGATCCATCGGCCCTTCCTCCCTTCGCATAAATCGGTCTGTCCTCATTATAGCAGGCTTTACAGGAAAATCCAGTATTTTTCCAACTTTTTTTGGCCACAATTTTTCAGAGAGGAAAAACGCTGACGTAAATTACCATTTTTCCATGGAAACAGCGGTCATTTTTTGTATTTCTAAGAAAATGCGGGGGTTTTTGGCATTTTTGAGTTGCATTTTCTTTTCCGTTGCATTACAATACCATCGGTTGACAAGGGCAGGCGCGGTTTTGCCCGCGCCCATAGATGACAAGTCGCGAGGGGGATGTCCGTTTATGCTGCATATCGTACTGGTCGAGCCGGAGATCCCCCAGAACTGCGGCAACATCGCCCGCACCTGCGCCGCCACGGGGTGCTCCCTGCATCTGGTGCGGCCGCTGGGCTTCGATATCTCGGACCGCGCCGTGAAGCGGGCGGGGCTGGACTACTGGCATCTGGTGACGGTGCGGGACTACGACGGGCTGGACGATCTGTTCCGGCAGCACCCGGAGGCGGCCGCAGACCTGTGGCTGGCCACCACCAAGGCCCCGCAGGACTACACGCAGGCCCGGTTTTCGCCGGACTGCTGGCTGTTCTTCGGCAAGGAGACGGCGGGCCTGCCGGAGGCGTTCCGCGCGGCCCACTATGACCGGTGTCTCCGTCTGCCCATGCGTGCGGAGGCGCGGAGCCTGAACCTCAGCAACTCCGTGGCCATCCTGACCTACGAGGCCCTGAGACAGAACGGGTTCCCCGGGCTGTCCGGGCAGGGCGAGATGGCGGAGCGCTGATCTGTTTTTCCCATACACATACTATTTCAAAAGGAGATGTATCCGTATGAACTACAATAAAAAGACCATTCTGGACGTGGACGTGGCCGGGAAAAAGATCCTGCTGCGCTGCGACTTCAACGTGCCCCAGGACAAGGAGACCGGCGCCATTACCAGCGACAAGCGCATCGTGGCGGCGCTGCCCACCATCCGCTACCTGCTGGAGAAGAAGGCGGCGGTCATCGCCTGCTCCCATCTGGGTAAGCCCAAGGGCGAGTGGAAAAGCAAGCTGAGCCTTGCCCCCGTGGCAGAGCGTCTCAGCGAGCTGCTGGGGCAGGAGGTCATCTTCGCCAGGGACATTGTGGGCGAGGACGCCAAGGCCAAGGCCGCAGCGCTGCAGGGCGGTCAGATCATGCTGCTGGAAAACCTGCGCTTCGACGCCCGCGAGGAGAAGAACGACCCGTCCTTCGCCAAGGAGCTGGCCTCCATGGCGGAGCTGTATGTGTCCGACGCCTTCGGCACCGTACACCGCGCCCACGCCTCCACCGCCGGTGTGGCGGCGTATCTGCCCGCCGTGTCCGGCCTGCTGGTGGCCAAGGAGCTGGAGGTCATGGGCGGCGCGCTGAACGATCCCAAGCGGCCCTTCGTGGCGGTGCTGGGCGGCGCTAAGGTCAGCGACAAGATCGGCGTCATCAACAACCTGCTGGACAAGGCTGACACCATCATCATCGGCGGCGGCATGGCCTACACCTTCGCCAAGGCGCAGGGCGGCTCCATCGGCAAGAGCCTGTGCGAGGACGACAAGCTGGACTACGCTCTGGAGATGATCGCGAAGGCCAAGAAGAACGGCGTAAAGCTGCTGCTGCCCTCCGACACTGTGGCGGCGGACGATTTCTCCAACGATGCCAAGCGCCGGGTGGTCAGCACCATGGCTATCCCCGAGGGCTGGGAGGGCATGGACATCGGTCCCGACACCACCAAGGTATTCTGCGATGCCGTGAAGGGCGCGGGCACCGTGGTGTGGAACGGACCCATGGGCGTGTTTGAGTTCGACAACTTCGCCGCCGGCACCCGCGCCATGGCCCAGGCCCTGGCCGACAGCGGCGCTATCACCATCGTGGGCGGCGGCGACAGCGCCGCAGCGGTGGAGCAGATGGGCTTCGCCGATAAGATCACCCACATCAGCACCGGCGGCGGCGCGTCTCTGGAGTTCCTGGAGGGGCTGGAGCTGCCCGGTGTGGCGTGTCTGCTGGACAAGTAAGGCCCCTTGACGGGGGAGGCGCTCCCCCCTTTACATGGATCGTATCAAAGCAAAATTTGTATCGATAGAATAGTTTAAAGAAGACAGAGGAGTAAACAAGTTATGAATCGCAGATACCGTAAGACCATTATCGCCGGCAACTGGAAGATGAACAAGACCGCCAGCGAGACGAAAAAATTCGCCGAGGAGCTGAAGGCCCTGCTGCCCAAGGCCAAGTGGTGCGACGTGGTGGTGTGTGTCCCCGCCGTGAATATTTCCACCGCCATCAAGGCCTTCAAGGACGCACGGGTGTCCGTGGGCGCACAGAACGTGTTCTTTGAGAAGTCCGGCGCCTACACCGGTGAGGTGTCCGCCGACATGCTGAAGGATCTGGGCGTGAAGTACGTCATCATCGGCCACTCCGAGCGCCGCCAGTACTTCGGCGAGACGGATCTTATCGTCAACAAGAAGGTGCTGGCCGCGCTGGAGGCTGGTCTGCACCCCATCATCTGCGTGGGCGAAACGCTGGAGCAGCGGGAGCTGGGCATCACCATGGAGCTCATCGCCCTGCAGGTGAAGTCCGCGCTGGCCGGTGTGCCCGCCGAGAAGCTGCGCAAGTGCGTCATCGCCTATGAGCCCGTGTGGGCCATCGGTACCGGCAAGACCGCCACCGCTGAGCAGGCCGCCGAGGTCTGCACCTTTATCCGCACCACCGTGCGCCACCTGTACGGCGCCCGCATCGCCCGTTCCATCACCATCCAGTACGGCGGCTCCATGAAGCCCGCCAATGCCGCGGAGCTGCTGGGCCAGCCCGATATCGACGGCGGGCTCATCGGCGGCGCCGCTCTGAACGCAGCGGACTTCGTGGAGATCATCAACGCCGCCAATCAGGACTAAAGAGCAAAAGGAGGCAGGCATGAACAAAACTCCGACGACCCTTATCATCATGGACGGCTTCGGCATCGCGCCGCCGGCGGACGACAACGCCGTCACCCTGGCCAAGACGCCGGTGCTGGACCGGCTGTTTCAGGAATACGCCCACACCACCCTGTCCGCCAGCGGATTGGACGTGGGTCTGCCCGCAGGGCAGATGGGCAACAGCGAGGTGGGCCACACCAACATCGGCGGCGGCCGCGTGGTGTTTCAGGATCTGCCCCGCATCAGCCGCGCCATTGAGGATGGCAGCTTCTTCCGGAACGAGGCCTACAACAAGGCCATGGACGACTGCCTGAAAAACGGTACCGCCCTGCATCTGTACGGCCTGCTGTCCAACGGCGGCGTACACTCCCATATCGACCACCTGTACGCGCTGATGCGGATGGCCAAGGACAAGGGCCTCCAGCGCGTGTATCTCCACTGCTTCCTAGACGGGCGCGATGTGTCCCCCACCAGCGGCAAGGGCTTCGTCCAGGCGCTGGCGGACAAGTGCGCGGAGCTGGGCGTGGGCAAGATCGCCACGGTCATGGGCCGCTACTACGCCATGGACCGTGACAAGCGCTGGGAGCGGGTGCAGATGGCCTACGACGCCATGGTGTACGGCGAGGGAAACCACAACCCCGATCCCGTGGACGCCGTGGCACAGAGCTACGCCGCCAACGTCACCGATGAGTTCATGGAGCCGGTGGTGTGCGACAGCGAGGGCACCATCAGCGACAACGACAGCGTCATCTTCTTCAACTACCGCCCCGACCGCGCCCGTGAAATCACCCGCGCCATCGTGGACCCTGACTTCGACGGGTTCCAGCGGGAATTCTTCCCCACCACCTACGTGTGCAACACGGAGTACGACGCCACCATGCCCAACGTGCTGGTGGCGTGGCCCCGCATCGCCGTGAAGAACGGGCTGGGTGAGTATCTCAGCAGTCTGGGGCTGACCCAGCTGCGCATCGCCGAGACCGAGAAGTACGCCCATGTGACGTTCTTTTTCAACGGCGGCGTGGAGAAGCAGTACCCCGGCGAGGACCGTGTGCTGGTGGCCTCCCCCAAGGTAGCCACCTACGATCTCCAGCCGGAGATGAGCGCTGTGGAGGTGTGCGACAAGTGCGTGGAGCGCATCGAGTCCGGTGCGTATGACGTCATCATCCTGAACTTCGCCAACTGTGACATGGTCGGCCACACCGGCGTACTGGAGGCCGCCGTCAAGGCGGTGGAGACCGTGGACACCTGCGTGGGCCGCGTGGTGGAGGCCACCCTGAAGATGGGCGGCATCGCCATGGTCACGGCTGACCACGGCAACGCCGAGGACATGAAGCAGCCCGACGGCAGCCCCATGACCTCCCACACCACCAATCTGGTGCCCTTCATCCTCTGCGGCGCCGGTACGGAGCTGCGCACCGGCCGTCTGGCCGACATCGCCCCCACCATCCTGGATGTAATGGGGCTGGCCTGCCCGCCGGAGATGGACGGCAAGACGCTGATCGTCAAGTAACCAACATCGTCATGTACGGCAGGTCCCGAAGCCATGCTTCGGGACCTGTTTATAAGGAGACATATCCATGAACATTACAGTCATCGGCTGCGGGCGGTGGGGTTCCCTCATCACGTGGTACCTGGATCACATCGGCCACCGCGTCACCCTGTACGGCCGCGCGGCATCGCCCCGCATGCAGGCGTTTCTCACCACGCGGCAGAACGACCTGCTGACGCTGCCGGAGTCCGTGGCGCTGTCCACGGCGCTGGACGCGGCGCTGGAGAGCGCGGAGACGGTCATCATCTCCATCGGCTCCCAGAGCCTGCGGAGCCTGCTGGGACAGTCGGAATTGCAGGCACTGAGGAACCGCACGGTGGTCTTATGCATGAAGGGTCTGGAGATGGGGACCGGCGCTCGGCTCAGTCAGATCGCGGCGGAGCTGCTGCACCCGTCCAACACCGTGGCCGTGTGGCTGGGGCCGGGCCACGTGCAGGAGTTCTACCGCGGCATCCCCAACTGCATGGTCATCGACAGCGAAAACGAGGACGTGAAGCGCCGTCTGGTGCAGGCGTTTTCCAGCGACCTCATCCGCTTTTATTACGGCGGGGATATGATCGGCAATGAGGTGGGCGCCGCCGCCAAGAACGTGGTGGGTATCGCCGCCGGTTTTCTGGATGGCTTCGAGATGTCCAGTCTCAAGGGCGCTCTCATGAGCCGCGGCACCCGCGAGGTGGCCCGTCTCATCAAGGCCATGGGCGGCAGCGAGCTGTCGGCCTACGGTCTGTGCCATCTGGGGGACTACGAGGCCACGGTGTTCTCGCCGTACAGCCACAACCGGCAGTTCGGTGAGTCCTTCGTCCGCGGGCAGGATTACCACCAGCTGGCGGAGGGGTATTACACCGTGAAGGCCCTGATGCTGCTGGGACAGCGGTACGGTGTGGAGCTGCCCATCTGCAAGGCGGTGCACGACATCCTCTATGAGCAAGCGGTGCCCAGAGATGTGCTGGCCGGTCTGCTGCGGCGGGGCCTGACGGAGGAATTCTACGACTGACACAGCCGCGCCGGAAAAAAAGTGCATAAAAAAGTCTCTGTCTGGTCACAATGCAGGCAGAGACTTTTTTATCACGGCGGGCCGCAGGCCGGAAACAGGCGGCGGTGGGTGCGTCCCACCCGAAAGGCGCGTATGAGCAGATTCGACAACTCCAAGATCAAGGCCATGTTCGGCGGCAAGGGCTTTTACATAGCCCTTGCTCTGTGCCTGCTGGCCGCCGGAACGATTGGCTATATCACCCTGTTTTCCGCCGACTCCCCCGCAAAGGAGCCGGACCCCGTCATTGAGATCAAGCCCACTCCCGTCACCCCCGTGCCTGCGGCGCCCACCAAGCCGGTGATCCAGTCGGAGCCCGTTGAGGTACCGGTGCAGGAGGCGGAGACGGTCATCGAGGAGCCGGTGGAGCTGTTGCCGGAGGTCATCTCCCCGCTGGACGGCACCACCGTGACGGTATTCAGCATGACGGAGCTGCTGTATGACCAGACCATGGCAGACTGGCGCACCCACAACGGCATCGATGTGCAGGCCGAGGAGGGCGCGGCCGTCAAGACCGCGGCGGACGGCACGGTGCTGTCCGTCACCAGCGATGAGCTGATGGGTACCACCGTGGTCATCCAGCACAGCGGCGGCTACACCACCCAGTACAGCAGTCTGCAATCGGACGTGCCGGTGGCGGAGGGGCAGTCCGTCCGCGCCGGTGACATCATCGGCCGCGTGGGCTCCACCAGCGCGGCGGAAAGTGAGATGGGCCCCCACCTCCACTTCTCCGTCAGTCAGGACGGCAGCGTCATCGACCCCCACGCCTATATCGAGGACTGAGGAAAAAGCCATCCCCCTGCGGTGCAGGGGGATGGCTTTTTCAGCTTATCGGATCAGGACTTCTCCGCCCGCGCTCCCTGGACATGGCGGTAGATGAGGCGGAACACCGTGGATACCAGCAGGATGCCCACCGCCAGAGAACCGGCGATGCCCACCGTCTCCAGTCCCTTGGCCACGGCGTCCATACGATTGCCCTCCAGTCCCAGGCTCATGGTGTAGTACACGCCGGCGCCGGGCAGCAGGGGCAGTATGGCGATGACCAGATAGGGCATGGCGGGGCACTTGCGGACCCGGGCCATCACCTCGGCATACGCCGCCGCGAACAGAGATGCGAACAGGTTGGCGACATACACATCGCAGCCCAGCGCGCCGCCCAGCAGGTACAGCATCCACGTCACCACGCCGCCGATGATGCACAAGACGCTGCCGCGGCCGTGGACGTTGAACAGGATGCAGAAGCCCAGACAGCCCACGAACACGGCCACAGCCTGTGCCAGCGGCTGCCACGTCACCGTGGCGGAGCCGGTGACACCGTAGACCCCTGATGTCAGGTGCCACGCGGCAGCGGTGCCCAACGCGATGGCCAGCGCCGTGAACACCACCTGCACCAGCCGGAAGATGCCGGAGTTGGTATCGCCGTAGATGATGTCCCGCATGGCGTTGGTGATGGGCAGGCCCGGGACCAGCATCATCAGCGTGCCGATGATGGCGGCGTCCGGGCTGTCCATCAGACCCAGTCCCGCGGCGATATAGGCCGGAAGCGCCATGCAGCAGGCGGCCAGCAGGGTACTGAAAAACGGGTTGGCCTCCTGCTTGTCCATAAAGCGGGTAACAAGGCCGATGATAAGTCCCATGAGTCCCGCCCACAGGCAGTCCAGCAGCGTGCCGCCGAACACCAGACAGAAGCCCAGACCCACCAGAACGCCGCCCAGATAGATCACACCGGTGCGGTAGGTACGGCAGGCGGCCAGCGTCTCGTGAAGCCATGTCATGGCCTCGTCCACCTCCGGACGCTCCGTGCAGATGCGGCGGCTCAGGGCGTTGAGCTTCTCCATGGTCTCCAGATCGTTGCCGTGGAAGCCGATACGTTTCATGAGCATCAGGGGCTTGCCGTTGGCCGCCTCCAGGCTGACAGAGATGCTGTTGGGGATGGCGAACACCTCACACTCCACACCATAGGCCCGCAGGATGCGGTGGACGGTGTCCTCCACGCGGAACGTCTCCGCGCCGGACATAGCCAGATGATACCCCATGGTGACCGCCAGATCGGTCAGCAGATAATAGTCCATACAAACAGATCTCCTGTATCAGTTTGCCGGATGCGGCCTTCGCTGCATCCGGCAAACTGACAGTATAGGCGCTTCGCGGGCAAATGTCAACCGTTCATTTGGGTCACAGTTCCCAAAAACAGCGGCAGGTTGGCGTGGGTGTCCACGATCATGTACACGAAGGGGCGATCCAGCACCACGCGATGCACCTCCGGCGGCTCAGCGGAGGCGGTGTCAGCCACCACCGCCGTGACGGCGGCGGCTTTGGTGCCGTTCTCGTCCAGGGACAGGTACGTCTTGTGCAGCACGGCGCTGACGTACAGCTGGTCATTGGGCGCGCTGCCCATGGCCCGCAGGTCGGCGCGGGAGGCGTCGAAGGCGTCGGTGACGCCCATGGCCTTCAGCGCGTCGTTCAGCTCCAGCGAGGAGGACGCCGTGAAGCGGGGGATGGCGGCCTCTACCGTGCCGTAACGGTGTTCGTTGAGCAGGGCGTGGAGCTTACCGCCGGTGAGACCGGCAACGTAATCCTCCAGCGAGACGCCCTCATTGGGCAGCAGCCCCACAAAGGCGTAGCGGCCGCCGTCGTAGTACTTCATGAAGCCGGTGCTGTTGTCGTCGGACAGGTAAACGCTCTCCTTGGACCACAGCAGGTCCGCCGTCTGTCGTGTACCGTCGGCGGCGGTGAAGGCGGCGCCCTGCTCAATGTCGGACTTCTCGTAGGGCTCCCGCCACTTGGCGTCGAAGCAGACGGCGTTCACCAGATACAGCATGGTGCGGTCCGTGGGCGGCTGATCCAGCAGGCTGGAGATCATGCCGTCGGTCTTGTTGTCCACCCAGCGGTTCAGGTCCGTCACCAGAGAGTCGTCGAAGGCGGAGCGGTAGGCCTCCGCGCCGTAGTAGTTGGCACAGGTATCCAGAAAAGCATCGTCCACGCGGAAGATATCCCGCAGCCACAGGGAGTTGGACAGCGACAGCTTACACTTTTTGGTGTTCTCCGGCAGGCTCATACGGTAGGTGTAGAGGTAGTCGTTGAGGGCAGTCAGGTCCATGCCCATGGCCTGCTCCAGCTGGGTCAGGGTGTCGCCGGAGGCGCCGTTGGCGGTCATGCCCAGGGCGTACAGCACCGATACCGGCGAGAGCAGCACGCCCTCCGACTCGGCCGTCTGCCGCAGCAGGGCGGCGGCAAAGTCCATGACGGCGGTGCTGTCGCCCGTCAGGTCGGTGTGGGTATCGATGGTGCGGGCGGTGATGCCCTCCGTCAGGCTCTGGGCCTTCAGCTTGCCGCCGCAGCCGAACAGCGGCAGCGCCATACAAACGGCCAGCGCCAGCGCGGCCATACGCTTTCCCATGGGATCAGCTCCTTTCCATGTTCTCTATCCCTTAGACGGGGCGGAGTGGGAAAAGGTTTCCCTCCGCGCAAAATAAATATCCCCCGGCCTAGCCGGGGGTATTTCTTATGCGGGCGAAGCCCTAT
>ENA-OUOU01001540-OUOU01001540.1-human-gut-metagenome-genome-assembly--contig:-NODE-1540-length-11917-cov-10.608919_pt1 | contig 11917 bp, 10 predicted proteins | sample MGYA00237936_ERZ548765 | MGnify/ENA primary metagenome ERZ548765 (study PRJEB26490, sample SAMN05356889) | human gut metagenome | biome: terrestrial biome; feature: human-associated habitat...
GGGCAGAAGACATCTAAAGATGCTGAACTTCTGGATCGATCATACCGTCTTTTTTGAACGGCTTCATTCTAACTGGGGTTGAGGACGGTTAAGAGCCGCAGTACATTTTCCAATTTTCCCGTCGGGCCAGAATACAAGACGATTTGGACGGGAGACACAGTACATTTGATTATAACGCAGCATCCCGATTTTATCCAGATATGCAATATGCTTCGCAACCAACACCTCTTGAGTATCCTGGTGAAGGGGTGACAGATCGTGGGAGCCTTTGCCGCCCCAGTCACCAACTGCACAAACAAGTACATCGAAGCGTTTATCCTGTCCAAACAAACGGTAAAGGTAATCGTACCAACTGTAGTCCTCATCGCCGGCCAGAAGATTACGGCGTAGCGTGATATGGAAGGAGTACTCTTCCGGGGGCAACTTGGAAAGAGCGACCAGATTGTCAATGATGGTCCGCAGGGTTCCTTTGCCAGATACATGGGGCCGAGTCTTGTCATGGTTCCAACCATCAAGTGTAATTTGGTAGCTGGTAATTCCTGCCTGACAAAACTGACGGAACAGCTTTTCGTCCAGCAGATAACCATTGGTGGTCATCTTGGCAGTATACTGAAAGCCATGCTGTTTCTGCAAGTTCTGAATCATTTCAGAGACTTCCAATACAGTGTCTTTGCAAAGGATCGGTTCGCCTCCAAGCCATGCAAGCACAACCTGCTTATGCCGTGGGGCCTGCGCAGTGATATACTCTTCGATCTGATCCAGTGTGTCACGGGTCATACTGGCTGCCGGGTGGTTTTTGTGGCAGTATGAACACTGAAAATTACACCCTTCAGTAGGAATCAGTGTGGCCATGAAGACATCCCAATTGAATTTTTGAGGTAATATTGGCTTGGGTTGAATACAACTGAAATTTTCTCCTAGGCAATCGGAGATGTATCCAGACATCATATATAAGCCCTCTTGATATTGTAGACTAAAATTAGTTGCCGTTCTTTTTTTCTTGAAGTGAAAGCAACCATGCGCTCTTCACAGAAAGACAGATGCCAATTCCAACTACGGTCATAAAAGCACCGAGGATGACAAAACAAGCCGTTGACCCGGCGCTCACCAGTAGTGATGAGCCAAACAGATAAAAAATTTCAGTAACATTGACGCCCATGTTGAAGACGGAAAGCAGCTCGGCGCGATTGTCTTCCCTGCCGGCAGCATCTACAATGCTGTTTTGGACTTCTCCCAGCAGATAGGATGGAATATCCAAAAAAAGCGGAAGGATCAGCATAAATAGGATAGTCCAAACCGGCACATTGACCAAGCCCAACACACCAAGGGCTATTCCACTCAGAATGAAAAACAGTGCCATCATTTGATTATAGTGTTCAGGCTTGGTACGGGCGAGAATCCGTTCGGACAGCAACTGAATTGCAGAATAACCCATAATAATTGCGGCGAGCCAGGTTTCATTGATCCCGCACAACTGCAGCTTCTCCGCATAGAAGAAATTGATCAGAATGCGGCCAATGTTCAAAGCTGCCAAAATCATTAGAAGCATCCATATCTTTTTCTGCTGAAACAACTGCGGATAGGGAATGTTTTTCTTTTGGCGCGTTTCACTTCTGGGCTGCACTGTTTCCTTGGGGATTTTTAAAGAGGTAAAGACAGCAACAAGGTTTGCGGCAATCGTTGCCAGAAGCAGACCCTTGATGCCAATCAGCGTGTACAGGACCGCATAAGCTAGGGTACTGGCAAAAAATCCGACAGTTCCATAATTGGCGACATGTGCAGATTTTTCAGCGTAATGTTCCTTTGAAAACATAATATAAATATAGCCGCTCTGCGTCCCAGAAGAAAAGGAAGCCGCTGTGCCTTCGAGGATAGCCTGTAAAATAAACAGACTATAATTGCAGCTTACATGAGCCAGCAAGAGGCAGGTTCTCGAAATGAGCAGCGCGATCTGGTATAGTACCAACGTGGATTTATAGCCAATGCGATCGGTCAGCTTTCCGAGAGGAATCTCTGTGAGGAGGACCATAGTAGCCATAATTGCTTGCAAAATGAAGAATTGGCTGAGAGAGATTCCTGCAGTGGTTCGTACCAGTAGAGAGACTGGGGAGAAAAACACCAGCCCATTGAGCAGAGAGGTAAGGTCAAGTGCATCTGTTTTCAGCTTTGCGTTCATTTTGATTCACCTCGTTATATTTGGATTTAATATAAGGAATAAACAGTGTTTTCATGAAGTGAGAAAAAACTTCTTCTTCATATGTACAGCACTTTTTGAAATCGATTTGGTGGGACAGCTGACATCCGCCACCGCAGAAGCCACCGATTTTACAATCCTTACACTCCGCATAAGAATTGCAGGTTACAGCGACGGGCCGATGTTCTGATCAATGATCAACTGGTTGATCTGCGCCGCCACCTGCTCCGGCAAAGACTGGTTGGTGGATTTTATATGCTTCATGGTGGAAAGTATCTCGTTATTCTGCATCATTCTAGTCCTTCTTTCGCATTGATCCAACATCCGACATCATACTTTCAGTATACTGAAAATTTCCTGTTCCTGCAAGAGGTTTCTGCTTTTTGTAGATAGGACTGCCTCTCATATCATCTTAAAATGCTTCAACGCTTCCCGGATTGCCTTTTCCTTCTCCGTCGGGCACTTGAGCTGCTTGGGGTTCTCAGCCTTAGGCTTGTTGTAGTTCTGCCGCTCCTTGATGCCGCACTTGTGCTTGACCTGTGCAATATAGAGGTCGCTCACGTTCAGACCGGTGTGCTCCTTGACGTACTCCCGGATCTCTTCATAAGTAGCCTTGGTCTCCGCAGCAGTCACGTCCAACTCATCCATCTTCAGGTCTACCGTGATCTTCTGGTAGATATCCAGTTTGGACAATGCGCATACCGTCTCGATATGCTCCGTATGCGGGAACATATCCACCGGGGTAAAGCCCTCGGCCTTATAGCCCAGCTTTGTCAGGGTGGCAAGGTCGCGGGCGAGGGTGACGGGGTTGCAGCTGACATAGACCACCCGCTTCGGTGCCATGCGGGCCACGCTGGCAAGAAATTCCGGGGTGGAGCCCTCGCGCGGGGGGTCCATAAAGATCACGTCTGCCTTCTCCCCTGCTGCGGCCGCTTCGCCAATCCAGCGTGTGGCGTCGGCGGCAAAGAAGCGGGCGTTCTTTACGCCGTTGTGCCTTGCGTTGCCAATGGCATCCTGTACGGCGTCCCGGTTCAGTTCCACGCCCACCACCTGCTTTGCATGGTCGGCGGCGGTCAGGCCGATGGTGCCAATGCCGCAGTAGGCGTCCAACACCACCTCTTTGCCGGTCAGCTTTGCGGCCTCCACCGCAAGGCCGTACAGCACTTCGGTCTGGGCGTGATTGATTTGATAAAAACTGCGCGGGCTGATGGCATAGGTCTTGCCGCAGAGGGTGTCCAGAATGAATCCCTTGCCGTACAGCACCTTTTCCGCTTCGCCCAGCACCACGCTGGTCTTGCGGCTGTTCACGTTCTGCACCACGGTGGTCACAGTCACGCCGCGCTGCGCTGCTTCGGCCAGCAGCGCCTTGACAAAGTTTTTCGCGCCCGGCAGCACCGGCTGCGCTGTCACCAGCACCACCATCACCTGCCCGGTGGCTACGCCCCGCCGCAGCAGGCAGTGGCGCACAAGGCCGGTGCCCTTGTCCTCATCGTAGGGCTGGTAGCGGCAGGCGTTGGCGGCAGCACGCACCGCCTGCATGGTCTTGTCCAGCACCTCGTCCTGCAGCAGGCAGCTTTCCACCGGCAGCACCTTATGGCTGTTTGCCGCGTAGATGCCGGAGGTCAGTTTTCCACCCCAGCCGGGAGCAAAGGTGGAAATCACCTTATTGCGGTAGTGGTAAGGCTGCTCCATGCCCCGGATGGGGTGCACCGGGCCGTATTTGCCCACCAGAGCACGTACTTTTTCTTCCTTCTGTTTCAGCTGTTCGGCATAGTCCAGCCCCAGCAGGGGGCAGCCGCCGCAATTTTTGGCACGCAGTTTGCAATCCATGGCAGTTTCTTCCTTTATATAACAGATACTCTCTTTTCAGGATATCACAGGGCAGGGCGGATTGCAACCGCAAGCCGGTGCGTTTTTTGCAGTTTTCTTTTTTACCGCCGGGGCTTTACTTTCCCGCGATGATTTGCCATAATAGGGACAGAAAACGACCGTTTACGGGAGGGCTACAAGATGAAGATCATGGTTTTTGATGTAGGCGGCACCGAGATCAAATACTCGGTCATGGATGAGCAGATGCACCGCACGAACAGCGGCGCGGTGCCCACGCCGCAAGATACGCAGGCGCAGTTTCTGGATGCAGTCTACCGGCTGTATGCGCCCCATAAGGACGAGGTGAGCGGCATTGCCATGGCGCTGCCGGGCTTTGTGGATAACCGCACCGGCTATGTTTCCAACGGCGGAGCGCTGCTGTACAACACCGCCACCCCGGTGGGGCAGCTGCTGGCGGAAAAGTGCGGCTGCCCTGTCATACTGGAAAATGACGGCAAAGCCGCCGCCATGGCAGAGCTGGCAAACGGCGCGCTGAAGGACTGCTGCAACGCTGCGGTGTTCATCATCGGCACCGGCGTGGGCGGCGGCATCATTGCCAACGGGCAGCTGGTACGCGGGGTGCACTTTACCGCCGGAGAGTACAGCTTTGTCAACACCAACGCCGAGGCGTGGGACGCCCCGGACCAGAACATGGCCTGCCAGTGCAGCACCAGCAATCTGCTTAAATGGTACCGCGCCCGCAAGGCACTGCCGGAGGATGCCCCGCTGGACGGTCGGAGCTTTTTTGCCGCCGCCAATGCCGGAGAGCCGGAAGCCTTAGAGGTGCTGCGGCGGTTCTGCCACGCGGTGGCGGTGCAGATCTACAACCTGACCGTTCTGCTGGATGTGGAAAAGGTAGCCATCGGCGGCGGCATCAGCAAGCAGCCCCTGCTGCTGGAAAGCTTGCGCAGCGCCTACGATGGACTGTACGCCTCCCGGGCGGGACAAGCTTACATGGAGGGCTTGCCCCGCTGCCAGATCGTGCCCTGCGCCTTCAGCAGTGAGGCCAATCAGGTAGGCGTCGCCGCCGCATATTTTGAAGCCATGCAGAAAAAATAAGGACCAGGCATGGTGGTGCCTGACCGACGCTGCCGGTGAAATGACCACCGTGGGCGTGGCCGACATTGAACTCCACGACGGTGGCAGCTATGCCTTTACCTACACCAAGGGGTAAAAAGCCGGTGGCGCTGCACACCCGGGTGCTGCGGCTGGTGCTCAGCGGGCTGAGCTACGATGCACTGCACGGCGTTGGCAATTTTGTGCTGATGCTGCTGCTCTACCGCCCGCTGTGCCGTGCGCTGCAAATGGCAAAAAAGCAGCTGCGGGTATAAATAGTATTATATAAGCGATGGGGCTACTGCATTTTGCAGTAGCCCCATCGCTTTATGCTTTATTTATTTTGGCAAAGGCCTGCCGGACATCGCCGGAGAAATACAGCGTTCCCAGTGCGCACACCGGGCCTTCGCCGCCCAGTTCTTCCGCACGCGCTACACCGGCCTCGATGCTGTCCGCAGCCTCGGCGGTGCAGCCGTAGGCGCGGATATGCTCTGCCAACGTCTGCGCCGGCATGGCGCGGGGGTTGTGCGCCGTCACGGTCACGAACCGCTCGGCCAGCGGTGCCAGCAGCGCCAGCATCTCGTCTACGTCCTTGTCTGCCATAATGCTGACCAGAAAGACGAATTTCTGTCCGGGGAAGCGGTCTTTCAGGCTCTGCACCGTGGCGCGCATCCCGTGGGCGTTGTGGCTGCCGTCCAGCACAAAGGCCGGGCTGTGGCGCAGCAGTTCAAAGCGCCCGGGCCAGCTTACCTGCTCCAGTCCGGTGCGGATGGCGCTTTCCGGGATGTTCCAGCCCTGCTGCCGCAGCACCCGCAGGGCGGTGATGGCCAGCGCGGCGTTGCGGGGCTGATAGCTGCCGATGAGCGGCAGGCGCACCCCGTCCAGCCCGTCAAAGCTGAAGGTAACTGCGTCCAGATCCCCGCCGGTGACCTGCAGCTTGGCAAAGTCCACCTCGGTAAAGGGGGCATTCTGCTGTGCCGCCACCCGGCGCAGCACGGCGTCTGCCTCCGGTGCGCCGCCGTAACTCACCACCGGGCAGCCCGGTTTGATGATGCCCGCCTTGGCAGCGGCGATATCCGCCAGCGTAGGGCCAAGCTCCTTGACGTGATCCATGCCCAGTGCGGTGATCACCGCGCAGGCAGGCTTTTCGATGACGTTGGTGGAATCCAGCGTGCCGCCAAGCCCCACCTCCAGCACCACGATATCACACTGCTGCTGCGCAAAATAGAGCATTCCCAGTGCGGTGATGATCTCAAACTCGGTGGGCACGTCCTCCATGGCGTCGGCGGCGGGCTTTACCTGTTCTACCAGCGCCACCAGCGCTTCGTCCGGGATCTGCTGCCCGTTGATCTGGATGCGCTCGTTGAACCGGTTGATGAAGGGCGAGGTATACAGCCCCACCCGGTAACCGGCGGCTTGCAGGCAGGAAGCCAGCATCGCCGCCGTACTGCCCTTGCCGTTCGTGCCCGCCACATGGACGAACTGCAGCTTTTTGTGCGGGTCGCCCAGTGCAGCCAGCAGGGTGCGGGTGCGGGTAAGCCCGGGCTTATGCCCCGCCCACTGCACCGCGTGGATGTATTCCATTGCCTGTTCGTAGTTCATAGATACTGCCTCGATTCAAGGAATAATATTAAAAATTTCGGAACACCGGAGCGTCTGCCGACGCTCCGGTGTTCCATTTTACGAATCTCTTACTTCTTTGCCAGCTTCATCAGGCTGCGGTTTTCCAGCAGGATGCGCAGCAGTACAACGTTCACGGCGCTCAGGATGAGGGCGTTAGGGATGCGCACCGCCAGCGTTGCCCACGGATAGCCGTAAAACAGGCGCAGCGCCAGCAAGGTGATGACCATGGAGCCCACAAAGTGCCCCAGCAGCACGCTGGCTGCAAGCCGCAAATTTGTGGAAAGGCTGCTCAGCTTCTGCCACGCAAAGCCCGCCACCAAGCCGATGGCGCCCGCACCCAGCGTGATGAGCGGGTTGATGGCGTAGCCCGCCAGCACACCGCCGATGATATCGGCCACCGCGCCCACCGCAAAGCCTGCGCCGGGGCCGAACACCACCGCCGCCAGCAGTACCGGCAGACTGCCCAGATTGAACCGGACGAAACCGGTGGAGATGCTGAGCACCCGGCTGAACACGATGCTCATAGCCACCAGCAAAGCCAGCATAGTCAGGGTACGCACCGAAGTTTTTTTGTCGTTCATTGTAGTTGTCCTCCTTAAAAAGGAACAGCAGGCAGGACGCAAAAACGCCCTCCCCTGTGACAGACCGCACAAAGGAGGGCGTGAATTCCAACAACATTCACTTCCGGGCAAAAACCGCAGACGGCTCTCGCCTGCACCCAAGTCCATGCAGCAGCGGGATGCAGACCCTGCACCGCGGTCAATACCTTCGTCCGCAGCACAACTCCCCGTTGATGCGGCACTTAACGCGCAGGGTCTTACTCTGTTGATGATGCCATTATAATCCTTTTTTTGCTGCACTGCAAGCACCCAAACAGACATCTTTGCCAAAGGAGCGTTTTTATTTTTGGCAGTGTTGTATAAACGTAGGACTTTTACCCGCTTGCCTCCCTCTTTTCTTTTGGCGCAGAACGTGGTAAGATGAACACAAGATACCAAAGGGGAAACTGCCCCGGAAAGGAAATTTTCCATGAAATTCAGCGAAATGACCTATACCCGCCCGGACATCAACGCCCTGCTGGCACGGTGCAAGCAGCTGGCTGCCAAGGCCGCCGATGCGCAGGACGGCGACGCTCTCATTCAGGTGTACTACGAGCAGAGCCGCGCCTTTGCGGACTACACCACCGCCTCCCAGCTGGCCAACATCCACTACACCTGTGACACCCGCGATGCCTACTGGAAGGCTGAGCAGGACTTTTTTGATGCCAACGGCCCCGCTGTGACCAACGCCAGTGTGGAGATCAGCCGGGCGTTTCTGGCAAACCCCTATGTGGATGCCCTTACCGAGCACTTCGGCACCACCTGCGTAGCCGGTATGAAGAACGCCGTGCTGGGCATGGACGACCGCACCGTGGAGCTGCAGCAGGAGTTCAACGCGCTGGTCAGCCAGTACCAGCAGATCTACGGCGGTGCGCTGGTGGAGCTGGACGGCAAGCAGCTGACCATCCCCCAGCTGGGCCCCTACAAGGAGGATCTGGACCCCGCCGTGCGCCGCGCCGCCTACGAAGCCGAGGCCGGTTACTTTGACGCCCACCGGGACGAGCTGGACACACTGTACACTAAGATCGTCAAGAACCTGAATCAGCAGGCCAAGGTGCTGGGCTACAAGGATTACAGCGAGCTTTCCTATGTGCGCATGAACCGCATCGGCTACGGACAGGCCGAAATTCAGGCCTTCCGGGATCAGGTGGCAAGGGACGTTGTGCCCGAGCTGCAAAAGGTGATGGCCATGCGCGCCAAGCGCACCGGCATCACCCACCCCACCTTTACCGACCTGCCCATCATCTTCAAGGACGGCAACCCCAAGCCCATCCCGGGCTATCAGGCACGCATGGATGCCGCCCGCACCATGTACCACGAGCTGAGCCCCGAAACGGCGGAGTTCATCGACTTTATGCAGGACAACGAGCTGTTTGACGTGGAAAGCCGCCCCGGCAAGATGTCCGGCGGCTACATGACCAGCCTGCCCAGCTACAAGGCACCCTTCATCTTTGCCAACTGGAACAACACCTCCGGCGATGTGGACGTGCTGACCCACGAGTGCGGCCACGCCTTTGAGGGCTATGTGGCCGAGCGCGACCCCAACGTGCCTGCCGATCTGGAATGCCCCGCCATGGAGAGCGCCGAGATCCACTCCATGGCCATGGAGTTCCTCACCGCGCCGTGGCACCACCTGCTGTTCGGCAAGGATACCGAGAAGTATGCCCTGCTCCACGCCGAGGACAGCTTTGTGTTCCTTGCCTACGGCTGCGCCGTGGACGAGTTCCAGCACATCATGTACCAGAACCCGGACCTGACCCCCGACCAGCGCAACGCCGAGTGGCTCAAGCTGGAAAAGAAGTACCGCCCGTGGATCGATTTTGACAATCTGCCCTTCTACGGGCGCGGTGCAGGCTGGCAGCGCCAGCTGCACATCTACGAGTGCCCCTTCTACTATATCGACTACTGCCTGTCCACCATGGCAGCATTGCAATTCTTCCTGCTGAGCCTTGACGACCACAAGGACGCATGGGAGCGCTACCTCAAACTGGTGCGCCGCGCCGGTCTTGCCAGCTACACCGAGCTGCTGCAGACCGCCGGGCTGAAGGTGCCCTTTGCCGAAGGCAGCGTCAAGGGCATTGCCCAGCAGATGACCCGCTGGCTGGAAGAGCATCAGGTGGGCTAAAGACAAGCGAAAATCGTTTCGTGACAGCGGCAGGGCGTTTCGTGTCAGTTTTCTTGCTTTTTCTGTCGTGCTGCGATATACTGAAGCCAGAGATCCCCCTTCGAAAATGGAAAGGAGTGCTGACTTATGAGATCTTCCCGTTTGTTCCGGCGCGTCGTTGCCGGTCTGTGCGCTGCCGCCATGCTGTGCGGCGGCATGGCCGCTTCGGCTGCTGCGCCCGTACTGCCCGCCGCCCCTGCTGCAGTGGAGGCTACCAACGCCGCCCCCAGCGATGCCGAACTCAAGGCCGCCTTTTCCAAGTTCACCGTCACCTACGACGAGGAGGCCGGCGGCTGGGATCTTTCCTCTCCGCAGGAGCAGGCCAGCATGGATAAAAAGTCCTGCGGGCTGTACCCCTATATGTTCTTGCAGGACGATAGCATTGCCTTTAATATGATCCTGACCTATGTTGGCAGCAAGAAGCTGGACATCAAAACGGTCAACGTATCTGCTGATGACGAGCTGTACACCTTTACCTGTGACGAGGAATACGGCGGCGGCTACGATCAGGATCTGGGCTGCTGGTTCGACATGGAGCTGTTCCAGCTGAGTGACGAGGAGGTCAGCCTGCTGAGCGAGTGGCTGAACGCCAAGAGCGTCACCGCCGTATTCGTTGGCCGGGACGGCACCACCCAGAGCTATGCCCTGACCAAGGAGAACCGTACCGCCATTCAAGAGATGGTCACCGCCTACAACCTGATGCTCTCCTCCACCGTAGAGCAGTGCGAGCCCATCCTGACCAGTCTGGCAAAGTAAACGCATTTCCAGAGTCCCCGGAGCATCTGCGGATGCTCCGGGGACTTTTTGCACTAATTTTTTATTTTTTGCAAAAAAAGCTTGCAAAGCAGGCAAAGCTGTGCTATACTTATCGAGCTGTGATGTGCTGCTATAGCTCAGTTGGTAGAGCGCATCCTTGGTAAGGATGAGGTCTCCAGTTCGAATCTGGATAGCAGCTCCAGCTTAACCGCCCTGAAGTCTTAGGACTTCGGGGCGGTTTTCGTTTATCCTTTCAGCCATACTACAAAAATACCGCCGCACAGCTGTGCGGCGGTATTTTTTAATCCTCGTCGGGGATATTCTCTGCGTCCAGCAGATACTCGGTCTCGGTCTGCTGCTCCATCTGCTGCGCTGTCCAGTCCAGCTGCACAGCGCCGCTCAGGTCCAGCGAATAATCCTCGGTATACAGCAGACTGCCGGTGTTCAGGCTGCTTTCTGCCGGGCTGCGGGCATCCCATGTAAAGTGCAGCTTTTCCGGCGGCACGGTGCACTGCTTTGCCAGTGCGGTCAGGGTGTAGCAGTCCCGGGCAAAGGCGGCGGCGCTGTCGTAGGGGCCGAACAGCTCCACGGTCAAGGTCAGGCAGGTATCTCCGGCGGGCAGGGCGGCGGCCTGCTGCAACGTCTCGGCCTTCGGGCCGTTCAGGTACAGCCAGCCGCTGATGTCCCGGATGGCAATATCCTGCGCATCCTGCTTGCAGGCGGTGTACAACTCGCCAATGGCCTGTGCGCTCAGGCGGTTCATGGTCTGCTGATTTTCGCCGCTCAACTCGTCCCACAGCAGGGGCAGCATCGCCATGCAGAAGCAGCCCGCCATCAGCACCAGACAGACCAGCACGGACACAAAGTCGTACTTCCAGCGGCCGGGGCGGGCGGCAAAGAACAGCACCTCGCATCCCAGCAGAACCAGCGCCACCGCCGGGGCAATTTTCAGGGTCAGCTGCACATCAAAGCCCGGCACGAAGAAATACAGCAGGAAGAACACGCCCGCCGCAATGAGGCACGCGCCCAAGGTCAGGCTGCCCACCCGGCGCAGGGGCTTATTCGTCGTGTTCTGTTCCATCATCCGTCACCTCGTTTTCATTCACCACAGGAGAGGAGAGCAGAGCGGCGTTGTCCGGCTCGTCGGCGTGATACTCGCAGAAATCGGCATCCTCGGGGACATCCTTGGAAGCATCCGGCTTTTTGGCCGGATGGGGGCCTTTCACCAGCCAGACGCCGCAGACGATGAGGACCACACAGACCACCACATCCGGCAGGCTGGCCATGACGAGATAGAGGGCACGGAAAACGGGGGAGGAGTGGCCCCAGCGGTAGACGAGGTCGCCGAGAGTGTTCATGATGAGGTTCTGGTAGGCGATGAGCGCACCGAAGGCGATGAGCGCCCAACCCACCAGCTTGTGGCTGTCCAGCAGGGCACGGGCCAGCCGCCTGTCGCGGGGGTCGAAGTGGATGAGGTAGTCGTCCTCCGGCGCGGTGTCCGCGATGATCTGCGCCCGGAGGTTGAAGGTGTCAAAGAAGCTGTACATCCACACCACCACCAGCAGGAGCATCACCGGGTTGAGCAGTGAGCTCACCATCCCGATGAGGCAGGCCGTGAGGATGAGGGAGAGGCCCCGCTTCATGTAACCCTGATAC
>ENA-OUOU01001541-OUOU01001541.1-human-gut-metagenome-genome-assembly--contig:-NODE-1541-length-11914-cov-4.057340_pt1 | contig 11914 bp, 7 predicted proteins | sample MGYA00237936_ERZ548765 | MGnify/ENA primary metagenome ERZ548765 (study PRJEB26490, sample SAMN05356889) | human gut metagenome | biome: terrestrial biome; feature: human-associated habitat; material...
TTATGTCGGAAAAGCCCTGATTTGCGGCATTTTACCGAATAATCCACCAAGTTTGTGCATTTTTCCCCGTGCTTAGCAACCTTAACCGCTAATTTTGCAGTCACTATTACTAACCAAATCAAAATCATACAACGAAGATGAAATTGAGATTCATTGCAGCAGCCGCTGTGGCTGCATGCACTGCATTATGTGTGCAGGCGAGAAAGGTGCATACCATAGGCGACAGCACTATGGCGACCTATGACCCGAACACCACCGTGACGAGAGGCTGGGGACAGATGTTCCAGCAGTTCTTCAAGGGTGATGTCACCGTGAACAACCGTGCCAAGAATGGTGCCAGCAGCAAGAGCTTCTATAAGGAGAGCGCCTACTGGCAGTCGGTGAAGAAACAGATAGAGCCAGGTGACTATGTGCTCATACAGTTTGCCCACAACGACGAGAAGAGCAACGGATGCGACGGCGACGAGCTGAAAGCATACTATCAGAGCATCGGCGATGAGGCAAAGGCAAATGCCTGCGACTATCGTGGAACTACAGCCAGCGGCACCTATAAGGACTATCTGCGCAAGTATGTGGAAGAGACACGTGCGTTGGGTGCCACACCAGTGCTGGTGGGTGCGATATGCCGAAAATATTTCGACGGAAGCACTATTCGCAGAAACGGACGCCACGACCTCGGCGACAAGTTCGACAAGATAGAAGGCGGCAAGCTCACTACCGGCAACAAAGTGGCTGCCGACGACCATACATACGACTATCCATACCAGATGCAGGAGGTGGCAAAGGAAATGGGAGTGCAGTATCTCGACCTCACTACAGCCACCAAGGAACTCTATGAAAGCTATGGCGACGCCAAAGCCAACGCCCTGCTCTTCGACGGCAACGGCAGTACCCACACCTCAGCGATGGGAGCCACGCTGATAGCCCGTCTGGCAGCACAGCTCATGCAGAAGGCTGGAATACTGACAGAGAATATCAACCTGACGAGCGACCTCAGTGTGAATCCCTCAACTGTAGACCTCGGACAGGCATACAAGGGACAAACGGTGGTGAGAGAAGTGTCGGTAAACGGCTTCGACCTCGTGCCAGCCGAAGGCAATGTGAGCATCACGGCGAGCAACGGACTGAAGATTTCTGCCGACGGCAGCGACTATTCATCCACAGCAACTCTGGCCTACAAGGAAGGCAACCTTATCGGTTCCTTCAAGACAAGCTATGAGTTCGCCACAGCCGGCGACATCAATGAGAGCATCACCGTGAGTTGCGGCGACAAGACAGTCACCATCCCTGTAGTGGGCAAGTGTGTGGAACTAGCCGACGGAGTGGCAGCATCGGCATATTGGAGACTCGAGAAAGACGATAACTGCACCGTTGAAGGTCCGGTAGACCCTATCGGCGAGACATACAGCGAGATGAAACTCCAGAAATATTCCAGTCCAAACGCTAATACCACATGGCCCGAGGGCACAGGCTTCGATGCCACCCGCAAGACGCAGCGCAACATCATCGAGGGCGAGTCGTGGCCGGCAGGCGAAATCGACGAGGTTTCTACACGATGGATAGAGTTTGCGGTGAAGCCAGCCAAGGGTACCACTTTCAACGTGAACGAGATAAGTCTGTATGTGTGTGGATGCGGAGGCAACGGAATGCACTGCAAGATTTACTACTCTAAGGAGGCAGACTTCGCCAATGCTGTTAACATCGCCGACTTCTCTGGTTCGATGAAAGCCAACGACATGATGGAGGTAAAGGCAACACCCGTGATAGAACTCTCTGAGGGCGAGACGCTACGCTTGCGCGTATATCCTTGGTATGGCAGCGCAGCAACTGGCAAGACCATCTGTCTGAGCGACGTAAAGGTGGCAGGAGTGGCAGTAAGTGCCACAAATGGAGTGAAGAGCGTGGAAAACTCGGAACTGAAACCGGAGAAGATATACTACAGTCTCGACGGCATTCGTCAGAACGGCATTCATGACGGTCTGAACATTGTGGTGGAGAACGGAGTGGCAAGAAAAATAATGAAATGAACAAACAGATTCTCAATATGAAAAAGACCACATTATCCCGAATTATCGTCATGGTCCTCGTATCATGGATGGGACTTGGCGGGTCAATGGCGGCAGACGTCATCGATGCCAAAGACGCCACTATAAAATGGGCGTTTGACAAAAGTGCCGACAATGCGTCGGCTGCAGAGATATCCGTAGACGGAGCCATCTCGACTACAAGTTTCTCGCTGGGCGAGAAACTGTATTTCAACGGACTGCAAAGCGGACTCTCAAAACTGAACCCTACAGAAAAGATAAGCAATGCCCGCGACGATGCATCATACGTAGTATTCAGTATCGTGCCAAAGAAAGGAGTCACCTTCACACCGAAGAGCGTAGCCTTCAAATCGCAGAAATGCGGTACCAGTGGCGGTACGCTCGACGTGGTGGCCCGATGCGGCGAGAAGAGCGAGGAACTCGTGAAAGGTTTCGCCCCGGAGCGCAACAGCGTGTCGGAGTCGAAGCTCGACATCACTTCACTCACAGGAGAGAGCGACAAGGTTGAACTGTATTTCTATGTGTATAATCTCGCCAACAACAAGCAGCTCGCCCTTGGCGACGTGGTGGTGACAGGCGATCTGAACGGTACTCCGGTCACTGTGCCCGTATATACGCTGAGCGTAGGGACAGCCGACGAGGCTGCCGGCACCGTCACCGTGAATCCGGCAGGCGACAAGTTTGACGAAGGCACGGTAGTCACTGTGAGCACTACCGAGAACTTCGGCTATCATTTCGCAGGATGGGCAGGAGCCGACAATGCCATCGTGTCTACCGACAATCCATACACCTTTGAGCTGACGGCAAACACATCGCTCACCGCAACATATACGAAGAACAATGTATACGCCCTGAACCTGACATTGCAGGGAGGAGCAAATGCCAACCTCGTGACATTCTCGCCGGAAGGCAATGTGGTGGACGGAGTGCATCACTATGAAGAAGGAACCGACGTGAAGCTCACGGCACAGGACAACCGTATCCTCACCTTCACCAACTGGGACGACAACTCGACAGACAAAGAACGCGAAGTGAAGATGGACGGAGAGAAGAACCTTACGGCAAACTTCTCTTGCACAGACTATATAGTGGGCTGGGACCTCTATAGCGACACACCGTCGCAGGAGCGTGCTGCCGACTACAAGGCAGAGAGCGACAACGCCGGACTCCTCTCGCTGCGCAACGAAGCCGGCAACACCACATCATGGCTTGCATGCGGAGCAGGAAAAGGCGGACAGAACGGTAAGTATGCCGCACGCTGCTGGAGAAAACTCACCGACAAATATTATTTCGAACTCTCATTCTCAACACTGGGATACACCAACGTGGTGCTGTCGGCTGCCGTAGGCGACGACTTCAACGCACACAGTATCGTAAACGCACAATACTCTATCGACGGAACAAACTATACCACCTTCGGCACATATAACCTGCCGGCCCGCGGATGGGACTCAGAAGAATTCGCTCTGCCAGCAGAGGCAAACGGACAGAAGCTTGTGAATGTGCGCTTTCTGCCAGACTATGACTCACCGCTCGTGGGATCAACAGGCGACTACGACGGACTGGCTGTAGCGGAGATTTTCCTGCTCGCCGACAAGGAAATCGTGGAAGACAACGAGGCTCCGAAACTCATCTCGACAATCCCTGCCAATGATGCTGCCGACGCATCGGCAACAGGATCTGTGATACTGACATTCGATGAGAAAGTGGTGGCTGCAGAAGGAAGCAAGGCAACGCTCAATGGAGAGGCTTTGAAACCGACGGTGAGCGGCAAGACCGTGGTATATCAGTACAGCGGACTGAGATATGCCACTGCTTATACTTTCACATTGCCGGCAGGAATGATTCTCGACCGCAACGGAAACGCTTTCTCGGGCACAGAGATACATTTCACCACTATGGAGCGCCAGCAGCCAGAACTGCGTGTCTATGACGCAGTGGTGGCACAAGACGGCACCGGAGACTACACCACTGTGCAGGCTGCCATCGATGCCGCACCGCAGAACAGAGTGAAGCCATGGCTCATATTCATAAAGAAAGGTACATACAAAGAGCATGTTGACCTGCCGGTAACAAAGCCATATCTGCACTTCATCGGACAGGGACGCGACAAGGTGTTTATCAGTGATGACAAACTGTGCGGCGGACCAAATGCACTGAGCGTGGACAAGGGAGCTACATTCGTGGCACACGCCGCCAACCTGTATTTCGAGGGATTGAGCTTCGTGAATTCATACGGAGTGGAGAAGAACGACGGTCCGCAGGCGCTCGCCCTGAACACCGAGAACGACCGCATCGTGTTCAACAACGTGGGAATGTACAGTTATCAGGATACGTGGATAACTACAAGCAAATCCAACTATCGCCACTACGTGAAGAACTCCTTCATCGAGGGAGCCGTAGACTTCATCTACAACAGCGGCGACGTTTATCTCGACAACGACACAATCAATATCGTGCGCAAGAGCGGAGGATACATCGTGGCACCATCACACCAGAAAGACGTGAAGTGGGGATACGTGTTCATGAACAACGTGATAACGGCTCCTGGCGTACCGTCAGAAACATCGGTATGGCTTGGCAGACCTTGGCATAACTTCCCGAAGACCGTTTTCATCAACACGAAGGCTGAGGTGACGATACCTGCCACGGGATGGTATGAAACGATGGGCGGACTGCCTGTGCTGTGGGCTGACTACAACACTATGGACGCCGAAGGCAACCCTGTGGATCTCTCTCACCGCCGTGATACCTATTATTATATGAACGGCGACACAAAGGTGGAAGGCAAGGCAAAGAACTTCCTCACCGACGAGGAGGCTGCACAATATACGGTGAAGAACGTGCTCAGTGGTTCGGACAACTGGCAGCCGGAGCTGATTACCGAGGCTTGTGAGTCACCGGCGCCTGTAGTTGAGGGCGGACTGCTGAAATGGCAGCCTGTGCCATACGCCATCTGCTATGTGATAACGAAAAACGGCAACGTGGAAGGATTCACTACTGCCACATCATGCGAATATGAGGCAGGCAACGAATACCTGATACAGGCTGTGAACGAATACGGCGGACTGAGTAAGGCTGCCAAGGCAGACCAGACATCGGCAGTGGGCTCCGTAGAGATTGCTGACGCCACATTCAATGCTACTGCCGTATATACAATCGATGGCAAAAGAATTGCTGATACGGCAAAAGGCATCAATGTCATTACTGACGGCAAGACATCGAGAAAAGTAGTGATGAAATAAAAAACAGTTGGTAGATTATTTATAAGTAGTCCAAATCTGGTTTCAGATTTGAGTAAAAAATTGTCTGGGGATTCCATGTGATGTGGCGTTCCCAGATTTTTTATTCCAAATCGGTCATTAGGGTATGCCCGTTTTTTGTTTTTTTAGAAGGATGTTTTTTGTTTGGGTTTAATGAGTAATAGCAAGATGTTGTGGGATATGATTTTTTTTCATACTTTTGTATTCGTAAAACCTGTAGTTCCCCCAATCCGGGCATTGGGAGATTGATCTGGCACTGAATCTATCAAAACAAATTATCCCGATTATACAATGAGGCTTATAACACTTGTCCTGTCATTATCATTGTCGCTGCTGTCTGCCGTCTCTGCTGCAGCCACACCGATTTGTCGTATCCAGCGGTATGATGAGAGCGACGGACTCACCCAATGGCACGTCACTCAGATGGCACAAGACAGTCAAGGAATGATGTGGTTCTCGACATGGAACGGACTATGTCGCTTCGATGGTTACGAATTCCGTGGATTCAAAGGACGTGTAGGTGACGGAAGCCGATTGGCAACCGACCGCATGCGCAGCGTGTGGTTGTGTGGTGACGGGAATCTGGGATGCAGGGTGGACGACGACATGTATCTTTTCAACCTCAAGCGTTACCGGTTTGAAAAAATCGGAGGAATGCAGTCGAGAGGGCGTAATGCCACGGCGGTGAAAGAAAATAGACCATATCGCCATTGCGATGGCGTGGGAAATCTGTGGACGATGTATTATGACGGCAGACTGACCTATACGCCAAGGGGAGGCAAGGAGACACCCTACGGTGACGGGAAAAGCTTGGAGGCAGCACGCTTCTGCCTCTCTGACAAGCAAGGCAATCTCTGGGTGGCTGCTATAAGCTGCATATACAAGATATGTTTTCCGAGACAGAACGGGAATGTGGTGAGAAACGGTAATGGTGCTGAAGTCAAGGCTGTCTTCGTGGATAGGGACAAGAGATACTGGATAGCCACTAAGGAAGACGAGACAGTGAGGATTTTCGACCGTAGCAACAGACTTGTGGGGTATCTTGCGCCGGATGGCAGGATTGTGGCGGGCTACACTAAATTCCGCTGTCCGATATACTGCATCACTCAGACCCGAGACGGGAGCATCTGGCTGGGAAGCAAGCCGCAGGGACTCTTCCGCCTGACCGGATGTCATGGGATGCAGGCATACAGAATAGATAAAATCGGAGGATTGGGCAGCGACAATGTCTATGACATCAAGGAGGACCGTTGGGGCAGACTCTGGATTGCTACTCTTGGTGGGGGAGTGTGTTGTGTTGAGAATCCGAGAGCGGAAAGACCTGTAGTGGTGAAACCTTTCTCCGGATTAAGAAACTATCCCCACACTCTGGCAAAGAAGGTGAGGATGATACATCTGACCAAAGATGATGTGATGCTATGCGCCACGACCGACGGACTGCTTGTGGCCAAACTGGTAGCGGGGAATGGCGTCAGAAACATGGTGTTCCATTGCCACACTCGTGAGGCAAATCGCAAGGATGCCCTCAGTTGCAGTGCGGTGATGAACGTGGCTGAAGACTATAGAGGACGAATTTTTGTCAGTACGGAGAGTGGTGGAGTGAATATGATTCAGACGGGAAACCTGACGGCAGACAAGCTGTCTTTCCGACATTATGATGAGGCTAACGGTATGCCTACCGATGTGGCTCTGTCGGTTGTAGGGTTTTCTCGCAAGATGCTTATGGTGGGAAGCGACAGACTGGTGATGTTCAACCCCGACAATGGAGATTATCTCTCGTTCGGAAAGAATTTCTTCCAGTCGGAATGCAGGTTCTCAGAGGCAATTCCCGTGAGATTGCCAGATGGGCGTTGGCTGTTCGGACTGCAAGACGGAGAGTATTATGTCGCTCCGCAGCAGTTGCGCAAGAGCACCTTTGTGCCGAGTATCGCCCTCACAGGCGTCAGCGTGCAGGGAGTGGAAGGAAGCTGCTCCGTAAATGCCATGGACACATTGGTGCTGGCGAGCAACGAGAGGAGCTTCACGCTGAGATTTGCCGCTCTCGACTATTCTGCCGATGTCCGCCTTTCGTATGCCTTCGCCCTCTTGGACGACGGTGATGAGGACGACGTAAAATGGAATGACATAGGCCATAACCATTCTGCCACACTGCTCGATCTGGAGCCCGGAACCTATGTCGTGCTGGTGAGGTCTACCAATGCCGACGGCGCCTGGGTAGACAACGTGAGAAGGCTGACGATAGTAGTGACACCGACATTCTGGGAGACTACTCCCGCCCGTGTGCTGCTCCTCTTGCTTTTGTTGGCGCTCTTCGGTTCTGCAGTATATACCATTATATATATAAGGCGTATAAAGCGTCAGCGCCGTGAAGCTCTCGACGCATACTTGAATCTGCTCAGTAACGGTACTGGCGGTGATGCCTATGAACCGGCGCCGGCAGACACACCGTTGCGCCCTGAACTCACGCATGAGGATGACGTTATGATGAGGCGTGTGTCGGCATTTGTAGACGAGCATCTTGGCGATGCGGAGATAGGAGTGGGCGACATGGCAGCGGCAGCAGCCATGAGCCGGTCGGGGCTGCAGCGCAAGATGAAGCAGATCATGGGAGTGACGCCACTCGACTTCCTGCGTGAGGCGCGTATGAAACGTGCGTGCCATCTGCTCTCGTCAACCGATATCCCGATAAGCGACGTTGCATATTCTTGCGGATACTCCGACCCTAAATATTTTAGCAGAAGCTTCAAGGCATCAAAGGGAAAGAGTCCGAAGGAATGGAGAAACGGAGATGCAGAAGGGTAAAACTTCCACAAAATTGTTTCTTTTGCTCAATTTAGGATGCAATGTAAATAATAATTCCTATCTTTGTGTTGTGCGATGATGCGCACCATCAATACACATATTATATATTACGGACATAAACACACTATGATTATGAAGGGAAACGGATTATTTGCGGTAGTACTCAGTGCGGCATTGCTGGCGTCGGGCTGCGGTTCGATTAGCGACGGCGGCGCTTCGGGAGGATTTCTCGGAGCAGAGTTGGGAAGCATTCTCGGTTCCGCCATCGGCGGCATAAGCGGTGGACCAAGAGGCAGCGATGTCGGTACGATAGTTGGCATGGCCGGCGGTGCCGTGATAGGTGCCGTGGTAGGTGACGCTGCCGACAAGGCACAGCAGAGAAAGGCAGAACGCTACGACGGCAATTACCGTGGAGACGACAGAAACGGCAATTCCTCGTATGACAGCCGGTCTTATGACAATACGGGTGATAACGCTACAAGCGATTTCGACCCTGAGAATGGCGGTGACGACGTGATTCAGTTTGATGCTCCTGCCGGTAATACATCCGTTGAAGAACCGGATGTAGTCAGCAAGCTCCAGTCAGATCCGGCTCCAGTCAGCGCTTCGCCCCTGGAGCTCCGCAGCGTGAGATTCGTGGGCAAGGGCAACGGTCTTGAGCTGCATAGCGGTGAATTGGCAAAAGTGGTGGTGGAGGTATACAACAATACTCCGGAATATATGTATAATGTGAAACCCATGGTGATGGAGACCTCCGGCAACAAGCATGTCTTCGTTTCGGCTCCAATCATAGTGGAAAAAATCGCTCCCGGCAAAGGTATACGCTATACGGCGATGGTGAAGGCGGACAAGAAACTGAAAGACGGCAAGGTGCATTTCACAGTCTGCGCCCAAGAGTCGGCACAACTCCGCAAATCAGAAATCAGAGAGTTTGACGTCACTACAATAAGGTGAAAAAGCTCAGAAAACGAGTTTTTCGGTGCTATATCAGCAGATATTTAACAAATAGTAAGAACTAAAATAAAATTTTCTCGATTTTTCTTGCAGCGTATTTTGAAAATGCCTACATTTGCGATGTGATAATAAACACTTTGATAAAACACATAATTAACATAATCTTTTAAATAAAAACACATTACTATGGAAGTGGAGAAAATCATGCAACAGCTGGAGCAGAAGCATCCAGGCGAGTTGGAGTATCTACAGGCAGTTAAGGAAGTACTTATTTCCATCCAGGACGTTTACAACCAGCATCCTGAGTTCGAGAAAGCTAAGATTATCGAGCGTATCGTGGAGCCAGAGCGTATCATCACGTTCCGTGTGCCATGGGTTGACGACAACGGTGAGATCCATGTAAACCTCGGTTACCGCGTGCAGTTCAACAGCGCTATCGGTCCGTACAAGGGTGGTATCCGCTTCCATCCGTCAGTAAACCTTTCAATCCTGAAGTTCTTGGGCTTCGAGCAGACATTCAAGAATGCACTTACTACTCTGCCAATGGGCGGTGGTAAGGGAGGTTCAGACTTCTCTATCCGTGGAAGAAGCGATGCAGAGGTTATGCGTTTCTGCCAGGCTTTCATGACAGAGCTTTATCGTCACATCGGTCCTAACGAGGACGTTCCTGCAGGTGATATCGGCGTTGGTGGCCGTGAGATCGGTTACATGTTCGGTATGTACAAGAAGCTCACACACCAGTGGAACGGTGTATTGACAGGTAAGGGACTTGAGTACGGTGGTTCTAAGATTCGTCCTGAGGCTACTGGTTTCGGCGCTATCTACTACGTACACCACATGCTCGAGACTCACAATATCGACATCAAGGGCAAGACAGTTGCTGTCAGTGGTTTCGGTAACGTGGCATGGGGTGCTGTTACAAAGGCTACCCAGCTCGGCGCTAAGGTTGTTACAATCTCTGGCCCAGACGGTTACATCTACGACCCAACAGGTATCAGCGGTGAGAAGATCGACTACATGCTCGAGCTCCGCTCAAGCGGTAACGACGTTTGTGCACCATACGCTGAGAAATATCCAGAAGCTAAGTTCGTTGCTGGCAAGAAGCCATGGGAGGTTAAGGTTGACATCGCTCTGCCTTGCGCTACCCAGAACGAGCTCGGTGCTGCTGACGCAGACATGCTCCTCGCCAACAAGACATTGTGCGTAGCTGAGGTTTCTAACATGGGATGTACAGCTGAGGCTGTTGACAAGTTCATCGAGGCTAAGCAGCTCTTCGCTCCTGGCAAGGCTGTTAACGCTGGTGGTGTTGCTACTTCTGGTCTTGAGATGACTCAGAACGCTATCCACCTCGGATGGACAGAGGCTGAGGTAGACGAGCGTCTGCATCAGATCATGAGCGACATCTATGAGCAGTGCGTTAAGTACGGTACTGAGGCTGACGGCTACATCAACTACGTGAAGGGTGCTAACATCGCCGGCTTCATGAAGGTAGCTCACGCTATGATGGCTCAGGGTATAGTATAATTCTTTTTGATGAGAAAATACTTCATAATACTGATTTTATTGATTGCATTTGGATGTCGTCTCTCTCTCCTCGCTCAGGAGAGAGGGGTGGCATCCTATTATTCTAACCGTATGCATGGCAGACGAATGAGCAATGGGGAGAAATACCATCGCGACAGTATGACGTGTGCCCATGCAAAGTTCGCTCTTGGCACTTTGCTAAGGGTGACAAACGTGAAAAACGGCAAGAGTGTTGTCGTGAGGGTTACCGACCGCTGTGCGCGCCATGCACGCAGGATCATCGACCTTTCGATGGCGGCGGCAAAACAGTTGGGCTTGGTGACGGCAGGAGTGGGAACGGTCTTGGTGGAGCGTTTCCATCGCAAAAATGAAATTCCGTATCGTGGTGACGATGATGTGGAACTTCCGGAATTTGACTTGGAGGTGACAAAACCAGCTGACGGCTATGTGCCGGCATGGCAGCAGAAGAATGTGAAGAAGTAGGGCGGCTGTTGTATTTGTCCTGGTGCAGAAGTATGGTCTCTTTTGTTTTTGTCAGCGGCTTGGAGTTTCTTTGTATTCCAGGTATTTCTTGGCATTTGTTTTTTCATGTGCTTTAGATCGGTTCATAAAAAAAAGTCCAATATGCTCTCGCACGCTGGACTTCCACTAAAGCTATTTACCTTATGTCGCTAATTACATAAGTTTTGAAGCACCGATTTCACATCGTTCTTTAGATTGTTGTCCTGCGAAAAACAGGCAATCCTGCTTCATGAATGTCTTTTAAACCTCTCCAGGTTTTAAATAAATATGTAAGTCAATAAATTAATTAATGTTATGAAAAGTCTTTATTATTATCTTTTTGTCTCAGACAATCCGCTTGCCGCCGATGCCTGTTTGTTTCGCCGTTGCTTCGTTTCCTGACACGGCATAACATTCCCGACAATTCTTTCGTGCTTCTGCCAGCCTTGTTTCTCAGGCATGACATACGCAGTCAATGTCATCATATAGGATAATCCCTTTGTCGCAAGATAAACAATCATCCCGGCATTTTTAAGTTTTGAGAATTAGGCTGTTGAATAACGCCTTTGTCGTTCCTCGTGTTGGCGCATGTTGCAACCAACTTACTTCATGCTTTAGATTTTGGGCATCAGGCTTTAATGATGCCTGTGCTCGTTGTGGTAAGAATTATCCATATACTTTCAGTACAAATATACGTATTATACTCTTAATGGCGTAACTTTTCTTCTTCTATTTCTTTTCTTTTCACCTTTTTTAAAGGTTGTTGTAATAAATAAAACAAAAATGAACACTTCTCCCACTATCAACTCCGCAAAGAAATTAATA
>ENA-OUOU01001542-OUOU01001542.1-human-gut-metagenome-genome-assembly--contig:-NODE-1542-length-11909-cov-3.624431_pt1 | contig 11909 bp, 5 predicted proteins | sample MGYA00237936_ERZ548765 | MGnify/ENA primary metagenome ERZ548765 (study PRJEB26490, sample SAMN05356889) | human gut metagenome | biome: terrestrial biome; feature: human-associated habitat; material...
AGATCATCCAGCTGCCGATCGACCGCGCGCCGGTCGGGATATGATCTATACCAAAAAACACGGAGAACGATTTTTCGTTCTCCGTGTTCGTTTTTTGGGATGCTAACAGGCCTCGATCTCTTTGATGTTATATTCGTTGCCTGACACCAGATAGGTATGCTCGCTTTTACAGTGCGGGCATATTTTTGCGTATTTTACCGTGGGATATGTCTGCTTGCAGTCCTCGCAGAAGGTCACGGCGGGAACGGTCTCGATCTTCAGCTCCGCCTCTTTCAGATACTGCGATTTCTGGATCGCCCACTGCCAGCAGTCCGTCAGATAATACGGAATGATGCCGCTGACCTCGCCGATCTCCAGCGTGACGCTGGCAACCTTGGTCAGGTGGTTTTCCTCGACGACCTGCTCGACCTCGCGAATGACATAGAACACGGTTCCGAGTTCATGCATGGGTATGTTCCTCCGGCGGGTTTACTTCGCGCACTTTTCCTTGATGTCCTTGATGGTGATCTTCGCAGCGCGCTTGACCATGTGCGGCAGGATGGCCTTCATCTTGTCCTCGGTGCGGTACATACGGCTGGCCTCCGGCATATCGCGCTGCAGGTGGATCGCGTCAAACTCGCAGCGGGTGGTGCACAGGCCGCAGCCGATGCACTTGTTCGGGTCGACGACGGACACGCCGCAGCCGAGGCAGCGGGATGCCTCCGCCTTGACCTGCGCCTCCGTGAAGGTGATGCGGTCGTTGGAGAAGGTCTTGGCCTTGCTCGCGTCGTGCGCGACGGTCTGGCGCGCCGGAGCGTCGAAGCAGTCGATGGGCAGGACGGCGTTGCTCTTGTCCAGCTCGTAGAACTCACGCGGGTCACGCGCCAGCGTCAGGCTCTGACCCTCATGCACGAAGCGGTGCAGGGACACAGCGCCCTCGCGGCCGGCCGCGATCGCGTCGATGGCGAACTTCGGACCGGTGACCACGTCGCCGCCGGCAAAGACGTCGGGCTGCGCGGTCTGATACGTCACACCGTCGACCTGGACGGTGCCGTTGCGGTTGAAGACCATCGCCTCAGGCGCGATATGGCCGAGGTCGACGCGCTGGCCGATGGCGCCGATGACGGACGTGACCTCGATGGTCTCGAACTTGCCGGTGCCGACGGGCTTGCGGCGGCCCTTCTCGTCGGGCTCGCCCAGCTCCATGATCTCGACCTTGATGGCCTTGACCTTGCCGTTCTCGCCGAGAATCTCGGCCGGAGCGCTCAGGAAGCGGAACTGCACGCCCTCTTCCATGGCCTCGGCGACTTCCTCCGCGTCAGCCGGCATTTCGGCCTGACTGCGGCGGTAGATGACGTAAGTGTCCTGCGCGCCGAGACGGATAGCCGTGCGGCAGACGTCCATGGCAACGTTGCCGCCGCCGATGACGCACACGCGCTGGCCGCTCAGGTCGGGCAGCTCGTCGTCGCCGATGGCGCGCAGCATCTTGACGGCCGACTCCACGCCGAGCGCTTCCTCGCCCGGAAGGCCGAGCTTCTTATCGCTGTGGGCGCCAATGGCCAGGTAGACGGCATCGAACTCGTCGCGCAGGCGGGCGAGCTCCTCGCCGCTCACGGAGTGGTCGAGCTCCACGTCGATGCCGGCGCTCAAGATCCAGTCGATCTCGGCCTGCAGGCGCTCGCGCGGCAGACGATAGCTGGGGATGCCATAGCGCAGCATGCCGCCCAGGTGGTGGCGCTGCTCAAAGATGGTCACCTTATGGCCCATCACGGCCAGGTAGTAGGCGCAGGAAAGGCCGGCCGGGCCGCCGCCGATCACGGCGACGCGCTTGCCGGTGTTGTCCACTACATGCGGCTTGTGGTCGTTGAGGTCACTGTGCTCGACGGCAAAACGCTTGAGGGCGAGGATGTTCATGGGGTCGTCGACCATGCCACGGCGGCAGTGCATCTCGCAGGGATGCTCGCACACCAGGCCGCAGACGAGCGGCAGCGGATTGTTCTTGCGGATGACCTTGACGGCGTCGGCATAGCGGCCGGCCTCGACCAGCGAAATGTACCCGGGAATGTCGACGTGCGCCGGGCAGCCCGAAACGCACGGGACGCGGGCCTCGCGGTCAAAGCCGCAGGAGTGCTCGCGGATGTGATGCTCAAAATCGTCGCGGAAGCCGCGAATGGCCGTGAGTGCCATGGCGCCAGCTTCGTAGCCGATGGCGCAGTCGCTCGAAAGGTAGATGGTGCGGGCGGTGCGCTCAATCAAGTTGAGCGTGGACTCGTCGGCGCGGCCCTCGAGCACATCGGCGAGCAGGTCGCTCAGCGCGCTCAGGCCCACGCGGCAGGGCGTGCACTTGCCGCAGCTCTGGGTGGAGCACAGATTGACGAGCGCTGCCGTAAACTCAACGGGACACGGGGCGAGCGAACTCACCGCCAGACGACGTCCGAGCGCATCGTGCAGGTCGTCCATGACGGCCTGAGCGTGGCTGCGTTCCATTACGTGCAGTCGAGCCATAAGATCCCCTCTCACATGGCAGCCCGGAGGCGAGGCCGGGCGAAGTTGTTACACGCAACACACTGACCTAAAAATGTGTCTGGTTACAACACACATCGGCAGGCGGTATCAAAGCCGCCCCTCAGCGGTGATAAACACCTTTACCGCAGATGAACGCCATATTTGATAAAACGCATTACCAAAAAGGCGGCACTTAGGGACGTTCCTTATCTGCCGGCACCCGGGGACACTCCTTGTTTTGGTACACACGGCAAACAAAAAGGACCCCGAGCGTTGTGTGCTCGGGGCCCCTACTCGCCTCGCTTTAGTGCGCGATACGCATGCTATTTGCGCTTGCCGCCGCCGTCACCGGGGCGACGTGAGCTGCCGCCGCGCTTGCCGCCACGGCTGTTGCCATAGCTGCCACGGTTATCGCGACCGCCGGCACGACCGCCGCGGGAGCCGGCCTGGTTGCCGCCACGCCCGCCGCGATAGCCGCCACGGCGCTCCTCGCGGGTGTCGTCGTAGTTACGCCAGTCATCGCGACGATCGCGGCTGGCACGCGGGTCGCGACGATCACGCGACTCATTCGAACGACCGGCGCCGCTGCGGCCACCGTTGCCACGAGCGCCCTCGCGGCCTCCGCGCTCGTCAAAGCGCTTGCCGCCGCGGGCACCACGCTCGTCACGCGAACCACGGCCTTCGCCGCCACGGCGCTCATTGCGCCCGCCGCGCTCGTCATCACGACCGGAACGACGACGGTCGCTCGAGCCGCGCTTGCCGCCGCGCGAACCACGGCCCTCGTCCTCGCGCTCAACACGACGGCGGCCACCACGGTCCTCGTCCTCGCGGCGACGGCGGTGTGCCTCGCCCTGGAACTGCTTGGCACGGCGCTCGGCACGGTTGCCGCGCGGGGCCTGCTCGACGGCAGCACCACCACCGCGCTCCTCGGCAGCCACCTCGCGAGCAACGCTCTCAACAGCCTCGTCCACGCGAGCCTGAACGCCCTCGCGCACGCGGGTCTTGCCGCCGCGCTTGGGACGGCTCGGACGCTCGCCGTCGCCACGACGCTCATCGCGGCCGCGGTTGGAGCGACCAGCCACATCGCCGTAATCGTCGCCGTTGCGCTTGCCGTCGCGACGCGCCTGCTCAAGCTTCTTCTTACTCTTTGACTTGCCGCGCTTGGTCTTCTTCTTCACCTTAAAGGCCGCAGGGTCGCGCTCGGGATCAACCGCGGGCGGATTGGGACCCACATGCAGGTCGCCGGCCTCGTAGATGTCGGCGGTCTTGTCCATGAGCTTCTCGATCTCGTAAAACTCGTCGACATCCTGCTCGGTCACAAACGTGATGGCCCAGCCCAGCTCGCCGGCGCGGCCCGTGCGGCCGATGCGGTGGATGTAGTCGGTCGGCTCGGCCGGCACGTCAAAGTTCACGACGTAGCGCACGTCGCTAATGTCGATGCCGCGGGCGAGAACATCGGTTGCCACCAGCACGTCGACGGTGCCGTCGCGGAAGGCAGAAAGCGCGCGCTCGCGCTGGGCCTGGCTGCGGTTGCCGTGAATCGCGGCGGCCTTGATGCCCTTACGCTCCAGACGACGGCAGCAGCTGTCGGCGCGATGCTTGGTGCGCATAAAGACAATGGTGCGCTCCGGACCCTCCTTCTTGAGAAACTCGGGCAACAGGTTGTTCTTGGCCTCGATGGACACCGGGAACACAAACTGGTCGACGGTGTCGGCGGTCGACGTGGCGGGCGCGATCTCCACGCGGGCCGGGTCGCTCACCAGGTCGGTGATCTCGCCCACGGCCTCCTCGTCGAGGGTCGCCGAGAACAGCAGCGTCTGACGCTCGGCCGGCGTCTCGCGCACAATGCGGCGGACGGCGGGCAAAAAGCCCATGTCGAGCATGCGGTCGGCCTCGTCCAGCACCAGCACCTTGACCTCGTTCAGGTGGCAAGCGCCCTGCTCGATCAGGTCGACCAGACGACCCGGCGTGGCGACCAGGATGTCGCAGCCGTACTTGAGCGCCGCGGTCTGCGGCTTGTAGCTCACGCCGCCCACGACGGTCACGGCGACATGGCCCGTAACGTCGGCGATCTTGCTCGCGACCTCGTCGATCTGCTGGGCAAGCTCGCGCGTGGGGGTGATGACGAGCATCACGGGGCCGCGGCCGTTGCCCTCGGGCTTTTTAGCGCCGCGACGGCGGTTGCGGCCGCTGCGCTCGCGCACGGGCTTGGGCGGAGCGATGTGCTCCAGGTTGTTCATGGTCGGCAGCAAGAAAGCGGCCGTCTTGCCGGTGCCAGTCTGAGCGGCGGCAAGCAGGTCGCGGCCTTCGAGCACCACAGGAATCGAGCCGGCCTGAACAGGCGTCGGCGCCGTGTAGCCCAGGTTCTCGATAGCACGAAGCATCTCGTCCGAAAGCCCCAGCTCGTCAAAGGCGGGCAGGCTCTCGGTAGCGGACTCGACGGCCTGGGCGGCACTGGCCTCATCGGCGGCATCGAAGGCAGCCTGGGTCATGACCTCGCGGGTCTCGTCCAGAATCTCGGCGTCTGTGACGTCGGATACAGAATTACGCATATGTTGTTGTTCCTTATCTGCACGCGCAATGGGCACGGCATGCGGCCGCGCGGGCGTGCTTGGTAGTGCGCTAATACATACAAAAACGGGTGCGCACAGAGAGGACGTTGCTCAGCACGCTGGCGATCGCTTTGGCAGCCCTATCACGCGCCGTCCAGACGCAGCAGCTCTAAGCGATGGAGCAGATTCGCCGCCGGTTAGTATACCCGTGCTTCGCATGCCCCCACGTAAACCACAGATGACGAGGCGGACGAGGTGGGCCCGGCCGATTATCTCAATCTGTAACAGATGCAGGGCAAAACCGGGTTCAGATGTTACAGAACAAGACAGAGGGGGATTTCCGTTCAGTCCAAACCAAATCTCTCAGTCTTCCTGCAATTTCGAACATGTGGCCTATAATGTTGCTTTGGTTACGCTACATATTGCGCAGCCATTTAATACGTCGCCCACCGGGGGCCATTAATTCCTATCGCCATATTGGCTAGGAAGCAATCAAAGGAGGTATCCGTGGCAGCAGAGACACCTTGCTCGGTCCTCTATAACGATATTCGCTCGTTCGGCGGTCTTAGACATCTCGAGATCGCCCGAATGCTCATCAATGGAAACTCTTATCTCGGCAGTACCCTGCTCGAGAAATGCTCTTCCAACCGCTCGTATCTCACCCGTTACATCGTCCATCGCAAGCCTGACCAGTGCGCGCCCTCCATCTACAGCGACTTTACCGTCGCCACGCTCAACCTTTCCTCGGCAATCTGCAGCAAGCTCGGCGGCGGCGAGTCCGCCTATCGGGCAATCGCCGAGCACTATCGCGGTCCGGCCGCCAACGAAATGATGTCGGCTCTCGCCAGCTACAAGCTGGACAGCCGCCTATATGCAAATGCCCTCAATCGCATCGACAACTTTGACGGCAATGCCGTGCGCGAGAAAAGCACGCTTTACCTTATGCTCTTTGTGGCAACGGGGGCGCTCGCCGACCCCATCCAAGGCGTGGCCACCGTCGAGCGCTTTTGCGACAGCAAGACAGGCGGGCACTTTGGCACCACCGAAACTACCGTCGGACGTGGCTTTATGAGCAGCCTGGAGCAGCCGCGCACCGTCGCTCCCAACCTCGGTCTGCTCAGAACCCATGCCGACAACTGCGCCGACATGCAAATCCATCCCCTCACACGCGATCCGCGCGGCACCGTGATTGGTTCTTTGCCCAAAACCTCGCCCAGCATCACCGATGTGGGCGCCGACGCATCGCGCGAGCATCTTCGCATTTGGCTTTAGGGTGAGCACTGGTACGCCCAGGGCCTTGGATCGACCAACGGCACGGTACTCGAATCGGGTGCAGGCGACGGCGATATTGTGATTGAGCCGCCGCGCGACCAACGCGAGCCCGGCAAGATCTATCCCCCGGTGGAAATCGAAAACAGCGACAGGCTCCATCTGGGTCTCTACACGACATTTCTCGTCATTGTGGACTAGCACGGACGGCGATCGAAAGACGGTCGCCGTCCGTCTTTCGTCTTCTACCTTCTGCATCGTAAACGACAATACTCAGCGGTATACATGGGCAGTGCGGCTATCATGGTACTTTACCGATATCCGCACTGCTCGCGTAAACGTGCGGTAACCCATGCCAGACAAAGGAACGCCATGGATACTACCGATAGCGCCTATGGCGACAAACTCATCCGTCTTGACACGTTCGACACCGCCGTGGCGGTCGACCCCAGCGCCGAGGACGACGCCAAGCGTCGGTTTATGACGCTTATTCTCCAGACGGCCCACCGCAACAACGGCAACATCGGGCACGTGCTGCGCGCGACCAACACGAGCGGCGAGGTCTTTGCCGTCAAGCTGCTCAAGGACAACGCCATCCTTTCCGGCCAAGCCCCCGACCGTTCCGCCGAGCAATCGGCAGCGCACCTGGCCAACACCGCTGCGCTGTTCGAGGAGTACCGTCATCTGTGTACCGTCTCGCACCTGCGCGGATTTCCGCGCGTCTATGGCTACGGATCGTGCGAGAACGACCCGCTCATCCTCATGGAGTGGGTCGAGGGCACCTCACTCAAGCAGGCGCTGCCCCTGCTTCCTCACGACGCCTCGGGCGGGCTGACCACCCAGATGGTCGCCGCCGTCGGAAACGCCGTGCTTCGTGCGCTCTTGATGACCCAAGGCCTCGTGAATCCGGTCGTCCATCGCGACCTGTCGCCTGCCAATATCATGTTCCGCACCACCAGCCGAACGCTCGAGCAGCAGATTGCTGATTGTTCCTTTGACCCCTGCCTCATCGACATGGGCTCCGCGACCATGGCTCTCGGCGACGACACGATCACCCGGCGCGCCGACATCTGGCGCTTTGCCACGCCCGCATACGCCGCGCCCGAGATGCTCACGCAGGATATCGAAGGCATCGCGGCCCTTCGCCGCTCGCCCGCCATCGATGTCTACGCGCTTTCGAGCATTCTGTACCAGCTCTACAGCGGTCGTAAACCGTTCGATGCCGAGTCGACGGGCGCTGCGGCAACCGGCTCGTTCTATCTCATAAAGACCAAGACCAAGCCGGCGCCGCTCGAGCCGCGCTGCGAGGGCGACAAAGCGCTCGTCCAGATCATCATGAAAGGCATCTCGGTCGAACAGGGCGAGCGCCCTACCGAGCAGCAGATGCTCGAGGTGCTCTCGACATACCTCCCCGCTGCAGAATCTGAGGACCGCGAGGGTGCAGGAGACGAGGCCGCAATTGATATCGATTCTGGCACGCACCTTAAGGTCGACGTCGCCGGCGAGCGCGCACGAGAGATCCTGGAGCAGGCCCGTCACGATGCCATGACCCGCCGCCGCTTTGTCATCGGCGGCGTCGTTGCAGCCGTTGCGGGGCTCGGCGTTATCGGGGCGGCAACCCATGGCTTTGGCATCCCCGACTACCTGGACGGCATCCGCGGTTCACTTGACGACTACGCCTGGGATCAGCTGCAGGAAATTTCGCTCAAGATTAAGGCCGCCGAGACCCGTAGCGAGGCACGCGAGATTGCCAAGCGCTACCACCTGCTCGACGCTGATGGGCATATCCCCTATCCGTGCACCAAGCGTGTGAAGCTCGCCAACGGGCTGGAGGTCGGCGCTCAGCTTGTGGGCATCCGTCACGATGAGCTTCTGGACGGGACGGGCAAGGCCGGGCTGACGTTTATGTTCGACGCGGGTATTGCCGAGCGCGATGCTGCGACTGAACCGCCGAGCGCCGGCTGGGCAGATTGCGAGCTGCGGGAATGGCTCGACGGCGACGGCCTTAAGCTGCTGCCCAACGAGTTGCGCGCGCTCATCAAAGGGGTCAAGAAGGTCTCGAACAATGTGGGCGCCGCCAACAGTGCATCGTGTCTGAGCGAGTTGCCCGCAACCCTTTGGCTGCCCGCCATGGTCGAGCTGTGCGGTACGCAACCGCCCGATTCGTTTGCCGAGGGCTATCACTACCTGGCAGACATCTACAACGGCGAGGGCAAGGAGTATCAGCTCTTCCGCGAGCTCAAGGTGAGCCCGTATTCCACGAACGAGACGATGGTCCGCCAGTGGAAGGGCAAGGACACCTGCTGGTGGGAGCGCACGGTGAGCCCTGACACATCGGAGAGTGGAGGCACGCTCTATATGAACCGCGTGGGGCACGACGGCGACGTCTTTACGTACGCAACGCCTGCGGAAGAGCCAAACAAGCTAATCTGTGTGATCCCCGGGTTCTGTATCTAGGCGGCGGGCGTCTTGCCGTGACGGGACCCCTCCCCGGCAATTGTCTCGATCTGTAACAGTTAGAACCCAAAAACCGGTCTAGATGTTACAGATCGAGACGTTAGTTTTCGGCCGAAATGTTTGTCTAAATCTGTAACAGCTATGGTTCAAAAACCGGTCCAGACGTTACAGATTGAGATGTTTGGCAAAGACGACCGCCGATTGAGCAGCCACCCTCATCTGTAATGAAAAGTCATACATTCCAACTACTACTAGACACCCCCAGGGGGTATGGGTGTATAGTATCGGTTGGTTAACATTTCCGACACTACGTCACAGAAAGGAGAAGCCATGGCTCAAGATAAATTCGATGTAGGCGGCATGACGTGCGCCGCCTGCCAGGCGCACGTAGACCGCGCCGTGAGCAAGCTCGACGGCGTCCAAAGCGTCGCGGTCAATCTGCTCGCCGGCTCTATGCTGGTGGACTACGACCCCGCGCAGGTCACCCCCGACGACATCTGCACCGCCGTCGATCGCGCTGGCTACTCGGCCTCACCCGTCAGCGCGGGCACCGAAGCCGCCCCAAGCGGCAGCGCGCAAGCCAGGTCCGGCGCCGCCCATATGGAGTCGCCCACCAAAAAGCTGGAGGTCGCCGCCTCCGCCATGCGCACCCGCCTCATCATCTCGATCATCTTCCTCATCCCGCTGTTCTACATAGGCATGGGCCATATGCTCGGCTGGCCGCTACCCGGCATCTTCACCGACCACACCCACAGCATGACGCTCGCGCTTACCGAGCTCGTCCTGCTCATCCCTATCGTCTACGTCAACGACGCGTACTTTATCAACGGCTTCAAATCGCTCGCGCACGGCGCACCCACCATGGATGCGCTCATCGCGGTCGGCGCTACCGCGTCCATCGCCTGGTCGCTCTACGCTATGTTTATCATGGCCGACCAGCTGGCCGCCGGGCAGGTCCACAATGCCATGATGACGGGCATGGACAACCTGTATTTTGAGAGTGCCGGCACGATCCTGTCGCTCGTCACCGTGGGCAAATACCTCGAGACACGCAGCAAGTCCAAGACCGGCGGCGCCATCGAAGCGCTGATCGACCTGGCACCCAAGACTGCGACCGTCGTTGCCGACGACGGTACCGAAACCACCGTCGACGTCGACAGTATCCTTCCCGGCCAGGTCCTGCGCGTGCGCCCCGGAGAGTCCATCCCCGTCGATGGCGTGGTGCTCGAGGGCAGCTCGGCCGTGGACGAAAGTGCGTTGACCGGCGAGTCCATACCCGTGGAAAAGACCGCCGGCGACACTGTCAACGCGGCCACGGTCAACCGCACGGGCTCGTTTACCTTCCGCGCCACGCGTGTGGGCGCCGACACGTCGCTCGCCAAGATTATCCAGCTCGTCGAGGACGCCAACGCCACCAAGGCGCCCATCGCCCGCATGGCCGACAAGGTCGCCGGCGTGTTCGTGCCCGTGGTTATTGCCATCGCGGTGGTGGTGTTCGCGGTGTGGCTCGCTGTGGGGGCGGAGCTTTCCGTGGCGCTTACCTACGCGATTTCCGTGCTGGTAATTTCGTGCCCCTGCGCACTGGGGCTGGCAACGCCTACCGCCATCATGGTGGGCACAGGTCGTGGTGCCGCGAACGGCATTCTGGTGAAGTCGGCCGAGGCGCTGGAAACGGCGCGTGGCGTGAAGACGGTGGTGCTGGACAAAACGGGCACCATCACCAAGGGCGCCCCGCAGGTGACCGATGTTTTGCCGGCAGAGGGCGTGCGGGCCGAAGAACTGCTGCGGCTTGCCTATGCGCTCGAAAAGCCTTCTGAGCATCCGTTGGCCCGCGCGATGATGCTGTATGCAGCAGGCGGCATCGGGGCTGATGCGGTAAAAGAGTCTGCCGAACTGGTTTCCGGGTTCAAGCAGGTTCCTGGTCAGGGCGTTTCTGCCTGCGTTTCGGGTGTGGTGTGCTATGCGGGCAATGCGCGCATGATGGCCGAATGCGGCATTGCGGTGGACGCTTCGCAGGCTGAAGGACTCGCTGACGAAGGCAAAACCGTTACCTATTTCGCTTGCGATGGCAAGTTGGTGGGCGTTATTGCGGTGGCTGATGTGCCGAAGGCAACCAGCGCTGTCGCCATTGCGCAGTTGCGGGCGATGGGCATTCGCACAGTGATGCTCACGGGCGATGCCGAGCGAACCGCTCTTGCGGTGCAGCGTCAGGTGGGCACCGACGAGGTTATTGCCGGCGTGCTGCCCGCCGAAAAAGAGCGCATCGTGCGTCAGCTTTCTGCGAAGGCTCCCGTTGCTATGGTGGGCGACGGCATCAATGATGCCCCGGCGTTGGCTCGCGCGGATGTGGGCATTGCCATTGGCGCGGGTACCGATATTGCGCTTTCGAGCGCCGATATCGTGCTGATGCATAGCGACTTGGCCGACGTGCCGGCGGCCCTTGATCTTTCGCGCGCCACCATGCGCAACATCAAGCAGAACCTGTTTTGGGCGCTGTTCTACAACGCCATCTGCATCCCTGTGGCGGCGGGCGTGTTCGCGTGGGTGGGCTTCAGCCTGAATCCGATGATTGCGGCGGCGGCCATGAGCGTAAGCTCGGTGTGCGTGGTGACCAACGCTTTGCGCTTGCGCGGCTGGAAGCCGCAGCGTTTGTTGGCGCCAACGGGCGCTGGCGCCGCGGCCGTTGCGGTTGCGGACGGCGGAGCTGCGAGCGGAGCGGCGGCAAGCGCTGATGCCGCTGGCGAGATAGCGAGCAGTCTAACCTCAGCCAATGAAGTTGTCGGTGGCGTTTCCCCAAGCGGTGGGGTGCTGTCGAACCCGAGCGCGAACGCATTCGCTACAAATTCGCACCCTTCCTCATTCAGCGAAAGGCACCTGCGCATCGAAGGCATGAAATGCCACAAATGCGCAGGTCGTGTGCGTGGAGCGTTGGAGGTGGTGCCTGGCGTACAAAGCGCCGAAGTCGATCTCGAAGGTAAGCAGGCCACGGTGCATCTTAGCGATTCCGTGCCCAATGAAGTGCTTGTCGGAGCTGTGATTGAAAAGGGTTTCGAAGCAGAAATGCTGTAGTGCTAGCAAAACGGCACGGAGCCTGCCAGCTGGCAGGCTCCGTGTTTGTTCCTCGTATCAGGAGCAAGAGCGTCGGCG
>ENA-OUOU01001547-OUOU01001547.1-human-gut-metagenome-genome-assembly--contig:-NODE-1547-length-11895-cov-4.005152_pt1 | contig 11895 bp, 6 predicted proteins | sample MGYA00237936_ERZ548765 | MGnify/ENA primary metagenome ERZ548765 (study PRJEB26490, sample SAMN05356889) | human gut metagenome | biome: terrestrial biome; feature: human-associated habitat; material...
CATCCCGGACACGCTGGCATTGCCTGCGCCATGAAGAATGCCGGTGTGGGCGTGGGCCTGCCCGATGCCGGCCGCTGCAAGATTCGCATCGAGGACGGCCGTGCCGTGGTTTATGCCGCCACGTCCGACATCGGCCAGGGCTGCAACACCGTCTTTTTGCAGGACGTTGCCGAGGCATGCGGTCTGCCGCTTCGCTACATTGCCAACGGCGAGTGCTCCACCGAGAACGCTCCCGATTCCGGCACCACGTCTGGTTCGCGTCAGACGGTCGTGACCGGCGAGGCCGTGCGCGGTGCCGCCTTCCTGCTGCGCGATGCCATGCTTGACATCGAGGCCGGCAAGTCTGCGCCCGCCGCTCCCGTGAATGCACATGGCGACGGCGTCAAGATCGAGTACTACGACGGTCACGCCTATCAGCTACACACGCAGGAGCTCGTCGCCGGCCAGGGTATGCATCCTCAGGATCCCGCGGCCGCCATCAAGGCACTCGAGGGATGCGAGTTTGGCTACGTGTACCTGGAGCCGACCGACAAGCTGGGTGCGGATGTTCCCAACCCCAAGAGCCACATCTGCTACGGCTTTGCCACGCATGTGGTTATTTTGGACGACGACGGCCGCGTGAGCGAGGTCTATGCCGCGCACGATTCCGGCAAGGTGGTCAACCCCATCTCCATCCAGGGTCAGATCGAAGGCGGCGTGCTCATGGGTATGGGCTATGCGCTTACCGAGGACTGGCCGCTCAAGGACTGCGTGCCCCAGGCAAGGTACGGCACGCTCGGGCTGTTCCGTGCGCCCGAGATTCCGGATATCCACGCCATCTACGTGGAGAAGGACGAGCTGCTGCCCGTGGCATACGGCGGTAAGGGCATCGGCGAGATCGCAACGATCCCCACGGCGCCCGCCGTGCAGAACGCCTACCGTGCGTTTGACGGCAAGCTGCGCCCGGATCTGCCCATGGTGGATACCCCGTACAGCCGCGCCCGTCACCGCGGGTAGGGTAGAGCGCGGACGGTCTTTGTTGACGGGCCGCACGCGCTCAACTTCAACTGCATACGCTGTGCCTTTGGCCCCGGCTTCCGTGTGAGCCGGGGCCTTTTGTTTGCCGAGCGAGGGCTGCCGATCGGAAAGCGCATCCCACAATTCGACTTTAGAACGGGACGCGCTTTCCCAACGGGGCCCCAAGCGGAAACTGCATCCCGGAATCTGGCTCCAAAACGGGATGCACTTTCCGAACTGCTTCTGCAGCGGCTGTTTTGGCTCCGGGACCGCGGCAATCGCATATCTTTATGGCGCCTTTATCCTACACATGTTGTATAACTATCAAATGTGGAATATAACAAAGAACAAAACATAGGCTGAGCGTTATGGAGGATTGAGGTTGAAAGAGAAGCTATTTCGATGGGTCGTGAAGCACCGCAAACCCATCATCGCGTTCTATGCGGTGGCAGCACTGGTATGCCTGTTCCTGCGCCAGTTTGTAGGCGTTAACTACGACATTACGAGCTATCTGCCCGACGAAGCGGCGTCGACCGTCGCTCTGAATACCATGGGTGATGAGTTTGAGGGCGACATTCCCAACTGTCGCGTTATGGTGCCCAATGTCTCGATCGCTCAGGCGCTCAAATACAAGGACAAAATCAAAAAGGTCGACGGCGTCGAGGAGGTCCTATGGCTTGACGACGCGGCAGATATCGATCAGCCGCTTGCCACGCAAGACAAAGACACCGTTGAGACCTATTACAAAAAGAACAACGCCCTGTTTACGGTGACGGTTAATTCCGAAAAGGAGATCGAGGCAACCGACGCTATCCGAGATATCGTGGGCGACGAGGGCGCCATTACGGGCTCGGCCATGTCTAACGCGCTCGCCACCACATCGACCGAGCAGCAGATCAGCATTATCACGGTCGCTGTCATAGCGATTATCTTCGTGATTCTGGTCATCACGACTACCAGCTGGGCCGAACCCATCCTGGTACTGCTGGGCCTGGGCGTCTCGGTGTTTATCAACTGGGGCACCAACCTCATCTTTGGCGAGATTAGCTTTGTCACCAACTCTGCGGGCTCCATTTTGCAGGTTGCCATCGCGCTGGACTTCTCGGTCTTTTTGCTGCACCGCTTTAACGAGGAGCGTGGCCGCCACGGCAGCGTTGCCGAAGACATGGTGCAGTCGTGCTGCCTGTCCTCGGTCGCCGTGTTTTCGAGCGGTTGCACGGTCTGCATCGGCTTTATCGCGCTTGCCGCCATGCAGTTTAAGATCGGCCCCGACCTTGGTCTTGCCCTTGCAAAGGGTATCGCCATCAGCCTGGTATCGGTCTTTACCTTTGTTCCTTCGATGTTCGTTCAGTTCGATGGCTTTGTGCAAAAATCGCAGCACAGGCCCTTTGTCCCGCCGCTGGGTAAGTTCGCCCGTCTGGTGCTCAAGGTCTGTATCCCCGCTGCCGTCGTGATCCTCGCCGTGGTTTACCCTGCGCGTGTGGCATCGACCTCCAGCGATATCACGTACTACTACGGCACTTCGCACATTTTTGGTTCGGATACGCGGCTTGGTCAGGATATGGACAAGGTCAAGGAGGTCTTTGGCAACTCCGATACCTACGTTGTGCTCGTTCCCCGTGGAGAGGTGAGCGAGGAGCAGGCACTCTCCAATGAGCTCAAGGCGCTCCCCGAGGTCAAGTCCATCCAGAGCTATGTTGACGTTGCGAGTCCCTATATCCCCACGGGCATGGCCGAAAAGGACACGCTCGATCTGGTGGAGGGAGAGCACTACAGCCGTTTGGTGCTCACGGTTACCGCGCCCTACGAGGGTCCGAGTACATTTAAGCTGGTCAAGAAGATTCGTTGTATCGCGGACAAACATTATCCGGGTAAGGCAATGCTCGCCGGCGAGGGCGTGAGCACCACCGACCTTAAGGACACCATCACCGTCGATAAGGGCAAGGTCGACCTCATCGCCGTCGTGGCCGTGTTCGCGGTCTTGCTGCTGGCCACCAAGTCGCTGAGCCTGCCGATCATCTTGGTGCTCGTGATTGAGACCTCGATCTGGATCAACTTTGCTGCACCGCTCTACACCGGTATGCACGAGTTCTTCCTCGCCTACTTAATTGTGAGCTCCATCCAGCTGGGCGTTGCCGTCGACTACGGCATCCTGATTGCTGACCGCTATCGTGAGGACCGCGTGACCATGCATAAGCGCGAAGCGCTACTCGAGACCATGGAAGCTTGCACGATTCCTGTTTTGACCTCTGGATCGGTTCTGCTGATCAGTGGCTTCCTGATCCATGCGATCTCGAGCCACGGCGTGCTCAAGCAGATCGGCTGGTTCCTGGGCGTCGGCGTGAGCATCTCCCTAGTCGCCGTACTCTTTGCGCTGCCGGGTTTCCTGTATGTGCTCGATGGCCTCATCGGCAAGACCACGCTCAAAGCTCATTTTTTGCCCAAGGATGCCCAGGATCCGGTTTCGGATACCACCGAGGCATCGGCTGCGGACGGCTCCGCTCAGTAACGTTTTACAAAGCAGTTGGAAGGAATACCGCAATGCATACCCATACCACTGATACCGCTTCGAAAGAGCTCAAAGCCCAACGCGATCTTGTACGTCGTCCCCATAAGCGCATCGCTGCGCTCGCTCTTGCCGCCGGTCTGACCGTGGCCCTTACCGTTCCCGGTGCCGTTGTGTTCGCCGACGGCGTAGGGTCGACGAGCGCTGCCTCGGCTACGAGTGAGCAGATGGCGACGGGCTCCGATAACAGCACGCCGGGATATAAGAAAAACCAGGTCGTATACGTCAAAACCGATGCCGACGGCAATCGCACGGGTGTTTACGTGGTCAATAGCTTCGAGGCCAATAAGGGCGTCAAGATCGACGACGCCGGCTCGTACAGCAAGGTGACCAACCTCTCCACGACCAAGAAGCTCTCCGATACCAACGACGCGGTCGCCGTTGAGGGCCAGGGCGTGCAAGACTTTGTCTACCAGGGCGACCTGGACAAGAACACGCAGATGCCGTGGAACGTCGCCGTGAGCTATCAGCTCGACGGTCAGGACATTGACGCCAAGGATCTGGCGGGCAAGAGCGGTAAGCTCACCATGAAGCTCAAGGTCGAGAAGAACGAGGACTATACCGGCGGCGAGTATGCCGACAACTATCTGGTTCAGATTACCGGCCAGCTCAAGGATGCCGAGGCACACAACATTGATGCCGAGGGTGCGACGATCGCCGCCAACGGCTCCAACACGCAGCTCACCTACATGGTGATCCCCGGCACGACGGGCGATTACACCATTTCGACCGATGTCGAGGACTTTGAGTTTGACGGCTGGCAGATTGTGGGTGTGCCGTTGAGCCTTGCGCTCGATGTCGATTCGAGCAGCGTGGACACGAGCCAGCTCACGGAGCTCTCGAACGGCATTGCCACGGCCAATAGCGGCGCCGGTCAGCTTGCCGACGGCGCCAAGACGCTGGCGGCTTCGCTTGCCACCGCCAACACCGGTGCCGGCACGCTGTCTAGTGGCGCTGCGGCGCTTGCCGTCGGCACGAGCCAGCTCAATGCTCAGGTGCCCACGCTGGTTGAGGGCGTGAACAGCTTGAATGACGGTGCTGTTGGCGTTAACGCCGGTGCCGCGCAGCTCAAGGGCGGTGCTGCCGATCTTAAGGCGGGCCTTGCCAAGCTGCAGGGGAGCGCACAGCAGATCTCGGGCGGCATTGGCGGCATTGCGGCTGGCTCCGATACCTATGTGAATGCGCTGACGTTGAACAAACAGACGCAGGAAGCCAACCTTGCAAAGGCGGCTGCTGCTACCGAGGCCGCTCAGAAGTCCGTAACCGCGACCTCCACCGGCGCCTATAACGCGCTGTACGGCGCACAGGGCCTTGCCGCGGCGCTCAATGGCGAGGACCAGTATCTTGCCGGTGCTCAGCAGGCTCTTGCTGGAGCCAAGCAGGTGGCAAGCGCTATGGGCAACGACGCCGCTAAGGCCAGCGCTGCGAGCGCAAAGACGAGCGCCGAGAGTGCCGCTACGAGTATTGCCGCCGCCAAGGCTGCTGTTGCCGATGCGCAGACGAAGGTTGCGAATGCCATCGATCTCGATAGCGCCAAAGCTGCAGCGGCCGAGTTGAGCGATGCCACAGCAAAGCTCGACGCCGCCATGGCCAGTGCGGGCTCGGCAGTTACCAGCGCCGGTGCAGCTGCTACCGCTGCTTCTGGTGCCGACGCGACGGGTCTCGACGCGATTCTCGATAAGGCGGCTGGGGCGGTCTCTGGTGCCCAGGGCCTCAACACCCAGGCGTCTGCGGGCCTTGACGGCGCCAAGCCCATGTTCGGCACGCTTACCGACCAGGTCACGATTCTTGCGCAGGCCGCCGGTGCCCAAGGTGGCGCCCAGGGTGCTGCCACCGCGCTCGATGGCGCCATTCAGGGCTATACCACCGTTCAGGACGGTCAGCAGCTGAGCCTTGCCGGCGCTATCGCCTACATGAACAGCGCCATCAACCCGGCGAATCCTTCTGCCGAAAACCCCGGCCTTGTTGCCGGCGTGACCTCTGCCGCCACGGGTGCGGGCCAGCTCAGCGATGGCACGACGGCGCTTGCCGCGGGCACCGAGCAGCTTGCCGCGGGCACGCAGCAGCTCAACGGCGCCACGCCCGCCCTTGCCAGTGGCGTCTCACAGCTCAACAGCGGTGCTGCGCAGCTCAAGGCTGGTTCGGTGAGCCTTGCCACCGGCATGAACCTCCTGTCCTCGGGCGCGACCACGCTTGCGAGCGGCGCGTCCCAGCTCGGCAGCGGTATGCAGGAGCTCGCCGATCGCACGGGTGACCTCGATACCCAGGTGATCGACACCATCAAGGACAAGGTCCAGGACATGCTCAACCCCGACTTTACGCCGACGGATTTTGTCAACGGCGAGCAGGGCGGACATATTAATCGCGTACAGTTTGTCTATATGACGGGTGCGATTAGCAAGTAGGCAGCCGCGCCCTTGTGGCGATTGGCGTCGATAGTAAGTTATGAGGGGAGGGGCCGTCGGGCATTGTCTCGGCAGCCCCTCTTTGCTGTCAGCGGCCACTTCGCGTCTTTGCAGAAGCTGTACCGCAAGATTTGTGTTTGGAAGGAGACGCGCTTTCTGCAAGGGGCGGAGCGCGGAAAGCATGTCCCGGATTTGATGCTCGGAACGGGATGAGCTTTCCGGATCGGACCCCAAGCGGAAAGCGCGTCCCGTTTCGGGGCTTCAGAATGGGACGCACTTTCCCGATGGGGCCCTAGCGGAAACTGCGACCCGGAATTCGCGCTCAGAATGGGATGCGCTTTCCCTTTGGAGCCCTCGGCGGAAACTGCATTCCGGAATTGGCCTCCAAAGTGGGATACGCTTTCCGCCGGGCATGTCATCTGGAAGATGCATCCCAGTTTGAGCGTCTATTCTGGGATGCGCTTTCCGCTGAGCGCTCATTCGGAAGGTGCATCCCGTTTTGGGCGTTCGAACTGGGACGGATTTTCCGCTGGCGCGGCTGTTGGGAAAGCACATTCCAGATTGGCGAGATGCAACGTGGCAATACGCCGCTCAACAGCTTCTACAGCTTCACGTCGTTGAGCCATGTCGGCAGCGCGGTTTGCCTGATGCCTGCCGTCTGCAGCTTTTTCGCCAAGGTCCCTGAAGAGCGGACCTCGCCCATGGTAAAGCGGACGAGCGGATGGCCGTAAATCGATAGGTGCGCCTCGCGTTGCCGTTCGGCAACGAGCGCCTCGGCCGTGGTTTGCCCGGCAAGTATGGTCTGGTCGGTATATTTGATCAGTCCGTCGAGTTCGCCCAGCGTCAGCTCTTTTGCCTGGCGCTCCCAGACAAAGTCCGTTCGCATGGATTTGGTCGAATCGAAGGGGTCCGTCAGCTCGTATTGAAGCTGGTCGGGCGCAAAACCGGTCTCGATCATGACCGCCCGGGCGACCGATTCCCCGCCGCTCTCGGCGCGTGCGTCAGCGTATTGGAGTGTAGTGAGGGCCGTAGCGACGGCGCGCCCGTTGCGAGCACCCGCCCGTTTTTCAACCTCTTCCATCAATCGTCCTCGCGTAAGGCCAAGCTTTGAGATTGCCGAATCGGCAATGGGCATGCCGTTGGCAAAACCGGTCTGTAGCAGACAATCTGTTACCGTTTGAATGGGTGGTGTTATTGATATGCCGCCTTGGTCTATCGCGCCGACAGGCTCAATCTGGTGTCGCTGAATCCGCGTTCCAGGACGAGCCGATGGCTTTGTCGAGCTACAGAGATGCACGACGTTCAGATGTCGCCACGAAACTTCGAGACCCAGCAGGCACGCGGCAGAGTACGAACAGAATGTCCAATCGGGATGGGCGATCGTAAGGGCGCGGATGATCTCGCAATGACGTTGCGCTCGGTTGAGCTCTTCCCAGCGCGCTTTGCGCGCGAACAGTCCCGGCAGGGGCGAGACAACCGTGCTGCCGGTGCGCCGCAGCAGCGCTTTTCGGATTGCCGTGCTCGGGGGAATTAGGCACCGTCCCTCCTGCTCGGCTTGGGTCAACAGCTGGTCGATACGTTGGTCGTTGCTATGCGACATGGGCTACCGCCTCCTATTTTTGGGGTAGCAAAAACGTATCAGCCGGAACTTGCCGCTCAGCTGACCAAAAGCTGACCAAAATCTAACCATGCAGGTGGATGGCCTGTTTTGACGTCAATTTTAGAAATTGAATCGGCGAGCGGTGATCGGCACCCGTGAACGGTCGCCAGTTGTGGCGGCTTGGTAAGTTTATGGGCGTGTACTTTTGTGAAAAAGGCAGTTTTTCCTGCTGTTTTGTGACTTTGGATTGCGCGGTCGAGGGCATGTGATATGGGCGGAGAGACAGCGGTCGCTGCTGTCCGGTGGCGCGGCCTTCGGAGCCGCCGTGCAAAATGGCCTGCAGTTTCCGGTTGAGGTCCTAAGTGGAAAGCACATCCCAGAATCGGCGCTCGGAATGGGACGTACTTTCCGAACCGGCCCCAGACGGAAAGCGCGTCCCGGAATCGGTGCCCGGAACGGGATGCGCTTTCCCGATGGGGCCCTAGCGGAAACTACGACCCGGAATTCGCGCTCAGAATGGGATGCCGTTTCCGGTTGGAGCCTGCAGCGGAAGCTACGGCCCGGAATTTGGCTCCAGACTGGGGTGCGGTTTCCCAACAAGGCGGCGTGCGGAAAGTGCGACCCGGATTCGATGCCTAGAACGGGACGCATTTTCCAGCAGAAGCCTCCCGCGGAAAGCGCATCCCGGAAGCTACTCGTCGTCCCCGTCGTTGGGGTCGCCCTTAAGGGTGTTGATGTCCAGGTATTCGTTGTCGTCCTCTTGTTGCTGCGTCTCCGACTCGGCCTGGGTGGGACCGCGGAACAGCTGGACGCCTTCAAATGCGATGATGCCCAGAAGGGCCACGACCAGGGCGATAAAGACTATTTTTGCCGCCTGGGGAAACTCAGAAAATCGCGGCGAGTCTTCCTCGACGTAATAGCCGTTAAAGCGCTCGTCGTCGGTGCCGTGGGTGTATGCCGATGCCGATGCGGCCTTTACGCCGGCGTTACTGTATTCGGCTGCGGGCGCTGCGGCAAACGGATCTCTGTCGTAGTCGCTCGACGTGACTCCGTAGCCCTCGGACTCAATGCGAGAGGCGCGGGGCTCTTCGTTAAAACGATCATGGTGCGCTGCGACTTCTATGTGTTCGGAATCGTGAGCCTCGCCGGCTGCAAACAACGGGTTTACCAGCACATTGAGTGCGGGCATGCCTGTCGAGGTCTCGTCCAGGTCGGCCGCCGCCCAAGCATCGAGGGCGAACGGACGGCCGGACAGGTCGTCCAGGTCCATAACGGGCGACTCGGGCTCGGGCGTAGGCTCGGGAGCCGCGTACGTCGGCTGCTGCGGCGCGGCATACAAGGGCGCGCCGCTGGGCGTATGGCGTTGCGCCGCGGCTGCAAGAAACGCCGCCGTCTCGGATGGATCGCTTGTGGGGCGCGGCGCAGGGGCCGGTGTACGCGAGGTCTGCATAATGGGTCGGGTGGCAAAGTCGTCCGCAGGTACAGATGCCGGGGCAGGCGTTGCTGCCGGAGCGGGTGCAGTAGTTAGCGTGGACTTTGCGCTTGTCGGGCGAGCCCCACCGCCCATGAGTTCGTCGGCGGTCCACGGGCGATCATCCATCACGTCGTCAAGGCTCAGCGAAAACAGGTCGTCTTCACCCTCATCGAACATGCGGTGCACATGTCCACCAATTGCCGGAATCAATCCGCGACCGGTGCATGATGCCTTGCTCAACGCCATTCTGTTCCATCCTTTCGAAATACTAATGACATCGATTATATGGAACTTCCCAAGCGGCTCGGTCTTGGATTCGCGCTTTCCAGAACTCGCGCCCAAAAGGGGAGGGGCAATCCAGGCGAGTGCCTACTTGTCGCCTGCTGCCGCCTTGGCCTCATTGAGGTAGCTATAGAAGCTGTACTTGGAGATGCCAAAGAACTCGCAGGCGCGTTCGCTCGACTTGGAAATGAGGAAGGCGCCGCGACGGTCGAGGTAGCCAATGGCACGAATGCGCTCGTCTTTGGTCATGAGCGCCGCGGGCTTGCCCACAAACTGCTCGCACTCGTGCAGCAGATCCTCGAGCAGGTCGCCGATGTTCTTGGTAATGGGCTCGGGCTCGGTATAGCCCGTGCCGCCGGTGCCGGTAAAAGCGTCGAGCGAGCGCTCAAAAGCCTTCATGAGCGTAATGTCAAAGTTGATGCCCAAAATGCCGACGGGCTTGCCCTCGTCGTTGCGGATAAAGATCGTCGACGATTTGAGCAGCTTACCGTCGGTGGTTTTAGTGAGGTACGGCTCGCGGTCGTGTACATCGGTGGCGCCCTCGTGCATGGACTCAAACACGATATGGCTGGGGCCGTCACCCAGTTTGCGCCCGCTGACGTGGCCGTTTTCGATCACTACGATGGAGTGGTCCACGTCCTCGGTCTCCAGGTCGTGGACGACGATTTCGCAGTTGGGGCCAAATTGGAGCGCCAGGCCGTGTGCAAGGCGCTTGTAAAACTCAATCTGTGCGGGGGTCATAGGTGCCTTCCTAAAAATTAGTTTGGGCACACTTTGCCATAAACCCCACTTGTTCGCAAATAACGAAAGCGTCGCTGCGTTATGTGACCGTTCGGCGGCGAAAAAGTACCGATTACGGCAACAAACAATTTGTTAGGTATGCCAATCAAAAAATGTGATAGAACATTACTAACAAACTTTTTGTTTGGCATCCACATAAAAGTTCAGCCGTGTGAATGGGATCGGGCTGAAACGCGTATGCGGGGGCCGGCAAGAGAGAACTTAAGGAGTTCACCGTATGGCCGATAAGATCCAGTGGGCGGGCAACACGATGCCCAAGAGCGATGACAAGCACTTGGGAATCATGAGCCTCGACCACGTGAAGAAGGCCCGCGCCTTCCACCAGTCGTTCCCCCAGTACACCGTCACTCCGCTTGCCCGCCTGGATGGCCAGGCCGCGCGCTTGGGCCTGTCCAACTTGTGCGTTAAGGACGAGAGCTATCGCTTTGGCCTCAACGCCTTTAAGGTCCTGGGCGGCTCGTTTGCCATGGCCAACTACATTGCCGACGAGACCGGCAAGGACGTTGCCGACTGCACCTTCGATTACCTGACCTCCGATCAGCTGGCCGAGGACTTTGGCCAGGCTACCTTCTTTACCGCCACCGACGGCAATCACGGCCGCGGCGTGGCATGGGCTGCCAACAAGCTGGGCCAGAAGGCCGTCGTGCACATGCCCAAGGGTTCCACCAAGCCCCGCTTTGATAACATCGCCGCCGAGGGCGCCACGGTGACCATCGAAGAGGTCAACTACGACGAGTGCGTGCGCATGGCCGCCGCCGAGGCCGACGCCTGCGAGCGCGGCGTCATCGTTCAGGACACCGCTTGGGAGGGCTACGAGAAGATCCCGTCTTGGATCATGGAGGGCTACGGCACCATGGCTTCCGAGGCTGCCGAGCAGCTGCGCGAGATGGCCATCAACCGCCCGACGCACGTCTTTGTCCAGGCTGGCGTGGGCTCGCTGGCCGGCGCCGTGGTGGGCTACTTCACCAACCTGTATCCCGATAACCCGCCCACCTTCGTTGTGGTCGAGTGCGCTCCGGCCGCCTGCCTGTACAAGGGCGCTGCCGCCGGCGACGGCGACCCGCGCATCGTGGACGGCGACATGCCCTCCATCATGGCCGGCCTGTGCTGCGGCGAGCCCAACATCCTGGGCTGGGATATCCTGCGCAACCACACCACCGCCTTCGTGTCCTGCCCCGACTGGGTCACCGCTCGCGGCATGCGCACCCTGGGCGCTCCCGAGAAGGGCGACCCGCGCGTCATCTCCGGCGAGTCCGGCGCTGTGACCACCGGTCTGGTCGAGACCCTCATGCTCGATCCCGAGTACGCCGAGCTCAAGGAGCTCATCGGCCTGGACAAGACGAGCTCCGTGCTCTGCTTCTCCACCGAGGGCGACACGGATCCGGATCAGTACCGTCGCATCGTCTGGGAAGGCGAATACCCCACTTGCTAATACTGGGCGGAGTAAATAGGTATCGCTCCGCCACCTCACAGGTAGATTCCTTCGTTTGAAAGGTTATGAACAATGGCTAAAGAACTCGATTTCGACGCTATCAAGGCTGCAGCTGAGTCCCACCGTGCTGATATGACGCGTTTTCTTCGCGCAATGATTAGCCATCCTTCCGAGTCCTGCGAGGAGGGTGAGGTTGTCGCTTGCATCAAGGCCGAGATGGAGAGCCTTGGCTATGACGAGGTCAAGGTCGACGGCCTGGGCAACGTCATGGGCTTTATGGGCGAGGGCGACAAGATCATCGCCATCGACTCCCACATCGACACCGTCGGCATCGGCAAC
>ENA-OUOU01001552-OUOU01001552.1-human-gut-metagenome-genome-assembly--contig:-NODE-1552-length-11881-cov-4.510993_pt1 | contig 11881 bp, 8 predicted proteins | sample MGYA00237936_ERZ548765 | MGnify/ENA primary metagenome ERZ548765 (study PRJEB26490, sample SAMN05356889) | human gut metagenome | biome: terrestrial biome; feature: human-associated habitat; material...
TCGGCGGAGGGGCGCTTCTCGCGGTATTCGAGCAGCTCGTCGTCCCCGGCGAGCACGACCAGCTCGAACGGGCAGGAGAACAGGTCGTAGAGCTTGGCGCAGATCGTCTTTTCAAAGCGCGCCTGAATGATGCTGCGCTTAAAATCCGACGTGGTGTGCACGATGAGCGTATTATTATTGATCTCGATCGGGGTGCAATCGGAAAACCAGGTATTGATCGCCGTCTGGGTCAGCTCCTGCGAGAGGCTGTCCATCACGACGGACCAGATATCGGTGAGCGAATTCATGGTGGCCATAGGGTCGGCTCCTTCAAAAAATGTCGCGCAGCCGCGCTGCGCACACACGCTGTCGGCTACACTACCAGTATAACAAAAATTCACGATTATTTCAACAATAATGTCAGAGATTATTATATAAATAGGTGTAGAATCTGCCGCAGACGGGGAATTGTTTTCCTGTGCAGGTTGTGGTATGATAAAAAGACGCTGATTTTTTTCATTTTTCCATAAAGCAGGTGCTGTTTTGTTCTTAGTCGCACAGGCCGGACAGTTGTTCGGCGATACGGAAGCGGCCGCCCTCCCGTCCTTGCTGGAGAGCGGGCGGCTTCCTGCGCGCATTTCGGGGCTTCCGGCGAGCGGCCGCGCGCTGCTGGCGGCGTCCATGCATGCGCAGCTCGATGCGCCGGTGCTGGCCGTGTGCCCGGATGAGGCGGCGGCCGAGCTGTTTCAGAAGGATCTTGCCGCCCTGCTCGGGCAGGACGTGCCGCTGCTGACGGCGCGCGACTATACGTTTTATACGGTCGAGAGCGTCTCGCGCCAGACCGAGCAGAAGCGCCTGAGCGCGCTCTACGCGCTCGCAGCGGGCACGGCGCCGGCCGTGGTGTGTACGGTCTCGGGTCTGCTGCAGCGCGCCATGCCGAAAGAAAAACTGCTGCAAGCGGCCTTTGAGATCCGCGACGGCACGTCGCTCCCGCCCGAGGACGCCGAGGATGCGCTGCTGCGCTGCGGCTATCTGCGCACGGCGCAGGTCGAGGGGCCGGGTCAGTTTTCGCGCCGCGGCGGCATTCTCGACTTTTTCTCGCCCGCGTATCCGCAGCCGGTGCGTGTGGAGTTCTGGGGCGACGATGTGGACTCCATGGGCTTTTTCGATCCCGAGAGCCAGCGCCGCACCCAGCCGCTCGACGCCTGCCGCATCCTGCCCGCCGCCGAGACGCTGCCGCCCCTGTATCCGGGCGGAAGCGCCGCTCTGGGCGAGCAGCTGCAGAAGATCGCACAGCGCACCGCCGCGAAAAAGGACAACGACACGGCGCAGAAGCTTGCCGCCGCGCTGCGTGCCGACGGGGAAAAGCTCTGCAACGACTGCGTGCTCCCGGCGGCGGACCGCTACATGGGCTTCGTGTACGACACGTTTGCAACGGCGCTGGATTATCTCACGCCGGAGGCGGCCGTGCTCATCGACCAGCCGGCGCGCTGTGCAGAGCGCGCAAAGGAATACACCGCGCAGCTGCGCGAGGATGTGTCCCTGCTCGTGCGCAGCGGCACGATGGCCGCGCGCGCCGAGACGTTTTATGAGCCGTTTGCCGACATGATGCGCCGCATACAGGAGTGGGCGATCGTGCTGGCCGACGGTCTGCAGCTCGGCCGCAGCCCCATCGAGCCCCGCACCATGGTGAGCCTGACGGCAAAGCAGCTCCCGTCCTACGGCGGCAGCAGCCAGACGGCGGCCGATGACATCACGCACTATCAGCACCTCGGCTACCGTGTGGTGGTGCTGGCGGGCGATCTGCGCCGGGCGCGCATCTTGTGCGAATTTCTCGACGGGCACGGCATCCATGCCGCCGCAGCCGAGCATCCCGATGCCCTGCCCGAGCCGGGGCAGTGCCTTGTCACGGCGGGCAGCCTCTCGGCCGGCATCGAGTTTCCGTATGCCAGGCTCGCCATCCTCACGGACACGCAGATCGCGGCGTCCGGTCTGCGGCGCGCAAAGCATAAAAAGCAATCCAACCGCGAGAAGATCAACTCCTACACCGACCTCTCCGTGGGCGATCTCGTCGTGCACGAGTACCACGGCATCGGCCGCTTCGCAGGCATCGTGCAGATGCCGGTCGACGGCGCGGTGAAGGACTACATCAAGATCAGCTACGCCGGCGCGGACACGCTCTATGTCCCGGCGACGCAGCTCGACATGGTCAGCAAGTACATCGGCGCGGGCGAGGACCGCCCGGTGAAGCTGTCCAAAATGGGCGGCACGGAATGGGCGCGCACAAAAACGCGCGCCAAGGCCGCCGCCAGGAGCATGGCCAAGGAGCTCACCGCGCTCTACGCCGCGCGCAGCCGCACGAAGGGGCACGCCTTCGCGCCCGACAGCCCCTGGCAGACGGAATTTGAGGAGCACTTCGGCTATCCGGAGACGGACGATCAGCTGCGCTGCATCCAGGAGATCAAGACCGACATGGAAAAGCCTGTGCCGATGGATCGCCTCCTGTGCGGCGACGTGGGCTACGGCAAGACCGAGGTCGCCCTGCGCGCCGTGATGAAGTGCGTGCTCGACGGGCGGCAGGCGGCCATCCTCGTGCCGACGACGGTGCTCGCCCAGCAGCACTATCAGACCGCCGTGCAGCGCTTTTACGGCTTCCCGGTCGAGATCCGGATGCTCTCGCGCTTCTGCACGCAGTCGCAGGTGCGCCAGACGCTTGCCGATATGCGCACGGGCAAGTGCGACCTCGTGATCGGCACGCACAAGCTGCTGCAGAAGAATATCGAGTTCAAGAATCTCGGCCTGCTCATCGTCGATGAGGAGCAGCGCTTCGGCGTGGCGCACAAGGAGCACATCAAGGAGATGAGCCGCGCCGTCGACGTGCTCACGCTCTCGGCCACGCCCATCCCGCGCACGCTGAACATGGCGCTGTCCGGCATCCGCGACATGTCCACCATCGAGGAGCCGCCGCAGGACCGCATCCCCGTGCAGACCTTCGTCATGGAGCACGACTGGAACGTGCTGTGCGACGCCATGCGCCGCGAGCTGCAGCGCGGCGGGCAGGTGTTTTACCTGCACAACCGCATCGAAAACATCGAGCGCACCGCCCTGCGCATCTCAAAGATGCTCGACGGCGCGGTCGTCGACGTGGCGCACGGTCAGATGAACGAGGAGCAGCTCTCGACGGTCATGGAGCGCATGGTCGCGGGCGAGACGCAGATCCTCGTCTGCACGACCATCATCGAGACCGGCATCGATATGCCGAACGTCAACACCCTCATCATCGAGGACGCCGACCGCATGGGTCTGGCCCAGCTGCACCAGCTGCGCGGCCGTGTCGGCCGCTCGAACCGGCGCGCGAGCGCGTACCTGACCTTCCGGCGCGGGCGCGAGCTGAGCGAGATCGCCGAAAAGCGCCTGAGCGCCATCCGCGAGTTTGCGGAGTTCAACTCCGGCTTCCGCATCGCCATGCGCGATCTCGAGATCCGCGGCGCGGGCAGCCTTCTGGGCGCGGAGCAGTCGGGACATATGATCGACGTCGGCTATGACATGTACCTCAAGCTGCTCGAGGAGGCCGTGCTCGAGGAGCGCGGCGAAAAGCCCGAGCAGCGCGCCGAGTGCGCCGCCGACCTTGCGGTCTCGGCCAACATCCCCGAGAGCTATGTGCCCAGTCAGGAGCAGCGCATGGATCTCTACCGCCGCATCGCGCTCGTGCGCTCCGAGGCCGAGGCGGACGACCTCATGGACGAGGTCATCGACCGCTTCGGCGACCCGCCGCCGAGCGTGTACACCCTTGTGCAGGTGGCGCTGCTGCGCAGCGACGCCGGCAAGGTCGGCGTGACCGACATCTCACAGAAAAACGGCTGTCTGAAATTCCTGCTGGCGCAGTTTGATATGCAGAAGGTATCGCTGCTGTATGCCCGGCCGGAATTCAAGGGCCGTCTGAAGGTGGATGCGGGGGCAAAGCCGGGCGTCATTCTGCGCCTCAAGTCCCGCGACCACGTCATCGAACAGGCAAGAGCGTTTGTCTCCGCATGGGCAGACGCCCGCGAAGAGCGCGCATGACCCGTGCGCAAGATACGAAAGGAAGCGTTTGCTGATGAAAAGAAGAACCGTCGCCCTGCTGCTCTCGCTCGTGCTGGCCGTCTGCTGTCTGAGCGGCTGCACCTCGACCCGCGTGCGCAGCTACACCGAGGAGAGCGGCAATGCCGCGACCGATAAGTACGCCGCCGCCGTCAACGCCTACAGCAGCAATAAGAAGGTCATGACCGTCAACGGCAGCCCCGTGTACTGGAACGAGTATGCCTACTTCCTGTGCGCCATTCTGGCGAACATGGAGCGCTACGGCATGCAGGTCTCGGACTGGAGCGCCGTCTATGACGAGAGCAGCCAGAGCACCTATGCCGACCTCATGACCGAGAGCATCGTCAACAACATCGCCTGGAACCACCTCATCGAGGTCAAGGCCGCCGAAAACGACGTGACGTTTGACGCCGCGGGCGAGCAGTATGTGCGCGATACCGTCGAGCAGACCATCCAGAACGTCGTGGGCGACGGCGGCACGGAGGCGCAGCTCAACGAAAAGCTCCAGTCGTACTACATGGATCTGGATCTGTTCAAGTACTTCACGAAGGTGCAGTACCTCTATAACGCGCTGGCGGAAAAGCTCTTCGGCGCGGACGGTGCGAGCATCACCGATGACGACGTGCAGGAGTTTGCCGAGGCCAACAGCTACACGACGGCAAAGCACATCCTGCTCAAGACGATCGACGACAGCGGCAAAGCCATCGCGGACGATGAGAAGGCCGCCAAAAAGCAGAAGGCCGACAAGATCGCCGCGCAGCTCAAGGCCGTCACCGATCCGCAGCAGCGCGCAGAGCTCTTTGATGAGCTCATGGCCGAGAACAACGAGGACACCGGCGAAAACAGCTACCCGCACGGCTACTGCTTCACCTCCGGCAGCATGGTCACGGAGTTTGAGGATGCCTGCAAGGAGCTCGAGCCGTATGAGGTCTCCGGCGTGGTCGAGAGCAAGTACGGCTATCACATCATCCTGCGCATGCCGACGCAGGGCGATGATCTGGTCATGAGCAGCGACGGCACGAGCCAGACGCTGCGCCAGCTCGTCGCGCAGCAGCAGCTCGGCAGCCTGGTCACCGGCTGGGTCGGCGAGGCCGACGTGCAGTGGCAGCCGAAGTTCCGCACCATCGACTATGCGGCCGTGCTCACCCCGAAGGAGAGCTTCTGGCGCCGGCTGGACATCTTTGACTGGTTCGATCAATAAGCCGCGCCTTCCGGCGCAGAAAAAGGCCGTCCCCTGTTTTCATGTGGAAAACAGGGGACGGCTGATATTTTTTTGATATTTTTTTCGCCGCACCGGCGGCGAAAGGCTGCGAGGCTTTTTGCACCGCGCCGGTCAGCGCACGGCGCGCACCATGTCGCGCGTGATGTCGCCGAGAGAGCGCGCGCCGCACATATACATCGCGTCCGTCAGCTCCGCGCGCAGCTTTTCCACATAGGCTACGATGCCCTCCGTGCCGCCGCCGTAATAGCTGATGAGAAACGGCCGGCAGATCATGACCGCGTCCGCGCCGAGCGCGAGCGCGCGGAAAATGTCCGTGCCCGAGCGGATGCCGCCGTCGACGAGGATCTTCACGCGACCGCCCACCGCGTCCGCGATCTCGGGCAGCACGTCCGCCGTCGCCGCAGCGCCGGGCAGCACGCGCCCGCCGTGGTTCGACACCACGATCGCCGCCGCGCCGGCCTCCGCCGCCTTCTGCGCGCCGCGCACCGTCATGATGCCCTTGAGGATCATGGGCGCCTGCGCATAATCGCACAGCTCGCGCAGCTCCGCCACCGTCTTGCTGCCGGCGTCGGGGCTCGCTGCCTTGAGATGCGGCAGCCCGGCCGAGTCGATGACCACGCTCACGGCGAAGGGGTCGGCTGCGTTGGCGAGGTCGAGATTTGCCTTGATTGTGTCCATCGACAGCGGGTTGATGACCGGCAGCACGATGCCGCCGTACTGCTTCGACAGCTCACACCCGTGCGGGAACACGCGCGCATCCAGCCCGTCGCCAAAGCTCGCGGCGATGCCGGTCTGTGCCGCCGCAGCGATGCAGCAGGCGTTGTAGTCGCGGATGTCGTCGCCGGGGTTGAACTGCGCGCGCAGCGAGCCGATGGGCGCCGCGATCACGGGCAGGGAAAACGTCCGCCCGAGCAGCGCGAGCGACGTGTCCACGGGCGTGTTCGGCGCGATCGTGTCCATGTTCAGACTCCAGCGCCGCCATGCGCGCCAGTTGTCGTTCGCGCCGTTGCCGGGCGCTTTCGAGCCGGGACCCGGCATCGTGTTGCCGCAGCCGAGACCGTTGCACTCCGGACAGACCTTGCATTTCGGGCCGATGCGCTCACGCGCGCGCTGCAAAACTTCGTTGTAATCCATGGGTGTTCCTCCGTTTTCTTGTTTGCTCTGCCGCCATCTTAACAGGAAATGCGCCGCAGCGCCACAAAATTTTTCTCCGGGGCTTGACAAAACGGGAAAAATCCGTATGATAGAAATCAGGAATCATTCTTATTTTAAATCAGGAGGTTTTCCCCATGAACGCAGCCGTTGCCCAGCTCATCAACGAGCAGATCAATAAGGAGTTTTACTCCGCCTATCTCTATCTCGACTTTGCCAATTACTACGCGGCCGCCGGTCTCGACGGCTTTGAAAACTGGTACCGCGTGCAGGCGCAGGAGGAGCGCGACCATGCGCTGCTGTTTTTCCAGTACCTGCTCAACAACGGCGTCGCCGTCAGCTTCGGCGCGATCGACGCGCCCGACTGGACGCGCGGCGACCACATGACCCCGCTGAAGAAGGCGCTCGAGCACGAGCAGTACGTCACCTCGCTCATCAACGGCATCTATGCCGCGGCGTATGACGACCGTGATTTCCGCACCATGCAGCTGCTCGACTGGTTCGTCAAGGAGCAGGGCGAGGAGGAGAAAAACGCCTCCGACCTCATCACGAAGATGGAGCTCTTCGGCTCGGACGCCAAGGGCCTGTACATGCTCAACAGCGAGCTCAAGGCCCGCGTGTACGCAGCGCCCTCGCTGGTGCTGTAAACGGAACGATACAGCAAAAACCGCCTCTGTCCAACCGGACAGAGGCGGTTTGCGTTTTTGTTCACAGCGCTGCGAAGATGCGCGTGCCGCGCTGTTTCACCCAGTGCAGCAGCAGCGCACAGACGGCCGCCGTCACGGCGGCAGCGAGCGCGAGATACGCCGCTGCGCTCAGATATCTGCCGCACAGAAAGTACAGCCCGCCGAGCGCAATGGCATAAAACCAGTTGACAAAGAGCGCGAGCATCACGCTGCCTCCCTGCTTGATGGGCGTGATCTCGTTGGTCCACGTCAGGTTCGGCATCTTGAGCCCGAGCGCGAGCGCCGCCAGCGCGCTCAGCAGCGTGTACAGCAGCGCCACGACGACGGCCAGCGCCATCTCCGCCGCGCCGCCCGGCAGCGTGATCACCGCGCACAGCGCACAAAACAGCATCGGCACGCCGGTCAGCAGCAGCTGCGTGTCGAGCTTTGCGCGCAGCACCTGCCACGGCGTGACCGGCAGCGACTGCGCCAGCCACAGCTGCCTGCCCTCGAGCGACACCGACGGCGCGGCCATATCGTTCATCGACGCGAGCAGGCACAGCGCCGCGCTCAGCAGCACCGGCACGATGTCCGCCCCCGCGCCGAACGCATCGTCGAGCAGCTGCGCGAGTGCGCGTCCCTTGATCAGCAGCGCGATGCCCGCCGCCGGCAGCATCACGATGCCGAGGCCGCAGTTGAGCATATAGTTCGGGCTCGCGGCGAAGCGGCGCAGCTCCTTGCCAAGCAGCGCGCGCTGCACGCTCTGCGCACGCACAACCCTGTGCTCGAAGCGCACCTTCTTCACGCTGCCGGTCGCCGTGGCGATCTTCAGGAAGCTGCGCGCGATGACCCACAGCGTCAGCGCCAGCAGCGCCGCCTGCGAGAGCGTCACGATCCCCATCGCCAGCCAGTCGCCCGCGCCCACGCTGCCGAACAGGTACAGCAGGTAGGCAGAGCCGCGGATCTTCGCGCCGTACACGGCGGCGTTTTCCGCCAGCAGCGTGATGAGCCCCTGCGCCTTGTAATACACGAAGTAGTACGCCGCCAGAAACAGCAGCGACAAAATGACGGTGATGAAGCTCTTATGCTTCAGCTTCAGGCTGATGCGCGCGACCACCCAGCCGAGCAGACACGAGAGCACCATCACGATCACCGACACGAGCAGCACCATCAGCACCCCGCCGACGACCGTCCCCGCCGTGACCGGCGCCACGATCCAGTACACGATCACGGCCGGCACGGTGGCGACGCCGCTGTACATCAGCCCCAGCAGATACACGCCCAGCAGGCGCGAGGCCATCACATAGCGCACCGGGATCGGCATCGACAGCAGCAGGTCGTTGTCCTTGGACAGGTACAGGCTCGAATACGTGCTGAACACGCTCCCGAACGCGCCGAGCAGCACCGCGATCAGCCCCATGACGAGATAGTACAGCCAGCCCACGCCCGCCGCCGCCATCGGCGCGCAGATGCCGACGGCCAGCAGCGCGAACATCCCGCCGAGCACGCCCGCCATGAGCAGCACATACAGCGCGATGTAGGCGATCGTCGCGCCCCTGGAGCGCATTTTGTTCTTTTTCGGGTCGTAGAAATAGTTGCGGAAGATCTCCGCCATCTGTTTTTTCAGAAGCGTTTTCAGCATGACGCATCCTCCAGCTCGAGAAACACGTCCTCGAGGCTGTCGTCGCCCTTGACCTCCTCCATTGTGCCGGAGCGGATGAGCCGCCCGCTGCGAATGATGGCCACCTTGTCGCAGAGCTTTTCGGCCACCTCGAGCACGTGCGTCGAGAAGAAGATCGCGCCGCCGCCGTCGCACACCGCGCGCATCATGCCCTTGAGCAGGTGCGCCGCCTTCGGGTCGAGCCCGACGAAGGGCTCGTCCATGAGGATGAGCTTCGGGTCGTGGATCCACGCGGCGATGATGGCGAGCTTCTGCTTCATGCCGTGCGAGTACGCGCTGACGGGTTGACCGAGGTCGGCCGTGAGCTCGAACGCATCGGCCAGCGGCTCGATGCGCGCCCAGCGCTCCGCCGCCGGGATGCCGAAAATGTCGGCGATGAAGTTCAGGTACTGGATGCCGCTCATGAAATCGTACAGGTCGGGGTTATCCGGGATGTAGGCCAGCTGCCGCTTGCAGCCGAGGGGGTCGGTGCGGATGGACCTGCCGCCGATGAAAATGTCGCCCGCGTCAAACTGCAGGATGCCGACGGCGGCCTTGAGCGTCGTCGTCTTGCCGGCGCCGTTGTGCCCGATGAAGCCGTAGATCTCGCCCGGCGCGATGCGCAGGCTCAGATCGTCGACGGCTTTTTTCTCGCCGTAGGTCTTGGTCAGATGCTGAATGTCAAGCATGGTGATCCCTCCTGTGGGTGGTGTATCGCCCGGTTTCGGCTCATTATACGCCGCGGAAAAAACGTCCGCAAGGAAAAACCTCACATTTTAAGATATATGTAAGGTATGCAAAGCGCTTTTCAGATCTGTGTAAAATGCCGCCTGCGCGCGTGTCCGCTGCGCGCCGTGCGCAGGTCACGCGCGAATGTTTTTCCGGCAAAAACAAAGCCGCAAAAAAGTTTCCGCCGCGCGGACATTTTGCGCCGCAGCGCTTGTTTTTCCGGGTTTGACGCAGTATAGTAAGGTCAGAAAAACCCAAACGGAATTTTTCACGGGGGTGTATACTGTGGACATCACTTTGCAGGACTTCGAACGCGCGCAGCAGCGGCTCAAGGGCGTGCTGCACCACACGGAGCTCGACCTGTCGGCCACGTTCTCGGCCATGACGGGCGGCAATATCTATCTCAAGTACGAAAACAGCCAGAAGACCGGCTCGTTCAAGATCCGCGGCGCGAGCAACAAGATCGCCGCCCTTGTCGAGCGCGGCGAGACCGGCGCGGTCGTCGCCTCGTCCGCCGGAAACCACGCGCAGGGCGTGGCCTACGCCGCGCACCGCTTCGGCATCCCGGCCACGATCGTCATGCCCAAGACCGCGCCCATCGCCAAGGCGAAGGCCACCGAGGGCTACGGCGCGACCGTCGTGCTCGCGGGCGACTGCTATGACGACGCCTATGCCAGGGCGCGCGAGATCTGCGAGCAGGAGCACGCCACGTTCCTGCACCCGTACAACGACCCCGAGGTCATCGCGGGTCAGGGCACGCTCGGTCTGGAGATCCTCGGCGACCTGCCCACGGCGGATGTCGTCATCGTGCCGGCCGGCGGCGGCGGACTGCTCGCCGGTGTGGCCGCGTGCATCAAGCAGATCAATCCCCGCGTGCAGGTCATCGGCGTGCAGGCTGAGGGTGCGGACGCGATCGCGCAGTCGTTCCGCACGCACGGCTATGTGCAGACCGACTCCGCCGCCACCATCGCCGACGGCATCGCCGTCAAAGTACCCGGCGATCTCACCGTGCCGCTCATCGAGCGATATGCCGACGACGTCGTCACCGTCAGCGACCGCGACATCTCCGAGGCCGTGCTGCTGCTCATGGAGCGCTGCAAGCAGATCGTCGAGCCTGCCGGCGCCACGCCCGTGGCCGCCGTGCTCAAGGGCAAGGTCGACGTCAAGGGCAAAAACGTCGTGTGCCTGCTCTCCGGCGGCAACATCGACGTGAGCTTCATCCAGTGCATCATCGAGCAGGGTCTGGTGGCGCGCAGCCGCCGCCTGCGCTTTACGGTCACGCTGCTCGACCGCCCCGGCAGCCTCGGTAAGCTGCTCAACGACATTGCCGCTCTCGGCGCAAACATCCTCTCCGTGGAGCATGACCGGCTCACCGCCGGGCTCAACCCCAACGAGATCGACGTGCACGTCTCGTGCGAGGTCGGCGACAAGGCGCACGGCGACCGCGTGCGCGGCCAGCTCATCCAATCCGGTTATCACGTAAAAATCGACTGACAGGAGGTCATCATCATGAAAACAGTTGCCACCAAAAACGCTCCCGCAGCCCTCGGCCCCTACGCGCAGGCGCAGGTCTCCGGCGGGTTCGTGTTCACGTCCGGCCAGATCGGCATCGACCCCGCCACCGGCGCCATCGCCGACGGCATCGAGGCGCAGGCGCATCAGGTCTTCCGCAACCTGACCGCCGTGCTGCAGGCGGCCGGCAGCGACATGTCCAAGGCCGTCAAGACGACGGTGTTCATCAAGAACATGGACGATTTCGCCACCGTCAACGCCATCTACGCCGGCTATTTCACCGAGCCCTTCCCGGCCAGAAGCTGCGTCGAGGTCGCGCGTCTGCCCAAGGACGTGCTCGTCGAGTGTGAGGTCATTGCTGAGGCGTAAGCCCGCGCGCACGCGCAGCGCACTGCGCTTGGGCAAATTTCCCGCTAATTCTTGCCCATCTTGTGCATATTGACCACAAAATATGGGGAAATGCACATTTCTCTGTATTCCTCTTTGACAATCTTACGGCTTTGTGCTAGAATGAAAACACTGTTGATAAGAGCAATCTTGGTTTTCGGCCGCGGGTTGCATGGTCGGGAACACCAGTATTTTAAGGGAGGAAAAGGTATATGTGCATTCGTACCATTAAGAGCATCGGCCTCAAGGAGTACGCTTCCGGACTCTGGACTTCCATCAAGGAGATCGACGGCGGCAAGATCCTGTCGAGCGCCAGCAGCCTGCTTGAGGTGAACGTCAAGGCCATCAAGAACAAGATCGACGCGCTCTGCGATGAGAACACCGAGTTCGCCATCCGCGACAAGCTCGATCTGGTCAAGGACTTCTGCCAGTGGCCGGTCAACTTCTGTCTCTTATACACATCTCCGAGCCCACGAGACGGACTCCTATCTCGTA
>ENA-OUOU01001556-OUOU01001556.1-human-gut-metagenome-genome-assembly--contig:-NODE-1556-length-11851-cov-4.419464_pt1 | contig 11851 bp, 7 predicted proteins | sample MGYA00237936_ERZ548765 | MGnify/ENA primary metagenome ERZ548765 (study PRJEB26490, sample SAMN05356889) | human gut metagenome | biome: terrestrial biome; feature: human-associated habitat; material...
ATATTCTGGGCGGCGTTTTGCAGCCGGACTCGGGCGAGATTCTGCTGGATGGGCAGAAAAGGAAATTCGATTCGCCGGCGCAGTCGCTGGATGCGGGCATCGCGTTTATCCATCAGGAGCTGAACCTCATGCAGCACCTGACCGTGGCGGAAAACATCTATATCGGCCGCGAGCCCATGAAGGGCCCGTTCGTCGACAAGGCAAAGCAGAACGCCATGACGCAGGAGCTGTTCGACAAGCTGCATCTGGAGCTTGACCCGAAGGCCGTCGTCAAGACGCTGTCAGTCGCGAAGCAGCAGATGGTCGAGATCACAAAGGCGCTGTCCCATGAGCACACGAAGCTGCTCATTCTCGACGAGCCGTCCGCCGTCCTGACCGACACGGAGATCGACGACCTGTTCGTCTTCATCCGGCAGCTCAAGAAGACCGGCGTCGGCATCATCTATATCTCGCACCGCATGGATGAGCTCAAGCGCATCACCGACCGCATCACCGTCATGCGCGACGGCCAGTATGTCGCCACGCTCGACACCCCCACGGCGGAAATCTCCGAAGTCATCCGGCTCATGGTCGGCCGTACGATCTATGAGGAGCCGAAAACAAAATCCATGTGCCCGCCCGACGCGCCCGTCGTGCTTGAGGCCGAGCATCTGAACTCTCTCGATGTGAAGGACGTTTCCTTTAAGCTCCGCAAGGGCGAGATCCTTGGCTTTGGCGGTCTGTCCGAGTCCGGTATGCATGAGATCGGCATAGCAATCTTTGGCGCTTCCTATGACAGAACCGGTACGGTACAGCTGGCAGACGGAACAGAGTATACCGCAACGGTCGTTGGCCAGGATTCTACTTCGGACGTTGCAGTCCTGAAAATCGAAGCCACCGGTCTGACTCCGGCTGTGATTGGCGACAGCGACAGCCTGGCTGTTGGCGAAACCACCATTGCCGTTGGCAACCCGCTGGGTACCCTGAGCAACACCGTTACCAATGGTATTGTCAGCGCCTTGAACCGTGAAGTTACCGTTCAGGGCAACGATATGAACCTGATCCAGACCAGCGCTTCCATCAGCCCGGGCAACTCCGGCGGCGGCCTGTTCAATGCAAACGGTGAGCTGATCGGTATTGTCAACGCCAAGAGCAGCTCCAGCGATGCAGAGGGGCTTGGCTTTGCAATCCCCATCAATACCGCCATGGAAATGGCAAAACAGATGATCGAAAAGGGTTATGTTGCCCGCCCGGCCATGGGTGTTACGGTCATCACCATCAATGATGCCCAGACTGCTATGCAGTACGGTGTCAGCAACTATGGTGTGTATATCTACCAGATCGCATCCGGCAGCGGTGCCGAAAAAGGCGGCCTGAAGCTGGGTGACCGCATCATCTCCATTGATGATGTGGCAGTCTCCAGCGCATCCGATGTACAGAAGTATTGCCAGAGCAAGGAAGTTGGCGATACCGTTACCCTGCAGGTAGAGCGTGATGGCAAGGTCATCAGCTGCGAAGTGACCCTGGGCGAAAGCACCCAGTCCACCGCAACGGCTGAAAGCGGGAACTAAGTTCTTTACGGGAGTTTTTTGTCCCTTCTTTGAAAAGAAGGGACCGAAGAAACTTTAGTATAGCAAAAGGTTTACAATATGAAAAATGAGCAAAATTCGCATGTTGCATTTTGATTTTCATCGTGTATAATCTAGGTAAATCACTTGAGACTTCGGAATTCAGAATCTGGAAAGTCCAAGCGAAAAATGTATGTTGCCGCATACCATATAGGTGGATGATGTACACTGAAAAATGAAGGTCTTTACGATCTTCTGCCGAAGGAGTAACACTATCAGGCGTTCAGTAAGAACACGAAACTGTGTACGGACACGACTCTGGAGAAGCTCGCTGAAAAGATGCGAGGGCCGAAGGTGTTAAAGGATTTCACCCGTAGAAATCCTGAATCTCTCAGGCAAAAGGACAGGGCTGGCACTTGGGTAACTCCCTTGTTTTCATGAACCATGAAATCGCCAGCTTCAGTCTTCTTCGAATATAAGACTGAGTGCGGCGATTTTTTGTTTCTTATCACAATAAGAACAGTTACGGGAACAAGGGGGATTTTACAATGGATATGGTGCAAATCAATCAACTTGTCGGTGAGCTTGACAGCTTCGTATGGGGGCCTGTCATGCTGTGTCTTCTGGTCGGTACGGGTGTCTACATGACACTGAAGCTGCGTTTCCTGACCTGGAGAAATCTGCCATACGCATTAAAAACGATCTTTTCGAAGAAGTCCCGCACGACCCAGGTCGGGAGCGGTGACGTTTCTCCTTTCTCTGCGCTGATGACTGCGCTTGCTGCGACCATCGGTACCGGTAATATCGTCGGTGTCGCGACGGCAATGTTCGCCGGCGGCCCGGGCGCTCTGGTCTGGATGTGGATCTCCGCATGCTTCGGCCTTACGACCAAGTTCTCTGAATGTATGCTCGGCTTCAAGTTCCGTGAAGTGAATGCCAAGGGTGAAATGAAGGGCGGCCCGATGTTCACCATGAAGAACGGCTTCAAAAACAAAAAAGCCGGTCTCTTCCTGGGTACTGCTTTCGCTCTCTTCGCTGTCCTTGCTTCCTTCGGTATCGGCAACATGACGCAGGCGAATTCGATCTCCACCGCGATCAACACCACCTTCGGCGTATCGAATGAGATCGTGGGCGCAGTCCTGACTGTCATGACCCTCGCTGTCATCGTCGGCGGTATCACTTCGATCTCCAAGGTCTCTTCCGTCGTTGTTCCCGGCATGGCCGTCTTCTACATCCTGGCTGGCCTTTCCTGCATCATTCTTAACATCGAAAACATTCCGCATGGTCTCTACCTCATCGTGATGATGGCTTTCGATCCGACGGCTGTCGAAGGCGGCGTCGTTGGTACCATCACCGTTTCCGTCATGAATGCGATGCGCTATGGCGTAGCGCGCGGCTGCTTCTCCAATGAAGCCGGCCTTGGCTCGGCAGCAATTTCCGCCGCAGCTTCTACCACGGATCACCCGGCAAGACAGGGCTACATCTCCATGACCGGTACCTTCATCGATACCATCGTAGTCTGCACCATCACCGGCCTTACCATCGCCTCCTCCGGCGTGCTCGGCATGGTCGGCGCGGATGGCAAGCCGCTCACCGGCGTAGCACTCACCATGGCAGCATTTTCTTCCAATATCGGCGTCATTGGTTCTTACATCGTTTCCATCGGTATCATCCTCTTTGCTTACTCCACCATCCTCGGTTGGGAATACAATGGTGAAAAGGCTTGGGAATATCTCTTCGGTACCCATAAGTACAACATCATTTACCGCGTTGTCTTCTCTCTGGTAGTTTATGTCGGTGCGACCCAGACCCTCGATCTGGTTTGGAACCTCTCCGATATCGCGAATGCCCTCATGGCGATCCCGAACCTGATCTCCATCCTCGTCCTGGCTCCGGTCATCAAGGAAGAAGTCTTCTCCTTCCAGGCTGTGATCGAAAAGGAAAAGGCAGCGGCTCGCAAGGAAGCTCTTGCGGAAGCAGAAGAAGCACAGAAGATCTGATGCCTATATATAAGGTATAAAATAAATATAGTGAAATCCCTTAGGAATGAGCGAGCAGCTGCTGTGAGGCGGCTGCTCCTTTTTTGATGGAGCCCTTCCCAAGGAGCGGATCAGGGGTTGCAGGAAGAGGATGAGGAGCCTTGGATAAAAGAAAGCGTGAGATCTCTAGCGGCTTCTCGGTGCTTCTCTGGCAGCGGGATAGGGAGGCATGCCGGTCCCGGGTACTCTCCCCTCCTGAGGCGAGACAAGCATACACACCAACTATTGCGAGCATATACATCAATAAACAAATGATTATAAAAAATGAAAAATATAGAAAAATGGCAAAATTTATATAATGTAAAACATAAGAGAATAAAATCATATAATTTATTAAACATCGGATTACAAATTACATGAAAATGTATAGATGATTTCACAAATCTATTGGTCATTCAGCATGGGTGCGCCTATAATGTAGTCATTGATTTTAATAGGTCAGGGCAATGGCGTCCATGGGACAGTTGCTCTGGTGCAGGAGGGGAAAAATGAATCTGTCTATTCAAATTTTCCTGTCATTGGTCTTATCTGTGGTGGTAGGACTGATGCTGGGAGAGGGTGCGGCGGCTCCGGTCAAGATGTGGATCGCGCCGATCGGCACCATGTTTATCAATCTCATCAAAATGATGATCGTTCCGGTGGTTTTCTGTTCTCTCATCGTGGGCATGACATCCATGGGGGATATGAAGAAGCTGGGACGCATCGGGGTGAAGACACTCGTCATTTACATGGTGACGACAGCGATCGCGATCGTGATCGGCTTTGCCGTCGCTATGGCGATCGAGCCGGGCATCGGCATGGCTCTGCCGACGGCAGAAGCACCGAAGGTGAAGGAAGCGCCGTCGATCATGCAGGTCTTTGTCGCAATGATCCCGTCGAATCCGATCGCTTCCATGGCGAAGGCGGACATCCTTCCGATCATTATCTTTGCGCTCTTCACCGGGGCCGGTATCATTTCCGTCGGCGGAAAGCGTGCGGAGATCCTGATCTCCTTCTTCGATGCGATGGCTGAGGTATGCTACAAGATCATCGCCATGATCATGCGTCTTGCACCGATCGGCGTCTTCTGCCTGCTGCTTCCGGTCGTTGTCATGAATGGCCCGAAGGTGCTGCTTCCGCTCTTATCGGTCATCCTCTGTATGGCGATCGGCTGCTGCATCCATGCTGTCGGCGTATACTCGACGCTTGCCGGTGTCTCTGCACACATGAGCCCGCTCACATTCTTCCGCGGCATGTCGGAAGCTATGGCGATCGGCTTCACCACCTGCTCTTCTGCCGGTACGCTTCCTGTCAATATGAAAAATATCCAGACGAAGCTGGGGGTCAAGAGAGATATCGCTTCTTTCGTCCTTCCGCTGGGCGCGACCATCAATATGGACGGGACGGCTCTTTACATGGGCGTTTGTTCCCTTTTCATCGCGAATGTCTTCGGTATCCCGCTGACCTTTGATCAGATGATCATGATCGTCCTGACCGGGACACTGGCTTCCATCGGTACCGCAGGCGTACCGGGCGCCGGCCTCATCATGCTGGCGATGGTCCTGCAGTCTGTCGGTTTGCCGCTCGAAGGGCTGGCACTGGTAGCCGGCATCGATCGTGTGCTTGACATGTTCCGTACCTGCCTCAATATCACCGGCGACGCAGCGGTCGCTGTGGCTGTCAATGCGACAGAGAAGGATGCGGAAATGGAATAAGAGGATTTAGGGCTATCCCGTAGGGTGTGCCACCTTTGGTTCCGGTTGAAAGCCTTTCTTGAATGAGAAATGAGAAATTAGAAATGAGAAATGGTGGAGCGGCGCATAAAAATCAGAAGCGCGACGGAGTATAAATAAGGCGATGCTCGAAGATGGCATTTAAGTCGCTAGCCACCAGCCACCAGTCACTAGTCACCCAAACACACATAACAACTCTATACTGACTTGGATGATCCATGGGGAAAAAGACCGAGGGCAATGCCCGAGGCTGCCGAAGGAGTAACACTATCAGGCGTTCAGTGAACACGAAACTCCATGGGGACAGATCTCTGGAGATCTCTTCAATGAGAGCCGAAGGGGCATAGGCGGAAACGCTGTAATCTCTCAGGCCAAAGGACAGAGCCGATTTCATGAGGAAAGCTCATGATGCCGGTTCTGTTTTTATTTTATACAGGACCGGCTTTTTTAGCTTCACAGGCGACCCTTTGGGTAGCACACTCTTTTCAGAGAAAGGGAAAATAGGAGGAAATATGATGACAGATATTTTGAACCAGATCGACGGACTCGTTTGGGGGCCATGGCTTCTGGTGCTTCTCGTTGGCACCGGGGTACTGCTGACCTGCCGGCTCTCGCTCCTGCAGGTATTGAAACTGCCGCGCGCACTGAAGCTGATCTTCTTTGCGAGAAACAAGGGCGATGGTGACATCGATAGCTTCAAGGCGCTCTGCACGGCACTCGCTGCGACGGTCGGCACGGGAAATATCGTCGGCGTAGCGACGGCGATCAAGCTCGGCGGCCCGGGCGCGCTCTTCTGGATGTGGCTTGCCGCTTTCTTCGGCATGGCGACCAAGTATGCGGAAGGGTGCCTTGCGGTCAAGTACAGAGGGGTGGATGACCAGGGCAATATTGCCGGCGGCCCGATGTACTATATCGAAATGGGTCTTGGCAAGAAATGGAAGCCTCTCGCTGTCGCTTTCGCCATCTTCGGCATCATGACGGCCATGCTCGGCAGTGGTACGACCACGCAGATGAATGCGATCACGGCTTCCGTGCAGGCAGGATTTGGGGTCTCCACCTACATCACCTGCGCTGTCATCACGGTTCTTGTCGCGATCATCACCTTTGGCGGCTTGAAATCGATCTCCAAGACAGCCTCCAAGATCGTTCCGGCGATGGCAGTCGTTTATTTCATCGTCACTGTGATCTTCCTCGGTCTCAATGCGGGTGAACTGCCGCATGCGATCGCTCTCGTCATCGACGGAGCCTTCAATGGTACCGCAGCGGCCGGCGGCTTCGCAGGCGCCGGCGTCATGCTCGTCCTTCGAAGCGGTATCGCCCGCGGCCTGTACTCGAATGAGTCCGGTCTCGGCTCTGCGCCGATCGTAGCGGCGGCAGCAAAGACCAAGTGGCCGGCCGAGCAGGGACTGATCTCCATGACAGGCACCTTCATCGATACCATCATCATCTGCACCATGACCGGCCTCACCATCATCGTGTCCGGCCAGTGGCTGGGAGAGCTCAATGGCGCCGAGCTCACGCAGGCGGCTTTTGCGACGACCTACGGCGTTTTTGCTCCCTTCCTTCTGACGATCTCCTTAACGCTCTTTGCTTTCACCACCATCATCGGCTGGAACTACTATGGGGAACGCTGCTGGGAATACCTCTTCGGCACGAAGACCATCCCTGTGTACCGCGTGTGCTACATCGCCGTGCTGGCTTCCGCAGTCTTCCTGAAGCTGGAAGCCATCTGGGCGCTGGCCGATATCGTAAACGGCCTCATGGCCATTCCAAACCTCATCGCTCTTCTTGGGCTTTCGGGCGTCATCGTTTCTGAGACGAAGAAATACTTCGGACATCTTGAGATCCGCGATGCCAGACTCGCGGCGTATAAGGAACGCCGCATCGGGAAAAAGGCAGAAGTATAATGGGGAAAAGATCCCGTCGGAGTCACTCCGGCGGGATTTTGTATTGAGGGGAAGGGTTCAGGGTTCAGGGTTAGCCCCTGGGGCGACTCGCCCCTTGATTACGTTTGAAAGCGTCGATTGAATGAGAAATTAGAAATGAGAAATGAGAAATGATGGTGCGGCGCCAAAATAATGAAGCGCCGAAAAGTATAAATAATGGCGATGTCCGAAAGTCTCTTGCTGGCAGGCTTCCTTCGCATCGCAGCCTTCCCCTCGAGGGGAAGGTGCCCCGAAGGGGCGGATAGGGCACAGGCGGGATGAAAGACAGCTGAGGAAAGCGGAGAGATGCGCGGCACATGTGGGGAGGAAGCGCGAGTCCCTGACTGCGAATGACAAAGATTTCTCGCTTCGCTCGGAATGACGATACGAGGATACCGCATCACCCACCATCTTAGGGCATTGCCCTATTTATACTTGCGGCGAAGCCGCCACCACAACCCTGAACCCCGAACCCTCCCTCCTTGACCGCCGCCCAAAACTACGCTACAATAAGTAGTCATGGAAATTCGTAGAAGTTCTTAGAAAAGGCGGCTTTCTATGATATAATAAATAGGATTATAAATAGAACAAAGGGGGCGGTCAGTCTTGGAAAAAAAGGTCATCATCAATGTCACTTCTCTTCAGCGGAATGAGGCGGGAAAGGATGAGAAAATCACCCTGGAAACGCCGGGCATCTATGGCGAGAAGGACGGCATGAAGTACGTTTCCTATGAGGAGACCAAGCTGGCCGGCATGGAAGGGACGACGACCACGCTGGAGATCCACAAAGACCACGTGCGCCTCATCCGAGACGGCAGCTTCCTGCAGGAGCAGGTCTATCGCATCGGAGAGAAGAACCACTCCCTGTACGAGACCCCGATGGGCACGATGGATATCTACGTCGTGACGCGCGAGATCGAAGACTCGATCGAGGCGGGGAAGGGACGTATGCGCCTTTCCTATGATGTGGAGCTGAAAGGCCTGTTTAACCATTTGAATGAAATTATTGTAGAAGTTCGGGAGGATCCGGAGGATTCATGGAAGTCAGAGAAGAACTGAAAGAAATCATTGAGAAAGCGAAAGAGGCAGCTATCGCTGCCGGTGAACTGCCGGAGGGCGATTACGCGGCTGTACAGCGTCTGGAAGTGCCGAAATCCAAGGAATTTGGTGATTATTCCACCAATGCGGCTATGCAGTGGGCGAGAACAGCTCACAAAGCACCGCGCATGATCGCAGAATCCATCGTGAAGCATCTGGACACACCGCTGGTCACTCGGACGGAGATCGCGGGTGCCGGCTTCATCAATTTCTACCTTGCCGCAGATACGGTGTACAGCGAGCTGAAGCAGATCCTGAAGGCTGGCCCTTCCTACGGGGATCTGCCGAAAAATAAAAAAGACCGCATCCTTGTCGAGTATGTCTCAGCAAATCCGACCGGCCTTCTCCACATCGGACACGCCAGAGGCGCTGCCTATGGCTCGGCGATGGTGAATCTGCTGCGCGCGGCCGGCTATGATGTACTGTCGGAATACTATGTGAATGATGCCGGCAACCAGATCGATCATCTGGCGGAATCCATCAATGCACGCTATCTCCAGCTTTGCGGTCTGGATGCCGAGATCCCGGAAGACGGTTACCATGGACAGGATATCATCGATACAGCGAAGAATATCCTGGCTAAGGATGGCAAGAAGTACCTCGATATGGATGAGAAAGAACGTCTGGAGATCTTCAAAGAACTCGGCCTTCAGGAAAAGCTCGCAGACCTCAAGAAGGATCTGCAGGAATTCCACGTCGACTTCGACAACTGGTTCTCCGAAAGATCTCTCTATCCGGATCAGGTGAATGAAGCGCTCAAAGTCCTGAAGGACGAAGACAATATGTACGAGAAGGACGGCGCTCTCTGGCTCCGCACCACAAAGAACGGCGATGACAAGGACCGCGTGGTCATCCGCACGAATGGCGTGCCGACCTATTTCTGCTCTGATATCGCCTATGTAGGAAATAAGATCCGCCGCGGCTACAACAAGCTCATCGATATCTGGGGTGCTGACCACCATGGCTACATCATCCGTCTGAAGACAGCCATGAAATTTTTGGGCTACAACCCGGATGATTTCGAGATCATGCTGCTCCAGATGGTGACACTTCTCCGCGACGGACAGCCGGTCAAAATGTCCAAGCGTACCGGACAGGCCGTATCGCTGCGCGAGCTGATGGAGGAAGTCGGCACCGATGCAGCGCGCTATTTCTTCTGCGCCCGCACACTGGACTCCCAAATGGACTTCGATATCGACCTGGCAAAGAAACAGTCCAGCGATAACCCGGTCTATTACATCCAGTATGCGAATGCCCGCATTCACAGCCTCTTCCGTCAGGCGAAGGAAGCCAAGGTCACCTGGGATCCCCAGTTCACCGGCGTCGATTTCACCTGCCTCAAAGAAGAATGTGAAATGGATCTGATCAAAAAGATGGAAAACTACCACCAGCTCATCGATGGAGCCGCGAAAGAAAGAGCTCCGCAGCGTATCGCCAAATATGCGTATGAGCTGGCAGCGCTCTTCCATCATTTCTATAGAGAATGCCGTATCCTTGGTGTAGACAGCGAAGTCACGCAGGCGCGCCTCGGTCTCATCACCGCCGTCCAGTACGTCCTGGTTCACGCCCTCACCATCTTAGGCATTACCGCTCCGGAAAAAATGTGATAAAAAGGGCTCAAGGTTCATCCTTTGGGCGGCTTTGCCGCAAATATGTATTTTGCAGCGAAGCTGCCACCACAACCCTGAACCCATCAACCCGAAACCATCAACCATTTTCAGAAAATCGACGACTGAAGATTTCCATATTTGCGTTTTCCCGTTCCACCCTATCAAAGGAGGTCCCATGACAAAATACATCTTCGTAACAGGCGGCGTCGTTTCATCCCTGGGCAAAGGCATCACCGCTGCGTCCCTGGGCAGACTGCTGAAGAACAGAGGCTACAAAGTCACCATTCAGAAATTCGACCCTTACATCAATATCGACCCGGGTACCATGAGCCCGTACCAGCACGGCGAAGTCTTCGTCACCGATGACGGCGCAGAAACCGATCTGGATCTCGGTCATTACGAAAGATTCATTGATGAAAACCTGTCCAAGGCATCCAATGTCACCACAGGCAAAGTCTATCAGGCTGTCATCAACAAAGAAAGAAAGGGCGAATACCTAGGCTCCACCATTCAGGTCATCCCGCATATCACGAACGAGATCAAAGACCGCGTGCTTCGTGTCGGCAGAAATGACAATGCAGACATCGTCATCACGGAGATCGGCGGCACCGTCGGTGATATCGAGTCCCTGCCATTCCTCGAAGCCATCCGTCAGGTCAAGAAAGACGTACCGAATCGAAATGACGTCATCTATATTCACGTCACACTCGTACCATACATCGAAGCCGCTGACGAGCTCAAGACAAAGCCGACTCAGCACTCTGTCAAGGAGCTGCGCTCCATCGGCATTCAGCCGGATGTCATCGTCTGCCGTACCGTGAAGGCACTCTCTCCGGAGATGAAGAGAAAGATCGGTATGTTCTGCGACGTAGAGCCGGAAGCCGTCATCAATAACCTCACGGCAAAGAGCATCTATGAAGTACCGCTTCTCCTGCAGGAAGAAGGCCTCGACCACATCGTCCTCCAGAAGCTTGGTATGGAAGACACCAAGTGCGACATGGAAGACTGGAAAGCGATGGTGGACCGCATCGTTTTCTCCGAAAAAGAGGTCAACATCGCTCTCGTCGGGAAATATGTCGAACTCCATGACGCCTACCTCTCCGTCGTCGAATCCCTGTCCCATGCCGGCTACGCCTTCGGCAACAAGGTCAAGGTCCACTGGATCAATTCCGAAGTCCTCGAAGAAGAGAAACCGGATCTTCGCGAAGTCTTCCAGGGCATCGACGGCATCGTCGTCCCCGGCGGCTTCGGCTACCGCGGCGTCGAAGGAAAGATCGACACCATCAAGTATGCGCGCGTCAATAAGATCCCGTTCCTCGGCCTCTGCCTCGGTATGCAGTGCGCCGTCATTGAATTTGCCAGAAATGTATGCGGCATGACCGGTGCAAATTCCTCCGAATTTATCCCGGACACCCAGTATCCTGTCATCGACCTCATGCCAGACCAGGAAGACGTCACTGAAAAAGGCGGCACCATGCGCCTTGGCATCTATCCGTGCAAGCTCAAGGAAGGCAGCAAAGCCAGAGAACTCTACGGCGGTCAGGAGATCGTCTACGAACGTCATCGCCATAGATACGAAGTCTCCAATGCCCTTCGTCCGGAGCTTGAAAAAGCAGGCCTCGTCATCTGCGGCACCAGCCCGGACGGACGCCTCGTCGAAACGATCGAGCTCAAGGATCATCCGTACTTCGAAGCCACCCAGGCTCATCCGGAATTCAAGAGCCGCCCGAACCGTCCGCACCCACTCTTCCGCGGCCTCGTCGAAGCAGCCATCAAGCATAGAGATGAAAAATAAACGGTACAGTATGAAAAAAGCGAACCTCGAAAGGGGTTCGCTTTTTTGTTGGCGGGTTCAGGGTTCAGGGTTCAGGTGGCGGCTTCGCCGCATTTTAGATGACGGTATTCCCGTATCGTCAGCCT
>ENA-OUOU01001558-OUOU01001558.1-human-gut-metagenome-genome-assembly--contig:-NODE-1558-length-11832-cov-19.537998_pt1 | contig 11832 bp, 10 predicted proteins | sample MGYA00237936_ERZ548765 | MGnify/ENA primary metagenome ERZ548765 (study PRJEB26490, sample SAMN05356889) | human gut metagenome | biome: terrestrial biome; feature: human-associated habitat...
GCGGTGAATACGTTCCCGGGCCTTGTACACACCGCCCGTCAAGCCATGAAAGCCGCTGGCGCCTGAAGCACGTGACCGCGAGGAGCGTACTAGGGCGAAATCGGTAATTGGGGCTAAGTCGTAACAAGGTAGCCGTACCGGAAGGTGTGGCTGGAACACCTCCTTTTTGGGGTTCTGCACCGACAGCGTAGGCGCTCTTTGTATAAGGTTCGATTTCGGAACTCTGTACTAATCTTTCATTATTATATAGGCTCTTAGCTCAGTTGGTTAGAGCGCTACACTGATAATGTAGAGGTCGGCAGTTCAACTCTGCCAGGGCCTACTTTTGTTTTTGATGCTTTCAAGTCAGAAAGATCGCGGATGACTCCGTTATCTAATGATAGTTGATTCTTCTAGCATCATGCTTCGGGGGTATAGCTCAGTTGGTAGAGCACCTGCTTTGCAAGCAGGGGGTCTAGAGTTCGAATCTCTATATCTCCACAAAAGTCGGAACAGCAATCGCTGCTCCGACTTTTTTTGTGGTGATAAAACACCTCAGTCGTCTTGTGACAGCCCCGGTCTTGTGACAGCCCCGGTGTCGCGCTGGGAACCGGATTCCCCAGACCCCTTGAGTCGCTTCGCGCGCTATGCGCACGTTTTTTTTCAACCCCAGTCACTTCGTGACAGCCCTGTGGGGCACTGGGAACCGGATTCCCCAGACCCCTTGGGTCGCTACGCGCGCTATGCGCACGTTTTTTTCAACCCCCAGTCACTTCGTGACAGCCCCGGTGGGGCACTGGGGACCGTATTCCCCAGACCCCTTGGGTCGCTTCGCTCCGAGTGGTGTGATTACGAGCGGATGATCTCTACTTCGCCGTCGAGGCCGATTTTGATGATCTGGGAGGCTAGGCCGGTGGCACCGGCTTCGAGACGGGGGTCTACGGTGTAGTCAACCGCGTTTTTGATCTCCTCGGTGATGTCTGTGAATTTCTTTGGGGTCGGCTCTCCTGAGATGTTGGCGGAGGTAGAGACGATCGGTCTGCCGAGCTTGTAGGTCAGCTGTTGGCAGAATTCCATCATCGGAATGCGGATCCCGACTGTGCCGTCAGCCGCCACTGTGTTGTAAGCCAGGTGGTAACGGTCTGATTTACTAGGCTCGCCCTCAACTGGGGCAGGGCATGTCTTTGCTCCGGGGTAGATCAGGGTCATCGGTCTGTCGTTCACTTCGATAAGGTCAATGGCCATCGGCGGGATCTCCTTGATGTAGAGAGCTATCTGATCCAAGCTGTTAGCCAGCAGCACAAGTGACTTGCTGTCTGACCGGTGTTTGATCTCATAAATCTTTGCGACGGCCTCCGGGTTGGTCGCATCGCAGCCCAGCCCCCAAACCGTGTCGGTAGGGTAGAGGATGACTCCGCCCTCTTTCAGAACCTTCAACGTCTCGTTAAGAATCTCCTCGATTGTCTTCTTCTGCATATTCTTAAATATTTCGTTTATTTCGTGCGCCGAACCGCCCCTTCTGCTCACCGGGCGGCTTTGGCTGCCTGCCTCGTGCGCGGAACCGCCCCTTCTGCTCACCGGGCGGCCTTGGCTGCCTGCCTCGTGCGCAGAAGCGCCCCTTCTGCTCACCGGGCGGCCTTGGCTGCCAGTCTCGTGCGCGGAGCCGCCCCTTCTGCTCACCGGGCGGCCTTGGCTGCCAGTCTCGTGCGCGGAACCGCCCCTTCTGCTCACCGGGCGGCCTTGGCTGCCAGTCTCGTGCGCCGAGCCGCCCCTTCTGCTCACCGGGTGGCCTTGGCTGCTTGCCTCGTGCGCGGAACCGCCCCTTCTGCTCACCGTGCGGCCTTCCAACCCGTTTCCCGTTTCCCGTTTCTTTCCGATTCCCAACCCGATTCCCGGCACCCGATTCCTGGCATGCGGCCTACTTGGCGGTCTACTTTTCCAGGAAGTGGAGGTAGCAGGCTGTCACGGCTGCCACGGCGGCGGTCTCGGTGCGGAGGCGGCTTGGACCCAGGTGCACGGGGATGAACCCGCACTCCACAGCCAGGCTGGCCTCATTCGGCGAGAAATCGCCCTCCGGGCCGATCAGAACCGTGATCCCGGAGTCCTCGGAAGCCCCTTGCAGAACATCCTTGATGGAGCGTCTTACGGTCTCACCCTCAAAGCAGTAGCAGATCATCTTGATGCCGGCATCCTCGCGGTGGGCAAGGATGAAGTCACGGACAGAGACCGGCTCCTCCACGACCGGCAATTTGGCCTTCAAGCTCTGCTTCATGGCCGAAAGCACGATCTTGCAGGAGCGCTCCGTCTTGAACACCTTCCGCTCGGAACGCTCTCCGATGACAGGCGAGATCACGTCCACGCCAAGCTCAGTGGCTTTCTCGGCGAACCACTCGAAGCGGTCGTTGTTCTTCGTAGGACACACTGCCATATTCAATGAATATGAATGCCCTCCCCAGTCGGGAACGGTTTCCAGGATTTCCGCCGTCGCTCCTTTGTGCGAATCGTCGGCCAGGCGGCACCGGAACATGCTTCCGCACCCGTCCACGACGGTGATCTCGTCACCAGCCCTGTGCCTCAGCACCTTGACGCAGTGTGCGCTTTCGTCGGCGTCCAGAAGAGCAAGGCTCCCGTCTATTTTGTGAGCGTAAAAAATCTCCATGCTGCAAAGATACGATGATATTCTTGAATTCTATCCCGCCGGTGACCGCGAATTCCGTCTGAATTCCGCCCTGTGGCCGCCAAACCTCCACATCTTTACCAACTTTTTTGCGCTTGGAACCTGTTTTGATTTGTATGAGATGAAAAATAAAAATTCTCAGACAAACAAACCAAAACAGCTTCTTGCTAAAATTGTTCAGCAGGGTACTAGTATATTGAAGAATAAGGAGTAACTTTGCCCCCATGAAAAAGCGTTATGAATCATTGGATGTCCTTAGAGGACTGACAGTGGCCTTTATGTGCATCGTGAACAACCCTGGTTCCTGGGCACACATATTCCCTCCACTCAAGCATGCGGCTTGGGTTGGCTGCACGCCGACTGACCTGGTCTATCCTTTCTTCGTGTTCTGCATGGGATGCGCCATGGCATTCTCTTTCTCGAAATATGAGAAAGCCACCTCGAAGGCCTATCTGAAGGTGCTGAAAAGGGGGGCGCTGATCTTCCTGGTCGGCTTCGCGCTGAATCTTTATCCGTTCTTCCCGACATCCGTCCACGACCAGACCTGGACCTTCGGCCAGAACTATCTCTACTGGCTCCAGCATAAACGAATATTCGGAGTACTCCAAAGAATAGGAATGGCCTATGCCATCGCCGGCTGCCTTGCCCTCTGGCTCAAGAAGCCAGGCAGGATTCTGGCCGCCATCGGGACGATCTGCGTGGCCTACACGGGAATATTACTGATCTTTGGCCGCGACCCTGGTGCGTTCACCCTTGAGGGCAACGTTTCGATGAGGATAGACACCTGGCTGGTGGGCGGCGACCATTGCTACCATGGCTTCGGCGGGACCAACTTTGACCCGGAAGGCGTTCTCGGCTCCCTGCCGGCGGCCTGCTCGTGCCTCCTTGGCTACCTGATCGGCTTTATGATCCACGGATCGCAAAAGAATATGTCCGCTCTCTGCCAAGGCTCTTCCCACGATGGTTCCATGCCGTCCGAGGCTGTCAACTATTCCCCGGACAGGGTGGTAAACAGAACATTCATCTACGGCTGCCTGTCCCTGATTCTCGGGATTGTCCTCAGCATCTGGATTCCGATCTGCAAGCCGCTATGGTCGGTCTCCTATGTCTTCTACGCAGGAGGATGGGCGATGCTCACGCTCGCTTTCCTGGCCTATCTGCTTGATGTCAAGGGCTACGAGAAGCCATTCGTGCCATTCAAGGCCATGGGAATGAACGCGTTGATGGCCTTCGTCTTCTCCGGAGTCATCGCCAAGAGCTACGGCTTCTTCGGATTCGCTCCGGCGCGCTACTTCGGAGCCAACGAGTACCTGTCCCTTCTCTGGTCCCTGATCTTCGCCTCGGTGATCTTCGCGATCCTCTGGGTTCTCTACAAAAAGAAGATCGTCATCAAGTTGTAGTAGGAACATGTTCATCGGCCTGATTTCCGACACTCACGGCGTGTTTGCCGAGGATGTGAGAAAGTTCCTGGAGCCTGTGGACCAAGTCTGGCACGCCGGGGACTTCGGAACCCTTGAGTGCGCCAAGGAGATCGCGGCGTTCAAACCGTTGACCGGCGTGTACGGCAACTGCGATGGACTGGATGTCAGGCAGGATTATCCGGCGTACCAAAGCTTTGAGTGTGAGGGATTGAGAGTTCTCATGACCCACATCGGGCTTAGCCGTGGCAGTTACTGGGCCTATAATCCTCGCCAGCCACAGTACGATCTGCGGGCCAAGGCGCTCATCGACAACTGGCACCCCGACATATTCGTTTGCGGACACACTCATATTCCTCAAGTCTTCCGTGACGCGCGGTACGGCTTCCTCTTCATGAACCCCGGCGCATGCGGCTACCAAGGCTCCCGCGATGTGCCGAGAATGGCTCTCCGCTTTCAGATTGTAAGCGGTCAAGTGACCGATTTTGAGAAGTGTGAGTTTCCGAGAGAAACGATTTAGTTAAAAAATATCGAAAATTATTGTTAATTGCGGAAAAACTATGTATTTTTGCGCTTTGAAACTTGGATGTAATAAACTGTTTTTTTAATTTATAATTATTATGAAGAAGGTATTTATGTCTGTTGCGGTTGTGGCTCTTATGGTAGCCGCTTCTGCTTGCGGTAACAAAGCAAAGAAATCTGAGGCTGTTGAGACTGAGGCTGCTGCTGTTGAAGAGACCACTACTTGCTGTGGCGATTCAACCGCTTGCTGCGACTCAACAAAAGCATGCTGCGATTCAGTAAAGGCTGAGTAATTTCAGTCACATCCCTTTGGGAGGCTTTTTATGCGGTGTCCGGGTCAAAACCCAGATGCTGCAATTTTTTTTGTCTTAGCCCGTCGGTTTGCCTATCTTTGGGAAAGCTTCCGGTCATTGTGGCCAATCCGGTCGCTGGGCTTTTAGAAGCGCCCGACTCAATGGCTCGGCAGGCCCACAACCGTCGAAGCGCCCGGGAAACACATATTCATAAAGAGTCATGAAAGAGAAAACAGTCTGGTTCTGCTCCAATTGCGGCAATGAGTACCCCAAGTGGATGGGGCGCTGCCCCGCCTGCGGTGAGTGGAACACCATGGTCGAACAGAAGGTCGTGACCGGAGCCTCCCGCAGGGTCTCCGCGCAGGAGACGGTTCCGGGAGCCGGACGCAGACCGCAGAAACTGAAAGATATAGACTCGTCCTCCGAGGCCAGGCTCTCGTTGAACAACGAGGAGATCGACCGGATCCTCGGTGGAGGAATAGTCGAAGGCTCCCTTGTCCTGATCGGAGGAGAACCGGGGATAGGCAAGTCCACCCTCTCGCTCCAGATTCCGCTTGGATGCCCGTCGCTGAAAACCCTCTATGTCACTGGCGAGGAAAGCCTGCGGCAAGTCAAGATGCGCGCCGACCGCCTGGGTGGAGACGCTGCCAACTGCCAGATCTACAGTGAGACCCTGATCGAGAACGTGGTCTCGCAGGCCCGTGAGATCGAGCCGGATCTGATGATTGTGGATTCCGTCCAGACAATGTTCTCGCAGACGGTCGATTCGACTCCCGGCTCGGTCACACAGATCAAGGAAGTGGCCGCCATTCTCCTGCGTCTCGCCAAGGAGACCGGCATCCCTGTGATCCTGATCGGCCACATCACCAAGGAAGGCTACATCGCCGGTCCTAAAGTGCTGGAACACATCGTGGATGTTGTACTTCAGTTTGAGGGGGACAATCGCGGCACGTACAGGATCCTGCGGAGTATCAAGAATCGCTTTGGCTCCACTTCCGAACTCGCTGTCTTCGAGATGACAGGCAAGGGTCTAAGGGAGGTGTCCAATCCGTCCGAACTCCTGATCCCGATGCATGAGGCCGGCCTCAGCGGAACCGCCATCAGCGCGATGCTGGACGGAACGAGACCGTTTCTCTTTGAGGTTCAGGCGCTTGTGAGCTCTGCTGTCTATGGCACGGCGCAGCGCTCGGCGACCGGATTCGATGTCAGGAGGCTGAATATGCTGTTGGCTGTCTTGGAGCGCAGGGCCGGCTTCAAACTGGCGCAGAAAGATGTTTTCCTGAACATGGCGGGTGGCCTTAAGGTCAGTGACCCGGCCTGTGACCTGGCCGTGGTGGCAGCTGTCCTGTCGTCGAATTTCGACTTCGCCATCCCTTCGGACAACTGCTTCGCCGGCGAGGTCGGCCTTAGTGGCGAGATCCGCCCCGTGGCCCAGACCGACCGCCGTGTCGGAGAGGCTTCCCGACTGGGCTTCAAGAGAATATTCGTGTCATCCTTCGCCTCGCTGGATCGTACGCCTCAAGGCATTGAGGTCGTCAAAGTCGCCGACATTCCCGCCCTTGTCCGCAGCCTCTTCAAATAGTCCGTTGCTTTCACGGTCGCAGAGGTCCGTCGGACTCTCCAACAGCCGAAGCGCCGCGAAACGTCCAAAGTGTCCGACAAATTCGTTAATTGAAAAAAAATGCGTATATTCGCCAAGTTTTAAGACTAAACAAAACGTGATATGAATCTTAGAGACATCAAAAAGGACATTGAATATGTCATCGGAGCCTTCATCGATGATTGCTCCCTTTTCAGCGCGATAAATCAGAAAGCCGATGACGAGGCACTGGGTGGACTTTTGGATGAGGCCGTAAAACTCTACAACGACCTCAGGGACAAGGTTAACGCAAAGGCCGAAGGCAAGAAAGCCGCTTATTTCGCCGGCATCCGCAAGGAACTCCTTGAGAAGACCGACGCTCTGTACCAGAAGCTCAGCGAGGTCATCAAGACGACAGCGAAGGCTGAGGAGAAGTAGTCAAGCTTTTCACCGAATCATATTTGGGGAAGGCTTGAGAGTCTTCCCCATTTTATTTGCGGGCGTTAATGAATATGCCGCAGTAAATCACTAAATCTTTACCAGCATATTTTTAAACGTTTAGCATATTTTTTAACGCTTGCTGTTGAACAGAATTTATACTAAGAACATGAAAGTTGCGGTTGTCGGTGTGACCGGCCTTGTGGGGACACGAATGGTCGAGGTGTTGGAAGAGAGGCAATTCCCTGTGGATGAGTTTCTTCCTGTGGCATCGGAAAAATCTGTCGGAAAAAAGATCCCTTTCCGAGGGCGTGAATATTCAGTCTTGGCCATCGAGGAGGCGCTTGAGGCGAAGCCCGATCTGGCTCTGTTCTCCGCAGGAGCCGGCATTTCCCTTGAATATGCCCCGAGATTCGCCGCGGCAGGATGCCGTGTCGTGGACAACTCTTCCTGCTGGAGGATGGATCCGACGAAGAAACTGGTTGTGCCGGAGATCAATGCCTCCGTGCTGACCGAGGATGACCGCATCATTGCCAACCCTAACTGCTCGACCATCCAGATGCTTCTTCCGCTGGCTCCGCTACATCGTAAGTACGTGATCAAGAGGATAGTGGTCTCGACCTATCAAAGTGTGACGGGTTCAGGCAATCCTGCCGTCGCGCAGATGAAGGCCGAGCGCGAGGGGAGGAAGTGGGGTGAATATCCTGCCTTCTATCACTATCCGATCGATGAGAATGTGATCCCTCACATAGATGATTTCCTGGAGGACGGCTACACGAAGGAGGAGATGAAGATGGTCAACGAAACCCACAAGATCTTGGATGACTATTCGATAGGGGTGAGTCCTACCACGGCGCGCGTGCCGGTGCTGGGAGGACATTCGGAATCCATTAATCTGGAGTTCGAAAAGGAGTTCACGCTTGAGGATGTCAGGAGATTGTGGTCTGAGACAGAAGGTGTTACGGTTCAGGATGACCCTACCCGCAACATCTATCCGATGCCGCTTTTCTCTCTTGGCAAGGATGATGTGTTCGTCGGTCGTCTGCGCAGGGATCCGTCCGTGAGATCCGGCCTGAACTTCTGGTGCGTCAGCGACAACATCCGCAAGGGGGCCGCCACCAACGCCGTCCAGATCGCCCAGTACCTTCTGTCCAAAGGCTTCCTGCCACTTCGCTGAGTCCGGTCTCCCGGCCGCTGCGTTCGATGGGCTTGTCAACCGTTCAGGCGCAGAGCCGCCTCTCGATGTCTCCCGGCCGCTGTGTTCGACGGACTCACCAGCCGTCCAGGCGCTCCTTTATTCCTTGTCGGCCAGATGCCTCTCCCAAGCCCAGGCAGAGGCCAGAGTCTCCTCGATCGACCTCTCGGCCTTCCAGCCAAGCTCTTTGTTCGCAAGGGTCGGGTCCGCCCAGATCGCTGTCACGTCACCGGAACGCCGAGGCGCAAACTTATAGTTGAGCTTCAGTCCGTTAGCTTTCTCGAAAGCGGTGATGAGCTCCATCACGGACAGCGGCTTTCCAGTACCGATGTTGAAGATTTCATATTCATTCTTCATCTTCCCCTCAAGCATCCTGCGCACCGCGAAAACGTGCGCCTTGGCGAGATCCACGATGTCGATGAAATCCCTTTGGCATGTGCCGTCCGGGGTAGGGTAGTCGTTGCCGAAGACGGAGAGGTACTCGCGTTTGCCGATGGCGGTCTGCGTGATGTAAGGCACCAGGTTGTTAGGCACGCCGCGCGGAAGCTCGCCGATCAGAGCGGACGGATGCGCCCCGATCGGGTTGAAGTACCTCAGCGCTATGCCCTTGACATTTGAATATGCCTTCACGGAGTCCCGCAGGATGTCCTCGCACATCTGCTTCGTGTTGCCGTAGGGAGAGGTGGCGGGCTGCCTTGGAGATTCCTCTGTGACAGGAAGTTGTTCCGGCTCGCCATAGACCGTGGCGGAAGATGAGAAAAGAATATTCCCACATCCGTGGTCACGCGCGGTCTCGATGACATTCATGAACGACTCCAGATTGTTCTTGTAGTACTTGAGCGGCTCGCTCACCGACTCACCGACGGCCTTGAATCCGGCGAAATGAATGACCGCGTCGATCTTGTTGGCCGTGAACAGCAATTCCGTGGCCACAGGGTCGCAAAAATCCATCTTCACGAACGGAATGTCCTCTCTTCCAGTGATTTTCTTCACACCCTCGTAGCAGGTTTCGTCACAGTTGGACATGTTGTCTGCGACAATGACATCGTAGCCGGCCTCGATAAGCTCCACCGTGACATGGCTTCCGATAAATCCGGCACCGCCGGACACAAGAACGCATTTTTTCATATTCAGAACAATTTGATTCAAGTTCGCGTCGCCCGCATTGTTTATGGCACCCTTGCGGTCCGAGCGGTTCGTTCTATCTGCGCCGTACCATCTGCGCCGTACCACCCATGCTGTCCGCGCGGTTTTATGGCATCAGCGCAGTTCGCATTGTTTGTACCGCCAGTGCCGTCCGCTGCAAATTATAGTTACCGCTCGCTCTCGCAATGCTGGCATACAAACTGCAAATTTAACAATAAAAACACTATTTTTGTACTCCTGCCGTTCCCGGATTTTATCCTGTGGCATTGGAGCGGCCTGTAAATCATAATTTTTTTTGCCATGAGAGTCGGAATATTCATAAATAAAAGTGTCGGCGCGCTTGCGCTGTCGTTGGTTGCTGTTTTAACTTACGCCGCTCCTGCCATTGTGGCTCCGGTCGCTGTGGGTCCTGCCGCTGTGGGTCCGGTCGCTGTGGGTCCGGTCGCTGTGGGTCCGGTTGCTGTGGGTCCTGCCGCTGTGGCTTGGCAGGCTCACCAACCCGTCTGGACACCCGTCCCGGCCCTTTTTTCCAAGGGAATTACCGAAGCTCCCGTCCTAGCCCTTCCGACTGCTGAGATTGCCGAAGCGCCTTCCTCTCCGACCCTTTCAGCCGCTTGCCTTGCCGGGGCATCCATTCCGACATCCCCGCAAGTCACCTCTCCGAAAAGATTTTCCGTCAAGACCAACGCCCAGCGCTACATCGAGACTGCCGCGCGTGGTGAGGCTCTCAAATCTTCCGTCTTCGGAGTCCTTGCCGTAACCGAAGGCGGCGACACCCTGGCCTGCTGGAACAGCGACCAGCGCATGGTTCCGGCCTCGACGATGAAACTCATCACCACCGGCATGGCCATCCACCTCCTCGGCCCTGATTTCAAGTACATTACCCGCATAGGCTACAGTGGCGTCATCAAAGACGGAACTCTGGACGGCGACCTTTACATAGTCGGCGGCGGCGACCCGACCATAGCCTCGAAAGACTCGATCTCCATCTCCCGCACCGACCTCTTCCGCCAGTGGAAATCCTTCCTGGACAAGGCCGGCATCAAGCGTGTAAGCGGCAACGTGATAGGCGACGGACGCTACTTCGACGGCCCTATGGAACACGACACTTGGAGCTACCAAGACATCGGCACCGCCTACGGAGCCGGTCTTAACGGCCTGAGTTTCTACGAGAACGCCCAGGATTTCAGGGTGAGTGCCGGCCCGTCGGTGGGTTCGCCGGTCAACGTCTCCGTCATATTCCCCGCCACGCCGTGGATGAAGTATGAATATTCCTGCAAAACCGCCCCTGCCGGCACCGGCGACCAGCTCTACCTCTTCAATTCCGACTTCGCCCCCCGCGCCGAGGTCCGCGGCTCATTCGCCATCGACCGCAAGCCCAAAGTGGAGGAATTCAGCAACAGATTCGGCTCCTACACCTGTGCCCACTATTTTTGTGACTATCTGAGATCCAACGGAATAGCAGTCTCCGGAACTCCCGCCGACATCATCCGTGGCCGAATCCGCACCGACCTATCTTCCTCTGAATATTCCCGTTACGCCTCAAAGGTGGATGATCTGAATATGCTAGGCCAGACATATTCACCATCCCTTGCCCGCATAGCCCGTGAGACCAATCTGAAGAGCGATAACTTCTACGCCGAGACTCTTTTCCGTACCCTTGGCCGCCGACTCCACCATTCCGCCTCCTACGATTCCTCCTATGTGGCTGTGAATGAGGTGATGAAGAGTTTGGGTATCTGCGCCGATGACATCCGGATCGTAGACGGCAGCGGCCTGGCCCGCCACAACTACATATCCCCGTCCTTCTTCGTCCTCTTCCTCTCCGCGATGATGGACAGTCCCTCCTTCGCCGACTACATCCAGACCATAGCCCAGCCCGGCTCCCGTCACTACGAGTCACGCCTTCGTGTGTCCCCCGCCTCCGTGAAGTCCCGCGTCCATCTGAAAAGCGGCTCCATGAACGGCGTGCGTTGCTTCAGCGGCTACATCGAGCCCTCCGCCGGCTCCAAATCCGACACCATAGTCTTCTCCATAATGACCAACAACTCCCTAGCCCCCGCCTCCCGCCTGGATCCCATAATCGACCGCATAATCACCCTCCTCGCCACCGACAATTAGCCCTCTGCCGATTAGCCCTCTGCCGATTGGTCCGCTGCCGATTGGTTCTCTGCCGGCCAATTGACCGACCAGTTATCCCTCCGCCGATTCGGTCCGCCGACCAATTTGCCCTCTCCTAATTATCCAGCCGCCGCTGTCCGGGCGTCCACTCCTACACCAAGTCCTCCCATCCGTTTTCCGCTGCGCCTCTGCGGACACGAATCCGCCCGAATCCCGCTCTTGGCCTCCCGTCTGTGCCTCCGCGGACGACATTTGCGTGGATTCCCGCCCATAATGTATCGGCAGCGTGCGTGAATCTGCCCTAAGTACGCCCTAATCCTCCCGTCCGTTTTCCGCTGCGCCTCTGCGGACACGAATCCGCCCGTATCCCGCTCTTGGCCTCCCGCCTGTGCCTCCGCGGGCGACATTTGCGTGGATTCCCGCCCATAATGTATCGGATGTGCCTCAGCGGGCGTGAATCTGCC
>ENA-OUOU01001560-OUOU01001560.1-human-gut-metagenome-genome-assembly--contig:-NODE-1560-length-11814-cov-10.166851_pt1 | contig 11814 bp, 16 predicted proteins | sample MGYA00237936_ERZ548765 | MGnify/ENA primary metagenome ERZ548765 (study PRJEB26490, sample SAMN05356889) | human gut metagenome | biome: terrestrial biome; feature: human-associated habitat...
CGGTGTCCGCACTGGACGTGTCCATTCAGGCGCAGATCATCAACCTGCTCAAGGAGATCCAGAAGAAGTACAACCTAACGTACCTGTTCATTAGTCACGACCTGTCCGTGGTGGAGCACATCTCCGACACGGTGGGCGTCATGTATCTGGGCAATCTGGTGGAGTATGGCGCCACGGAGGATATCTTCCGCAACCCGCTGCACCCCTACACCAAAGCCCTGTTCTCCGCCATCCCCATCCCCGATCCCACGGTGAAGATGAACCGTATCGTGCTGGAGGGCAGCATCCCGTCTCCCGCCAACCCGCCCAAGGGCTGCAAGTTCCACACCCGCTGCGCCAACTGCATGGCCTGCTGCAAGGAGGAAGCTCCTGTCCAGCGCGAGCTGGAGCCGGGCCACTTTGTGGCGTGCCATCTGTACGATAAGTAATGGCGAAGAAGCGAACCTATCAGGACGACGATGGGCGGACCATCGCCGATATGAGCGGCGTAGGGCCGTCGCCCATGCTGTTCCCGCGCATGCCTAAGAAGGCGGCACCGCAGGAGCCGTCGCCCGCCGATGACCGGCCCTGGGAGTCCCAGGAGCAGTTTACGCCGGAGCAGCGCCGCGCCGCCATGGGCGGTGCGCTGAAGGCGGCCATGCTCATCGCCGGCGTGTTCATCGCCGCCGGCGCCGTGGCGATTCTGGTCATGCAGCTCATTTGGAATCACTGAAGAAAGAACACAGCGGCATTGACCGCTGTGTTCTTTTTTGCACCGTGGCGGCGGCAGTCCGGAGGAAGGTGATCCATGGAGGACATTTTGGAACGTGGGGGTTGAGTATACGGGAGCTTTGCCTGCCGGAGGGTGGGCTTTTTTCGTATCGCGGCATATTTGGGGACGAGCCGTCATACAAGTGAATATCACACAGGAAGGGGAGCGGAGCATGGAATTGAGCTATGCCATAGCACGCTATGAACAGGCGCTGGAGCTGCTGCCGGTGCGGTGGCAGCAGGCGGCGCGGCGGCTGCCGGACTGGAGGAAGGCGCAGGCGGAGGAGTTCCGCCTGCGGACGGGGCGGCCTATGACGGTACTGACGTGTGAAGGGGAGATACTTGTCAGCGATGAGCTGCCAAGGGCGCTGGTGACGCAGTCCGACCTGGAGCAGCTGTGCGACATGGTGACGGGATACTCCCGCTACGCTGTGTCGGAGACGCTGAGCAAGGGGTATCTCATCGGCCGCGGCGGCTTTCGGGTAGGCGTCTGCGGCACCGCCGTCCTGCGGGACGGGGCCAACACCAACCTGCGGGACATCTCCTCCGTAGCCGTTCGTATCAGCCGTCAGGTGCGGGGATTGGCAGAGCCGCTGCTGCGAGAGCTGTGGGAGCCGGAGGGCTTCCCCAGCACGCTGCTGCTGGCGCCGCCGGGGGTGGGCAAGACCACTCTGCTGCGGGACATGATCTGTGCGCTGTCCGACGGGGACGAGCAGCGCCCCGCCTGCCGCGTGGGTATCGTGGACGAGCGGGGCGAGCTGGCGGCCATGTACCGCGGCGTGCCGCAGCTGGAGGTGGGGGCCCACACCGACGTGCTGGACGGGTGTCCCAAGGCGCTGGGCATCACCATGCTGCTGCGGTCTGCCAACCCACAGGTCATCGCGGTGGATGAAATCACCGCAGAGGAGGACCTACGGGCCATGCTGTCCGCCGCACACTGCGGCGTGGCGCTGCTGGCCACCATCCACGCCGCGAACAGGGAGGAGCTGGCGCGGAAGCCGCTGTTTGCCCGACTGCTGGAGATGCGGGTATTCCAAAGGATGGTGACCATCACCGTAGAGGATGGACGCCGCGTCTATCGGGTGGAGGCGCTGTGACGGCCAAGCTGGCGGGGGCAGCGCTGATCGTGGCCGGTGCGGTCTGGTGCTGCGCAGCAAGACGCAGGCGGCAGCGGCAGCGCCTGACACTGGCCCAGGCACTGGCCCAGGCGCTGAGCGCCATGGAGACGGGCATCCGCTGGCAAAGGCGGCCCATGCCGCAGCTGCTGGCACAGCTGGCACAGCGGCCTGTGTGCGGGACGTACTTCGACGCGGTGCGGGAAATGCTGCAAAGTAATATTCCTTTACAGTCAGCGTGGAACAGGACATTTTCACAGATTCCGGATGCGGAGACGGCAGAGGTGCTGCGGCGCATGGAGCTGCGCGGAGATGAGACGCGGCTGCTGACACAGCTGGAGGACGCACGGCAGGCGCTGACAGCGCTGGCGGCGCGGTGGGCGCGGGAGGATGCACAGGACCGCAGAGTGGCGGGGGCACTGGCACTGTCCGCTGCGGGGCTGCTGGTGATCTTACTGATTTGAGGGTAGTACATGGACGTTGATCTGATTTTCAAAATTGCGGCCATCGGGATACTGGTGGCGGTGCTGAACCTGCTGCTGGTCCGCAGCGGACGGGAGGAGCAGGCCATGATGACCACGCTGGCGGGGCTGATCGTGGTGCTGATGATGCTGGTGCAGCAGATCAGCGACCTGTTCGATCTGGTCAAGACGCTGTTCTCCCTGTGAGCCATGGAGACGGTGATCCGACTTTGCGCGCTGTGTCTCACCGGCGCGCTGCTGGCGGTGCTGCTGAAGCGGACAAACCCCGACATTGCGCTGCTGCTGGCGGTGGCGGTGTGCGGTGCGGCGCTGCTGTTGCTGGCGGAGCCGCTGGGGCAGGTACGGGACCTGTTTACCCAGCTGCTCGACTGGGGCGGGCTGCCCACGGATCTGTTTCTGCCGCTGGTAAAAACGGTGGGTATCGCACTGGTGAGTCGGACAGGCTCCGACCTGTGCCGCGACGCGGGGGAAAGCGCCATGGCATCACTGGTGGAGACGGCGGGGGCCGTTACGGCCATTCTGGTGTCGCTGCCGCTGTTTCAGGCGGCGTGGGACATGCTGAGGGGGCTGCTATGAGGGGAGTGAAGGTCTGGATGGCCGCGGCGACGCTGCTGTGGCTGCTGGTGACGCCGGCGCAGGCGTCCGTTATCCCCGACAGCGTGACGGAGGCGCTGCCGCCGGAGGCTGCGGCCCATCTGGAGGGCCTGGATGAGACACCGGACCACACCACGTGGTCGGAGGGGCTGGCCCGCCTGTGGCACGACACCCAGCAGCAACTGGGAGAGGCTCTGCGGGAAAAGGCGTCCGGCGCGGCGCTGCTGCTGGGCGTGGTACTGCTGTGCGGCGTGGCGGAGAGCTTCTTCACGGCGGCGGAGCAGCCATCGGTGCCGCGGTTCGTGCCTATGGCGGGGGCACTGGCCATCACACTTACCGCTGCGGGGGACCTGCGGCAGATGATGGGACTGGGGGTGGAGACCATGGAGGAGCTGGATGTGTTTGCCAAGGCACTGCTGCCCACACTGTCGGCGGCTGCGGCCGCCAGCGGCGGGGCCATCACAGCGGGGGCACGGCAGGTGGCTACGGTGTTTTTCGCCAACCTGCTGCTCAGCGTGATACGAAAGCTGCTGCTGCCGCTGCTGTACTGCTGCATCGCGGCGGCCGCCGCCGACACCATGGTGCCGGATCACGGCCTGAAAAAAATTGGCGCGGGCATCAGCAAGGCCGTGACTTGGGCTCTGACAGCCACCATGGTGGTGTTTACCGGCTTTCTGACCCTGACCGGCGCGGCCGCCGGCGCGGCGGACGCCATGACGGTGCAGATGACCCGCAGCGCCATCGCCACGGCGGTGCCGGTGGTGGGCTCCATCATCTCCGAGGCCACGGGGACGGTGCTGGCGGGAGCAGGGGTGCTGAAAAACGCCGTGGGTATCTTTGGGATGCTGGCGGTGCTGGCCATCTGCCTGACGCCGTTTCTGAACATGGCGGTGCAGTATCTGTTGTACAAGCTGACGGCGTTTCTGGCGGGCATCGTGACGCAGGGGGCTCTGGCGGAGCTTATCAACGCACTGGGCACGGCCTTCGGCCTGATGCTGGGCATGACCGGCAGCTGCGCACTGCTGCTGCTCATCTCCATCACCTCCGCCGTGTCGGCGGTAACGGCATGATCGGGGCGCTGCGGACATGGCTGCTGTCCATCATCGCAGCCGGACTGGTGCTGTCCATCCTGTACGCCCTGCTGCCCAAGGGGCGGCTGCGGCCCATCGTCCGCACCGCGGGCGGCGTGGTGCTGATGCTGGTGATCCTGCGGCCGTTGACGGAGCTGGACCTGGAAGGCTTTGCCGTATCCTACGACGACTACGCCCGGGAGATCCGGGAGTTGACGGAGCAGTACCGCGCGGCGGACACGGCGGAGTTGGCAGCTATCATAGAGCGGGAGACCGCCGCATATATATCGGACAAAGGCGCGGCGCTGGGGGTGGATTGCCACGCCGTAGTGGAGACGGAGCTGCGCTCCGGCGTGCCCTACCCCTGCGCGGTGACTCTGGACGTGGAGAGAAACGAGACGCTGGCCGCCTGCATTGCCGCCGATCTGGGCATCGGCAAGGAGGCACAGGTCTGGCGGGCGGCGGGGGAGAGGTGACGTATGAAGCTGGAGAAGTGGACGGGACTGCTGAAGAAGTACCGGTACGCTGCGCTGATCGTGCTGGCGGGGGTGGTACTGATGCTGCTGCCCGCCGGCGGCAGCAAGGCGGACAGCGGGGGTGACAGCAGCGAGACGGCAGAGAGCTTCTCGCTGGAGGAGACGGAGAAGCGCATGGCGGAGGTACTGGGCACCATTGACGGCGTGGGCCGCGTGCGCATCATGCTGACGCTGCGTTCCGGCTCCACCCTGCGTCTGGCGGAGGACAGCACCATCTCCGACAGCACCGGCGGCCAAACTAAGCAGGAAAAGCAGGTGCTCACCGTCAATCGCGGCAGCGGACGGCAGGAGGTGGTGGTGACCCAGCAGCTCTATCCCACCTATCAGGGGGCGGTGGTGGTCTGCGAGGGAGCCGGCAGCAGCACCGTGCGGCTGGCGGTGGTGAACGCGGTGTCTGTGCTGACGGGGCTCAGCAGCGACAAGATCTCGGTGGTCAAGTGGAAGTCATAGAAAAATGAGGAGGAGTTGGAGCATGAAACAGGTATGGAAGCGGCGCGCAGTGGTGGCGGCGGTACTGATGCTGGTGGGCACCTCGGTGTATCTCAACTGGCGCTATGCCGGAACCGTGGAGGACAGCGGCAAAAAAGTGCTTGGTCAGTCAGCACTGGTGAACGGCGAGACCACGGACGCAGAGGTGACTGCCGCCGGTGACGACTACTTCGCCACGGCGCGGCTCAGCCGAAAGCAGGCACGTGACACCGCCATCAGCATGCTGCAGGAGGCGCAGGTGGACGAAAACGCCACGGAGGACGTGCTGAACGAAGCGTCCCAGACGATGCAGGTGTTGGCAGCCTACACCGTGGCGGAGTCCCAGATCGAGAGCCTGGTGGTGGCCAAGGGCTATGCCGACTGCGTGGCATTTATGGGCGACGATGCCATCAGCGTGGTGGTGTCCGATCCCGACGGGCTGGATGCCGTGGATGTGGCCCGCATCAAGGACATCGTGGTCAGCGAGACCAGCTATACGCCGGATCAGATCCGCATCATGGAGGCAGGAGCCACGGCACAGACCGGCAATCCCCAGGAGGCGGAGGTACCCACCGCCGCTGCGGAAGAGACGCAGGCAGAGGACGCAAAATAGGTGTTGTATTTCGGCACAAAAAATGGTATACTGAACTGAATCACGAAAGACAGCACAAGGAGATAACGCAACATGGCTGAAAATAAGGAATACATGATCCATCAGGAGGAGGACGGCGCCATCCAGATCTCGGAGGACGTCGTGGCCTCTATCGCATCCACCACTGCGTCTGAGGTGGATGGTGTCAGCGCCATGATGAGCGCCAATGTGTCCGATCTGATGGGCGGCAAGAAGATGTCCGCCAAGGGCGTCCGTGTGGAGATGGATGGAGAGGCCATCGCGGTGAACCTGTTCATCGTAGTGCGCTACGGCAGCGCCATCGGCGACGTGGCCAAGAAGGTGCAGCAGATGGTGCGTACCGCACTGGAAGGTATGACCGGCTTCCGGGTGGCGGCGGTCAATGTCCATGTGGGCGGCATCAGCTTCAACTGAACCAAACGAACTGAGAGAGAAAAGGTACACGTTTATGACACGCAATACGGCCCGCGAGATCGCCACACATCTCGCCTATGAACTGAGCTTCAATGACCTGCCTGTGGAGGAGTTTCTGGACCTGCAGCTGAGCGGGGAGAGCTTCGCTGCGCTGGCACCGGAGCATCCCGTTTATGAGGAGCGCCCCAACGCCAAGCAGGAGGAGTATATCCGCCGTCTCGTCTCCGGCGTGGCGGAGCACGCGGCGGAGCTGGACGCGGACATCGAAAAATATGCCAAGGGCTGGCGGTTCGAGCGAATCTCCCTGGTGGCCTCCGCCATCATGCGGGTGGCCATGTACGAGATGCTGTACATGGCGGACATTCCCGCCGGTGTCGCCATCAACGAGGCGGTGGAGATCGCCAAGCATTACGAATCGCCGGAAGTGGTGAAATTTATCAACGGCATCCTGGGCAGCTTCGCCCGGGGCGAGCTGAAGGAATGAGTCAGGAAGGCAGAGCTTGCGCTCTGCCTTTTCCGCATGGAGCGAGGAGGGCGGCATGGACGAACGGCATGTGTTTACCGTCACCGAACTGAATAACTGTGTTAAAGAACTGGTGGAGTCCGTCCCCGCCTTCGGCGACCTGCTGCTGAAGGGAGAGATCTCCAACTACAAGGTGTACCCCTCGGGGCACCACTACTTCACGCTGAAGGACAGCCAGAGCGCCCTGCGCTGCGTGATGTTCAAGGGCTCCGCCGCCAAGCTGCGGTTCCGGCCGGAGAACGGCATGCAGGTCATCGCCTCCGGCCGTATCAGTGTCTACCCGCGGGACGGCGCGTACCAGCTGTATTGCAGCGGACTGTCCGCCGATGGTGTGGGCGACCTGTACGTAGCTTTTGAGCAGCTAAAGGATAAGCTGTATCGGGAGGGGCTGTTCGACCCTGCCCACAAGAAGCCGCTGCCCCGCTATCCCCAGCGCATCGCCATTGTTACTTCGTCGGCGGGCGCGGCGGTACACGACATGATCCGTATCCTGCGCCGCCGGTATCCCATCGCCAAGGTGCTGCTGCTGCCAGTGCGGGTACAGGGAGTGGAGGCACCGCCGGAGATCGTGGGCGCCATCCGCTATGCAAACCGCTACCACCTGGCGGATGTGCTCATCACCGGCCGCGGCGGAGGCTCGCTGGAGGACCTGTGGGCCTTCAACGATGAGCGGGTGGCCAGGGCCATCTATGACTCGGAGATCCCCGTCATCTCCGCCGTGGGGCATGAGCCGGACGTGGCTATCAGCGACTTTGTGGCCGACCGGCGGGCATCTACGCCGTCCAATGCGGCGGAAATCGCCGTACCGGACATGGCGGAACTGCTGCGGGCCTTGCAGGGAAGCCGGGAACGTATGGCCCAGAGCCTGCTTCACGGCCTGCACCGGCAGGAGGAGCGGTTGGCGGACTTTGAGAAGAAGCGGGTACTGACGGATCCCACCGCCTTTCTGGCGGACCGGCGGCTGTATCTGGACCATGTGGTCCACCGGCTGGCCGCCGCGGAAAGGGACTGCGTGGCAGGGGAGAACCGCCGGTTCGCGGCGGCTGCCGCCGCACTGGACGCCCTGAGCCCCCTGAAGGTGCTGGCCCGGGGCTACGCCGTGGCCCAGAACGGAGAGGGCACGGTGCTGAAAAGCGCCGCCGATGTGGCGGCGGGGGAGCACATCCGCGTCCGGCTGGCCCAGGGGAGCTTACAATGTGACGTTGTGGACAAGGAGGACTGACATGGCCGCAAAAAAGACGTTTGAGGAGAATATGGCCCGTCTGGAGCAGATCGTGACGCTGCTGGAGAAGGGCGACGCCCAGTTGACGGACAGCCTGGCGCTGTTCGAGGAGGGCACGAAGCTGGCGGCTCAGTGCCGCAAGGAACTGGACAGCGCGGAACAGAAGGTGGTCAAGCTGATGAAGGGCCCCGATGGCGCGCCGTTGGAGAGCGATTTTCTCGCGGAGGAATGACCATGAGCTACGCAACACAGTACGCGGCGTATCAGCAGGGCATCGAGGGCTATCTGGCCGGCCTGTTCACCGCCGAGACCCCCTACAAGAAGCTGTACGAGGCCATCCGGTACAGCCTGCTGGCCGGCGGCAAGCGCATCCGGCCGGTGCTGACGCTGGAGTTTGCCCGCCTGGGCGGCATCGATTGGCATCTGGCGCTGCCCTACGGCTGTGCGCTGGAGCTGGTACACAACTACTCCCTGATCCACGACGACCTGCCCTGCATGGACAACGATGATCTGCGCCGCGGCAAGCCCACCAACCACAAGGTGTACGGCGAGACGCTGGCGGTGCTGGCCGGCGATGCTATGCAGCCCGAGGCGTTCCGCCTGATGGCGGAAGCACCCTGCCTGCCGGCGGAGAACCGGCTGGAGGCTGTCCGCACACTGGCCCGCGCCTGCGGCGCCGATGGCATGGTGGGCGGTCAGGTGCTGGACACCGTCTACGATGTCCGCGATGCGGCAGGGCTGACGGTGCTGAACCGGCTCAAGACCGGCGTGATGATCTCCGCGGCGGCGGAGCTGGGCTGTATTGCCTCGGAAATGCCTGCCACCATGCGCGCTCAAGCGCTGGTGTACGCCGACGCCATCGGCAGAGGCTTCCAGATCCGCGACGACATGCTGGATGTGGAGGGAGATCAGGCCGTGTTCGGCAAGCCTATCGGTTCCGATGTTCAGGAGGGCAAGGTCACATTCGTAGATGTTATTGGCATGGACGCCTGCCGCCAGGAGGTGGCCGCCTGCACCGAGACGGCCAAGGCAGCGGTGGCCGGATGGCCGGACCATGGTTTCCTCTGGGAGCTGGCGGACCGAATGGTGGGCCGCAGGAAGTGAGCAATAAAAGAATACCCGCACCACGGTGCGGGTATTCTTTTATTGCTCTTTCCCGTAGTCGCACAACGACTGTAAAGGGCATTCGCTGCATAGAGGACCACGGGCCATGCACAGGGCGCGGCCGTGGAGTACCATGCGGTGGCAGAAGTTGTTGGACTCCTCTGGCGGGATGACCTTCCGCAGCTGCTGCTCTACCTTCAGGGGGTCCTTGCTGCCGTCGGTGATGCCCAGCCGTCCGGTGATGCGGATGCAGTGGGTGTCGCAGACGTAGCCCTCCTGGCCGTAGATGTCGCCCAGAATCAGGTTGGCCGTCTTGCGGCCCACGCCGGGCAGCGTCAGCAGGTCCGCCATGTTGTCGGGGACCTTTCCGCCGAACCGCGCCAACAGCTGCTGGGCGGCGGCCACGATGTCCCGCGCCTTGGCCCGCCAGAAGCCGCAGGACTGGACGCAGCGGCCTACCTCGTCCACATCGGCATCAGCGAACGCCTCCAGCGTGGGATAGCGCTGGAACAGCGCCGGCGTCACCAGATTTACCCGTGCATCGGTACACTGGGCTGCCAGCCGCACGGAAAACAGCAGCTCATAGTCCTTGCCATAATCCAACGAACAGGCTGCATCGGGGTACAGCTCCTTCAGTGCCGCGATGATAGCGGCGATCTCCTGTGTGGTTTTCATGGGCTTCACCTCGCCTGATATTATAACAGCGGTTGCAGAAAAAGGCAATCCGTGTTATAATGTCCGGACGGAAAGGAGGTGCGGCCCATGCGCCCGCTGGCAGACGAAATACGGCCCCAGACGCTGGACGAGGTGGCGGGGCAGAAGCACCTGCTGGGGCAGGGGGCTCTGCTGCGCCGTCTCATCGAGAACGGTACCGACACCAACCTGATCTTCTACGGCCCTTCCGGCACCGGCAAGGATACCGTTGTTGCCGCTCTGCTGAAAAAGCACCCTGAAATTCAGCACACCGTCTCCGCCACGACCCGCTCCCCGCGTGAGGGTGAAAAGGACGGCATCAACTACCACTTCATGTCCGTAGCTGATTTTGAGGATCATCTGGCCAATGACCAGATCGTCGAGCACACAAAATACTGCGAGAACTACTACGGCACGCTGCGCAGCGAGATCGAGGGCCGCATGAAGCTGGGCATCCCGGTCATCCTCGTCATCGAGGTCGAAGGCGCAGGCAACATCAAGAAGATGTACCCCGGTGCAACGACCATCTTTGTGCTGCCCCCGGATATGCAGGAGCTCGAGCGCCGTCTGCGCTGCCGCGGCACCGAGGATGAGGAGACTATCCAGCGCCGCCTGAAGCGTGCCGAGGCAGAGATTGCAAACTCCGTCAACTACGACGAGCATGTCGTCAACATTGAGGTCGACTCCTGCGCCGAGAGCATTTATTCCATCATCCAGTTCAAGCTGCAGCACGGCAGCGACGAATGAGCCTGCTGCTGGCCCAGGCTGCCGTCAACGACGCGAACATCCACTTTGACAAGCTGTACTCCTACCGCATCCCCGCGGAGCTGGCCGGGAGGGTCTTTCTCGGCAGCATGGTGCTGGTGCCGTTTGGCCGGGGCAGCAAGGCCCGGATGGCCGTTGTGCTGGCTGTCGGGGAGGTGGACGAGAGCGACGCCCCCAAGGGGCTGAAAACGAGGATGCCCGCCTGACGCCGGACCTTCTGGAGCTTGTGCGCTTTTTAAAAGAGCGCACCTTCTGCACCTGGTTCGAGGCCGTCAAGGCAGTCATCCCGTATGGCGCACAGTACCGGCCTGCTGTCGTGGACGGCAGGCACGTCATGCAAGGTCGCCTGACCCGCTCTACGGAGCGCCTGTACACGCTGGCGGGGGTGCTGCCGGAAAAGCCAAAGCCCGGCCCGCGCCAACTGGCCGCTGTCGCCGCCCTGCAAAACGGCCCGCTGACCGCGCGGCAGCTCGACGAGGTCGGTATTTCCCGGGCAACGCTGGACGGCCTTGTCAAAAAGGGCGTGCTGACCGCCGCCGAGCAGGACAAGGCCATCGACCTGTTTGCGGCCATCCCGTTTGACCCGCAGCCGCTGGAGCTGTCCCCTGAACAGCAGCAGGTTTTTAACGATCTGCTGCCGAATCTGGAGGATGCCAGACCCCACGCGGCACTGCTGCACGGCGTAACCGGCAGCGGCAAGACCATTGTGTTTCTGCGGCTTATCCAGCGCACGCTGGAGCTGGGCCGCCGCGCACTGGTCCTGGTGCCGGAGATCAGCCTGACACCGCAGATGATACGGCGGCTCAAGTCCACCTTCGGCAGCCGTCTGGCCGTGCAGCATTCGGCGCTCAACAATACCGAGCGCCTTTTGCAGTGGCGGATGATCCAGCAGGGAAACGCCGATATTGTCGTAGGTACACGCAGTGCAGTGTTTGCACCGCTGCAAAACCTTGGCCTTATCATCATGGATGAGGAACAGGAGCACACCTACCAGAGCGAGTCCGCCCCGCGCTTTGACGCCCACGATGTTGCCAAAAAGCGCGCGGTCATGGAAAACGCCCTGCTGCTGTTTGCCTCGGCCACACCACTGACCGAGACCTACCACGCCGCCGAGAGCGGCAAGCTGCAGCTGGTGCAGCTGATCCACCGCTACGGCGGGCGGCCCCTGCCCAGCGTCGATTTCATCGACATGCGCGCTGAGCTGGCCGCAGGCAACCCGCGCGAGGTCAGCGTGCGGCTGGCGCGGGAACTGCAGGAAAACCTCGACAACGGCGAGCAGAGCATTCTGCTGCTCAACCGCCGCGGCTACCGCACCATCGGCATGTGCACCACCTGCGGCCATGTGCTGAAATGTCCGAATTGCAGCGTGCCGCTCGTCTACCACAAGCCGCAGCAGGCACTGTTGTGCCACCACTGCGGCCACACGGTACACCCGCTGCCGCAGACC
>ENA-OUOU01001564-OUOU01001564.1-human-gut-metagenome-genome-assembly--contig:-NODE-1564-length-11786-cov-3.043645_pt1 | contig 11786 bp, 10 predicted proteins | sample MGYA00237936_ERZ548765 | MGnify/ENA primary metagenome ERZ548765 (study PRJEB26490, sample SAMN05356889) | human gut metagenome | biome: terrestrial biome; feature: human-associated habitat; material...
AGTTTAATTATTAAAAAAATAACTGACGCAAAAGCTTTATTTTACAAAAACCTCTTGATATTATTCCGATTTTGGAATATAATATATATAATTATGTTGAGGAGACAAACACTATGAAATATATATCTGTTTCAGAAATTGCAAAAATATGGGGAATTTCCGTAAGGCGTGTCAATACTCTGTGCAACGAAGGCAGAATAGAGGGGGCGCAAAGGGCCGGAACAATTTGGATTATTCCGAATGATGCAAAAAAGCCTGCTGATGCACGAGTGAAAAGCGGAAAATATATAAAGAAGGTGAACGAGAATGACTGAAAGACAAAATATAGAATGGAAAGAGATATGGAAAGACGATTATCTTGCTTGGATATGTGGTTTTGCTAATGCTCAAGGCGGAAAACTGTATATTGGAATGAATGATTCCGGCGAGGTTGTAGGTGTGAAAAACGCGAAAAAACTGCTTGAAGATCTTCCAAACAAGATTCGTGATGCAATGGGTATTATTGTTAATGTCAACCTTTTAAACGAAGGCGATTTTGAATATATAGAAATTGAGGTACCTCCGTATCCAATCGCTATTTCCTGCAAGGGTTCATACTACTACAGAAGCGGCAGCACAAATCAGAAACTGTCCGGTCCTGAACTGGAAGCGTTTATTATGAGACGCCGCGGAGTTACATGGGACAGTATGCCGCTGCCTACCTTTACAATAGATGATGTTGATGATGGAGTTGTCAAGCGTTTTAAGCAATGGGCAGTTAACAAAGGGCGAATAAATAAATCGGTGTTATCGGAAGATAAATTTGTTATGCTTGAAAAACTACACTTGGTAAAGGACGGGTATTTAACAAATGCGGCTATGTTGCTTTTCAGCAATGATCCGGAAAAATGGCAGCTGGGCGCTTATGTGAAAATAGGTTTTTTTGAAACCGACTCCGACCTTGTATATCAGGACGAAATACATGGCTCTATATTGGATCAAATTGATAAAATAGTTGAAATTATTTATTTGAAATATATGAAAGCTAAGATATCCTATGTCGGTATGCAGCGCATTGAAAGGTATTTCGTCCCGGAAGAAGCCTTACGAGAGGCACTTCTGAATGCGCTCTGTCATAAAGATTATTCAAGAGGCATTCCGATTCAGATAAGCATTTATAACGATAAGCTGTATATCGCAAACTGCGGTCATTTGCCTGAAAATTGGACTGTTGAGAACCTTTTTGAAAAACATGCATCACAGCCTTTTAACCCGAATATAGCTTATGTATTTTATCTTGCCGGCTTTATTGAAAGCTGGGGGCGTGGAATTGAAAAGATTTGCACCGTATGTAAAAATGATGGTGTTTTTCAGCCGGAATTCACTGTTCACCCGCAGGATATCATGATAAAATTTTCAGCGCCGGAGGATAGAATTGTACGCACCTCAACCGATAGGGTGACTGAGAAGGTGACTGAGAAGGTGACTGAGAAGGTGACTGAAGCAGAGAATCAGCTGCTTGCACTTTTGATGGAGGATCCTGCCTACACATATGTAGCTCTGTCAAAGAAATTAAAAGTCAGCCGGAAAACAGTTGGAGGTTTGATAAAGTCATTAAAAAGCAAAAATATAATTTCCAGAGTCGGCTCGGATACGAAAGGTTACTGGCAGATTACGCTGAAGAATTAGGTGGTACAAATGAAAAATAAATTCAGAACAGCGAGACAATTAAAAAAATTAAAAGGTATTGAGGCAGCCGAATTGTTGGGGATTTCTCAGCCTACATTGAGTGCATGGGAAACAGGAAATAAAGTACCCTCAGTTGAGGGATTGGAGAAAATGGCAGACCTGTACGGTGTCACGACAGACTTTTTGCTCGGACGATCTGAAAGCGGACACTACTTCGATGATATGACTGTACTCAATAAAAAGCTGTTGTCGGTTATGCACGAAAAACCTGTGTGGTCAGCAAAGCACGGGTGGATGCTCGTTGATTATGCAAAGTCACATCTGGTAGGATGTAATATTATCATTCCCTTTGAACAAGCAGAGGAGCTGTTTATAGCTCCGCCCAAATTTGCACAAAGCAGCATTCCCAACTCAGAACCGATTTCAAGAAATGAATTACAATACGGGTTGCAAATATGGGTTGAACCAATCTCCGCCGACATTGAATTGAGGGGAGAACTGCGCGGTCGGTATCGTGTGAAGCATCATGCTATTGAGAACGAATGCGGCAATCGCTTTTCATTGGATAGCTATGGTGCAAAGTGGCTTGCATTTTTAGAAAAAACGGAGGATGTGAAGAAATGAATGATATAAAAGAAAAGTATACCTGCGATGCTTGCAGATATACTTTTGAATCAGATAAATTGCCGGAGCGTTGCCCGGACTGCGGCAAATTAAAAGTACGCAGGGCAAGCGAATCTGAAATATATGAGTATGAACATCGTTTCGATAACGAAAATGAGTAAAAAACATATGTATAGCAAAAGCGAAAAGCTGTATGATGTTCTCCACAGGACGATCAAGAAGAATAAGGGCATTATGAATTGTACCTTGCAGACCCTTTGTATCTATTGTTCAAGCGACAGGAATAATGTCGTCATCACTACAAACAGCGGATTTTACTTTGCGGCAAGACCTGGCTGCTATTCCCTTCTATGATAGAATATAAATAATATCATAGGAGGAGAATCAAATTTACAGACTTTTTTTCACACTCTCGTAAATTTCGACTGCACTTTTATTGACATTTCCACTTCTTTAACTTCTCTTATAAACTTTGCATCAGTTATAAGCCGATATATTGTAACCGCCAACCCACCAATATTCAATTTGCTAAAATCTCGAGTGATTGCTGTTACTGCAATATTAGTACCGGATGCTATTAAGTTTGAATAGGACAAGATCTTCCTTGTCTTACTTCATATAACTTTCTATCGATTTCTGTTATACCATCGAAAAAAAGGCTATGTATACATGAAATTAGCTGATTAATGAGTATGGATAACTTCTTTTTCTGTGGTCATTATAACAAATCTATAAACACAGATTCATGTGGCTTTATATTAAAACGAAGTTCGGAAATTTTACCATCAAGTTTTCCGCAAAAAACTTTTTTATCGGACTTTACTGCCTTAACACCGCTTAAATTAAGTTTTACCACAGCTTCTTTTATTCCATGTTCCTTATTATCAAACGGAGTATAGTCAATTGCAAGCAAAATCTTTTGTCCTTTTTCTGTTTCAAACAGTGTAACGCCGATATTTTCACCCTTTGCAAGCGGTGAAGAAAGTCTTGTTATTTCGCTTTCAATCGCCTCTCTCATAAGCACTCCGACAAAATGGTTAAAACCCGAAGGATTAAACTGCGGTGCATTGCTGTTACCAAGATTTAAAACATCAGTATTAACAAGGAATGTTCTGTCGGTTTTCATTATTGCAGGGTATCCGTTTGCAGAAAGCAAAGTTTCAGCACCATTTTCTTTATATTCAAAATGTGCATCACAAGGAAGAATATGCTCACTTCTGCCTTCAAACATAGCTGTATTAATATTTGCAGTCACTTCGCACTTCTCCACCTTAAATACATCCTCAAGCCCGTCAACACTCGAAAGTGCAATAAGATTTACTCCTTCATTATAAAGCCTTTTGATTTCGGAAACGTACTTTTCATCCGCATTTTTAAGCGAAGGGATTACAAGCACATCACATTCCTCTGAGGAAAGTGTTGAAAGTGCATCAAATTTCAATCCAAACCCGCAAGGCAATCCCGCCTCTCTGCTGCACTCCCAAATAAGCCCTGCGCCGTTTTCGCTCTTGTTGGTTATAACGCATCGCTTTCTGTCCTCTGATACCGACGGGAAGGTGTATCTCGTGTCACATTCGTCAAACTCCGCAAGAAAGGCTATGGATTTCAAAGGCTTTCGGGGCTTATAATCTATTACATGCTTCCACGAGTTAACAAGTCCGTTTAAAAGCTCCTCTTTAAAATCGGGACGATGGAAGCCATAAGTATTCCAATAGCGAAAACCATCAGCCGTTTTATAGGCAGTATTGAAAACATATTCAAAAGACTGAGTTGCTACATCCGAAACATCAACACTGTATTTGCCCATTGGTGCATGAGCAAATTTCACTGCTCCGTCAATGCAGCCACCCATTCCTCCCTTATACTGTTCGGGATACATAACTAAATCGGGGCAATGCAGCAAAATTGTCATCAAGGTAAAAGGAGCACGATATGTCTGATACGAGCATGAGTATGGGTAATCCTCAAAAATAGAAAATCCCGTATATATTTCATCTGAAAGTCTGCTGTCACAGGGAAGTCCGTAGCTTTTTACCGACCTGTATGAAAGAGTTGGCGTAACATACACGCTTATGGGACCATATGCTGCTCTCTTCACTTTGGGATTATATTCGCAAAGCTCCCTGTTTTGCTTTGCAAAAATTTCTGCAATATGTTCATTTGCATAATCAATCCACTCTCTGCCATGTTTTTTCATTAAGGCTTCGAACACTTCAAACTGAAGCACCTCCCCTTCTTTGTAGCCTGTCTCAATTGCAATAGCGGGATTTTCTTTCATAAACCTACCTATGACCTCTGCCGAAATTCCCGAATTTATGTTTGTATGGTTCCAGTGGTCTGCACGAAATGGCATAATCGACCCCGCACTTAAAGGATGAAAGTTTTGCGACTTAGGTACTCCATAGAATAAATAATCTGCATTTTTCTTAATTTCGTTATATTCCTCTGAAAGAAAATTTCTGCATGTACGGGGTGCAAGCCAGCAAAAATATTTTCTTTTGAGTATGTGTGCAGGAATCCACTCGCGTTTTTCAAGCGATTCAACAGGTGTTGCCATAACGCATGAAATGTAATGCTCAACGTCACAGCTTTTTTTAAAATTCCACTGCGAAGCCACTTCTGCTCGTTGTTCATGGAAAAAACAAACGGAAGTCCACTCGCCTCAATAGGTGAAATTTCACTTTCGGGCGAAAATACTTCAAATGTGTTTTTGTAAGTTTCTATTATATCATCACCATAATACACATTAAAGTTCACCTTATAGACACCGATATTTATATTAGGAAACTCTACCGCAAATTCAATACTGCTATATCCTTTTCGCCAGTCGCTTACAGACATTACCGTAACTTCCTCAAAAAGGATTTCGCTTTCATAAATATCCCATAAATATGCTTTGGCACTTAAAAATCTGGGATTTATCCGTGTTTTAAAATCAAGTTTAAATTTTATCTTTTCATCAAAAAGAAAATAATGATTATTTTCAAAGTGGCTCTTTACCTCTTCATATTTATATATATCACATGGCAAAAGACTTATAACCTTTTTATCGTGAGGCGAACGTATTTCACCGATGTTGCTGCCGTTAATCGGTGCACCGCTGTAAGTCATATTTCCGTTTTTGTCAAAGCGGAATTCCGAAGCACCTGTTTGCGAGCCGTAGCCTGTGCACATTAAGTTTTTGTAACCGAAAATAAATTCGACGTCATCGGGCAGAGCTTTTATATCAAGCTTTACGCACACCTGAAAAGGAATTTCGGTGTCATTAAAATATTGCTTTAGACATTCCCAGAAAATATTAGGGTCAATAAATCCAAGCACACCGTTGTAAATTTTGAAAATAAGATTTTCATTATCTCCGCCCGAAATTCCAATATACGGCTCTGTCATAAAATCGCGCTCGGCCACATACTGACCGGGTCTGTCCTCACGGTTAAGAGTGCGTGTTTTTGTCCCACCGTCAATTTCCGCATTGAAATAAAGTTCTTTTTCAATTTCAAAAACACCATACTTAAATCTGTATGGAATATCGCCGCCGTTTGTCAGCGGAATTGTAACCTCCTTTGGTGCGACAATTTCTTTTTTCTCATATTCTTCATCTGTTTCAAATATGATTTCACTAAATTTAAGCTCACCGATAAAATTTGCTCTTTCTATTGCAAGCTTGCCGAGTGCGGTTTTATATTCAAATTCTGCCCTTCTGCCTTCGATGTCGCAAACGAGCATTGTTTCGTTTATTGTGATTTTAAGTTTTATAAACTGTTCATCATTTACACTTACCCCGTCAAGCCTTATCTCCTTCCCCGAAGTAAATACTTCGCCAGAAACATCACAAAGGCTTACAAAGGGGCAGTTTTCCTTTAAATCACACCTGATTTTAAGCGCCTTTCCGCATCTTGACTGCGGGTTATATTGCAACATAACATAAAACACAGGGTCAAATTCCTTCGGAAAAGTTACTTTAAAAGAAGCTTCAAGCACACCCACCGAAAATGCGGGTGTGTTAAGAATGAAACGGTTTCCCACACTGCCGAGGGAAAAGCCTTCTTCGTCTGTTAAAATATGCAGATTTTCAGTTTCCGTGTGCCTTTCAACACTAAATGAGTAAGGCATGGAGTTTTCGCTAAAGCTTTTGAAATTGTCTTTTAATTTAAACATAAATATTCTCCTGTTACCAAGTTTTTTTACTGATTGTTTTTCTGTCTCTTATAATTATTGAAAGCAATGTAGCAACAAATAAGATTATATGAGTAAACAGCGGTCCGTAAGCACCTGCCAGAAAATCATATAATATCCACACCGTTGAATTTAAAAAATAAAGTATGCGATAATGCTTCGCAGCACTTTGTGCCACACTTAAAACCAAAATAACAGCTGCCGCCAATGAAAAAATATCATACCAAACCCCAAATGTCAATAAATTAACGGACAAAAATGAAATTATATAAATTACAACCAGCCATACGGGGATTTTTTTCTCTTTAACATCAAAAATAAAATTTATTAAAACCTGTGTGCAGGCAACAAAGCAAATAGCCGCACCGCTCATATTTCCTGTTAAAAGATAACTTATCGCAATTAAGGCATTGCCGGTAAAATTAAAAAAAAGAATTGTTCTCATATTTTTGCCAAACGGCTCGATAAGACCTAAAACCGTTGTTATAGCTGATAAAATATAAGAGATATATAGCATAATGTTAACCTCATTTTTCTGTTTTAAATAGTATTTATAAACACCATCACATACGAAAACCAAAAAGGGCCTGCGGGAAAAGATTAAAATCTTTATATTTTCACGCAGTCCCTCCCTATTCATTCCCCTCCGGGTTTTATAAATCCACAAAAACTTTATTTTATTATTCCGCTACCCAAACTCCAACCTTTTTCTCGGTAAACGGAGTGAGTGCTGACAAAGAGTTCCAAATCATTGCGCGGATTGTGTCGCCGCTTTCAACGCCCGAAACCTTTCCATAAAACTTCTTGGAGTATTCACCCTCTGCAAAGTCTACAGGCTCTATTGAAATGCTCTTAAGTCTGTTAGCGCTGTAAACTGCGCAAAGCATTGTGGCGGTTTTCGCACTGCCGTCACTGTTTACTGTAGCACAAATTGATTTTGCATCCGATGTATCCTCGTAAGGCTTTGCACTTACTTCTCCTAAGTCATAATCAATTACTTCGCTTGTAAATGTTAAATCTTCAAGCGTGTAAATTCTTGAATTATCAATATATGCTCTGTTGGCAGCCGGATTTCCGCTCATATAAATTCTCGCTTCAGTCAAATTGGTGTGAACTGTAGTATGAGTACATGTAGCCGTGCTCTCTCCATCTAGTGTTACATAAAGAGGTTCTCCGTTAAGATAATATGTATATGTCATTCCGGCTTCGTCAATTGTGTAAACAGCTTTGAAATCATACCACGTTTTTGCTTTTAAGGTATTTCCGGTACCTTTGGAACGTACATGGAGTATACCGCTGTCATCCACATATATATTATAAATTTCTCCTGCAGTACCATCTGCTTTTACTGATGCAAATTCATAGAGGTAAAATGTAGCTGATGGCAATGTATCAAAATACCATGAGTTTTCAATAACAATGGTTGTACCCTTTGAAAAACTCATTGCACTTTTTACTCTCAAATTTGAGCTGGTACCGGTATAGTTCAAAGACTTCCCGTACCTTGTATTGTTGGTATCAACGAGTTCATAAGTTCCTGAAGCAGTCCATCCTTTTGCCGCAATATTTGAAGCATCAAAGCTATCATAGTTATAATCTTCATTTGCATAGAATGCTGCTTTTTTAGTTGTAGTAAAGGAAAGCATATTACTCTCTGCAATTATATCGCCGCCTGATACAAGCTTTACCTTTACATCATTTGCACCCTCGCATGGTGTGTAAGGAACATTTATCACACCTGCACTCTGACCGCTGATTGTTGATGCTTTTTCAACACCATTATAAACTTCAACGTCAAATGTGCCTGAAACGCTTGTAACATTCAAGGTCATATTATATGGATATCCTGCATAAAGCTCGCCTGAGGGTGCGGAAAGCACAGCGCTTTTTGTAACACTCTTTGCGGCATAAGCATGAACTTTAATATCCGCAGCACTTGTCTCTGTCCCGGATTTCAAAGCTCTTATTATCTGAATTTTTTTCATATATCTTGCAGTACCAAGATTGGCTCTGTTCCATTTTTTGAGAAGAACATCATTAAAATAAACACTGATTGTATCCTTTGTATAGTCTGCAATCCATACAAGTTTCTCATCTTTATTTATTGCCCAGTTCTTATATTCGTTTCCGCTAAAATCCTGAACACCGCCGGTAGTAATCAACGAAAACAGACCACTGTACCAACCGTCTGAATCTTCAGGATTAAACTGCCAGTCTGCGAGATTATCCTTTAAATTCGCAGTAACTTCTATAATCATCACATCGTCATCCACTGTGGCATTTGTAAATACAATATCCTTTGTTGATTTACTTGTTGACGATGCAGTATATGTAACTGCAGTTTCATCCTTATATCTGTCTGCAACGAGTTCAAAGTTTGTTCCTGTAATCTCCAAAACATCTGAACTGATTGCGCCCTTTACAGCTCTGAAGTAGTTTGCTCCATCGTTTATTGTAACTTCGCTGTTTTCCTGAGACCATTCGGATATATCTGCCCATACACCATCGCTCCAGTGCTGAAGGGTTACATCCTCCATAGACGAGGTAATAGCCGCTTTGTTACCCGCAGGTACAAGCGAGCCTTCGGCAATACTTGAAATTGTGATTTCCTCCGCAGCAAGGGCTGCAGGTATGCTTGTAAAAAGCAAAACAATTGCAAGCAATGTGCCTAAAACAGATTTGAAATTTTTCATAACATTGTCCTCCCTGATTTTTATTTATTTGAAAGAAAATAACAATTACATTGTCATTTCATCTTTCCGTATTATTAATTATAAACAAAATGCAGATTTTTTTCATAGAGTAAACTGTTACCCATATTATACTATACTGCTTTTATATATTTTGTATAGAGTGTAAAAGGTTCTTCCATAGTCTTGACAAACTCGCATTTTTCAATTTCTTCTTCGGGATAAGGATTTTCGAATACTGTTTTAAACCACAGCTTTTCACCCTCCCATAAAGGTTTACATGCACCGATGCTTTCCGAATACATTCCAACATTACCCTCAGAAAAATTAATTTGCTCACCGTCTGCCTTTGCCGCATTCATACTGCTTATGTTATATCCGAACATAACAGGCAGGCTTGCCTTTTTCCCGCTTTTGTAGGTTATGTGATAATCGCCCAGCTTCCAGTCCTTTTCGTAAATGAACACTCCGTCATAAAAGGGATAAGCTTTTTTCTTGAAAAGGTCGGTAGTGTGAACAGCTTCTATCAAAGGCTTTCCCTCATACTTTTCAAGATTTGCCCTGTAAAGCTCATCTTCACACTTTTTAAGCACGTAACTTTTTAAATCCGTGTCATATCTGTCGCTCCAAAATGCCCACGCAGTAAACGAAAGTGCTAAATTCTGGCAGTTTCTTTGCATATAAATATCACGGAATGAACCCCAGTTTGAAACAAAACCGCCCATACACCCTTTGTCCATTCTCTTTCTGTATTCCTTGTGATTTAAGGCATTGAAATTTCCGTAAAGCATTGTAAAATTATAGTTATGGAAAATCATTTCCTCTTCGGCGGTGATAAGGCTCCAGTACCAGTTAAGCATTATAATGTCACGGGGAAGCATATCAACACAAGTATAAAGAGGAGGAATATCGTGCGCAGGGTCTCCTGTTCCGCCCGCACCGGTTCCGTCGGGATGATAAACCTTTAAAAGCTTTTCTCCCCACATCATAGTTTTTACACCTTTTTCTTTAAGGTAGTTATATATCTTTTTGATGTCGTCTGAATAAAGCACAGCAGGGTTTTTCCCTTTACACAAGGGGCATTTTGCACTTGTGTAATATTCATCGTGCCCTATATTCATAAGCTTTGGTTCAAACACCTCTAAAACTTCATCTATAATATCAAACAAAATCTCGTAGGTTCTGGGATTTGAGGGGCAATATGTATCGGGATACTCGTCCTCAACTCTTTCATTTATCTCTCTGTATGCCCTTACAATATAATCGGAATGTGAAAGTGAAGGAACTTCGGGAATTACTTCAATTTCACGTTCTCTGCATTTTGCGATAAGGCTTTTCATTTCCTCCTGCGTTATATATCCGCCCGCACCGTTTTCTATTGAAAGGGAGTTTTTACCCCACGGATACATATACTGTATTTCGTGAGAGCGACCGGGAACCAACATAACACTTTCGGCATATTTTTGCCATTCTTCATTGATTTTCGGATGCTTTTTATACTCCATTGCACCTCCCACTTCAATAATAATGGTATTATATTTATAATAAATCATTTTATCGAGTGCCGTTTCAAAGTCGGCAAATTCCGCTCTTCCCGGAGTAAAAACTCTGTATCCGCGAACTTTTTTGTCAGGCGTATTATATATTACTCCCTCATAAAGCTCACCTGAGTTTTGAAGCTGCAAAAGTGTTGACAAGGCATATATTATTCCGCGGCGGCTGTTTGCATAAATAAATGTTTCCTCTCCCAATTTCAGCGCATATGATTCATCATCATCGGGATTTGTGCATCCGCTCATATTTTTTATATCATCGGGTATTCCATAAATAACCGTAACGCTTTTACACTTAACATCTGCCGGAGAATCTTTTCGTATTTTTTCAAAATACCCGGGTATAAAACCTTCTTCACTGCAAATAAATTCAGTATTCTTATCTATTGCAAGCTTTCTGTCTCCCCCAATGTTAATCCTTGGCTCAAAAAACATATTATCAGGTCCTTTCAAATGTTATTTAATACTGATTTTATCAAAGGATTTAAGCCCTTTATCCCAAAGCCTTACCAAAACCTCAGCCTCACCGCCCCCTATTGCTTTTCCGAGACTGAGATTTATATTTTTTGAAATATAAGGTGTAAATTCCGTGCTTTCAACATCGCAGCTTGTTACCGCTCCGTTTTCATGAAGCGTTGCGATTAACAAAGCCTTGCCTTCGTATCCCCTGCCTGCAAGCTTTACACGGAGAGTTATTCCCCCCGCCGCAAGGCTTATGCCGCTACTGTTGCCTTTAACATATTCAACACCGTTGACATACGCGGTAACAGTGTTAATCACCGGCAAATTGAGGCTTGTTGAGTTATATATATTAATATTGTCAATATATATCGTACCACCGCGCCCAGCCGCGCTGTTAAATATGGCAAACCTACTCAAATTTTCAAGATTTATATCGCAAAAAGCAACCGGTATATCATCAATTAAAAAAATGCATTTTTTACCGGAAAAATCATAAATAAAATCAAATTTATACCATTTTTCGGTTTCAATTTTGCCAAATTCTTTTTCGTCTATCGTAATATTACCCTGCTTGTCTATAAATACCTGAAAACTGTTTTTTGAAGAAGAATAT
>ENA-OUOU01001567-OUOU01001567.1-human-gut-metagenome-genome-assembly--contig:-NODE-1567-length-11778-cov-8.748187_pt1 | contig 11778 bp, 9 predicted proteins | sample MGYA00237936_ERZ548765 | MGnify/ENA primary metagenome ERZ548765 (study PRJEB26490, sample SAMN05356889) | human gut metagenome | biome: terrestrial biome; feature: human-associated habitat; material...
TCATGTTCGCCGGAACCGACGATCAGTTGAAGGAAACCAAGGTTACCCAGCCTGCAGTATTCCTCCACTCTGTTATCTCTGCTCTTTGCCTGGGCGATGAGTTCCAGCCTGCTATGGTAGCTGGTCACTCTCTCGGTGAGTTCTCAGCCTTGGTAGCTGCAGGTGCTATGGCCTTCGAGGATGGCTTGAAGCTGGTGGCTGCACGTGCCAACGCTATGCAGAAGGCCTGCGAGGCTAATCCTGGAACTATGGCTGCCATCATCGGTTTGCCTGATGAGAAGGTTGAGGAAATCTGCGCTCAGGTTAGCACAGAGGGCAACGTAGTAGTTGCTGCCAACTACAACTGCCCTGGTCAGCTCGTTATCTCTGGTAATGTTGATGCTATCAATGCTGCCTGCGAGCAGTTGAAGGCTGCCGGTGCCAAGCGTGCCCTGCCATTGAAGGTAGGTGGTGCTTTCCACTCTCCATTGATGCAGCCAGCAAAGGACGAACTTCAGGCAGCTATCGAGAAGACTGCTTTCTCAGCTCCTAAGTGCCCTGTTTATCAGAATGTAGATGGCAAGCCTCATACAGATCCAGCTGAGATTCAGCAGAACCTCATTGCTCAGCTCACAAGTTCAGTACGCTGGACAGCTTCTGTTCAGGCTATGATTGCTGATGGTGCTGACGATTTCACAGAGTGTGGTCCTGGCAAGGCTTTGCAGGGTATGATTGCCCGCATCGACAAGACTGTAGGTAATCACGGTATTGCATAATCAGCTATCAGAATAATCATGCGTTTTATCTTTCCGGCAAAGGCGTTGCCGGGAGGATAAAACGTTTTATCATTTAAGTAACGACCGCTAAATGAAGGAAAAAATAGTTATTTACCAGGTTCTCCCCCGATTGTTTGGTAACAGGAATACCACTCGTAAGGAGAATGGCACCATTGAAGAAAACGGTTGCGGAAAGCTTAATAACTTTAGTGATGAGGTGTTGGCCCGTATTCATGACATGGGTTTCACTCATATCTGGTTTACAGGTGTGATCCGTCACGCTACACAGACAAACTACTCATCTTATGGTATTCCTACCCAGCATGCTGAGGTGGTAAAGGGCAAGGCTGGATCGCCATACGCCATTACCGACTATTATGACATTGACCCTGATCTGGCCGTGAATGTCAGCCTGAGAATGAAGGAGTGGGAGACTCTTATCGAGCGTACGCACAAGGCTGGTATGAAGGTCATCATGGACTTTGTGCCGAACCATGTGGCTCGTGAGTATCATTCCATCTGCAAACCGGCAGGTGTACGGGATCTGGGAGAAGATGATGATACCAATATGCACTTCTCTACGAAGAATAATTTCTATTATACATGGGGCGATCTCGACCTGAATGAAGTTCGCTACTCTAAACCGGAGTTCAAGGCTTATAATGCCAAGGATGCCAAAATCTATGAGCCATACGAGGAGAGTCCGGCAAGAGCTACGGGAAATGACCGTTTCGACAACCGCCCGGGTTGCAACGACTGGTATGAGACCGTGAAGCTCAACTATGGTGTGGATTACTGCGATGCAGATGGCAGAAGCTATCATTACGAGCCGGTGCCAAGCACCTGGGGTAAGATGACGGATATCCTGCTCTACTGGGCAAGCAAGGGTGTAGATGGATTCCGCTGCGACATGGCAGAGATGGTGCCTACGGCATTCTGGTCATACGCTACGGCGATTCTGAAGTCCAAGTTTCCTCATATCATTGTTATCGGTGAGGTGTATGATCCTAACCAGTATCGCAACTATGTGAAGGCGGGATTCGATTATCTCTACGATAAGGTGGGCATGTATGATTGTCTTCGCGGTGTGATTCGTGGTGAGCGTCCGGCAGCCAGTATCACTCACGAGTGGCAGGTGGTGGATGACATCCGCGATCACATGCTCTACTTCCTGGAGAACCATGATGAGCAGCGCATAGCCAGCGACTTCTTCTGCGGTAGCGCCATGAAGGCGATTCCTGCAGCAGCCATGAGTCTCTTCTTCCAGAAGAATCCTTTCATGCTCTACAGCGGACAGGAGTTTGGCGAGAAGGGTATGGACAAGGAAGGATTCAGCGGCAGAGATGGCCGTACTACGATATTCGACTACTGGAGTCCGGAGACCCTGACCCATGCTTATCAGGAAGGTGAGGAGGAAGCATATACTGCAGAGCAGAAATATCTGGCTGCTACCTATCGCCAGCTTCTCCGTCTTGCCAATGAGGAGAAGGCGCTTCGCGAAGGTGATACCTTCGACCTGATGTATGTGAATCCGGGTTCAGAGGGCTTTGATCCACGTACCAATTTTGCCTTTCTTCGCAAGAAGGATAATGAGGTGATGCTCATCGTGCTCAACTTTGCCCAGGAGGCTCGCCAGCTGCAGGTATGCATCCCTGGTCATGCTTTTGATTTCTTCCAGATTACGGAAGAGGAGGTTCTGGTAACTGAATTGTTCTCGGGAGGCAAGAAGAAGGTAGAGTTGAAGAGGAATGGCGTATTCCCGATATCAATGGATGCTAACGGAGTAAGAATCTATAAATTCAATGTTAAGATGGAGGAAAGTGATATCATATTGAATGAGCATCATAAGGAGGAATTCCCTCCTGCTCATACGGCTGAGCATCTGCTTAATCAGTTGATGGTTCGCCTGTTTGGCTGTGAGCGCAGCCGCAATGCACATATTGAGCGCAAGAAGAGTAAGATGACTTTCGTAGTCGATCACAAGCCTACCCGCCAGGAGGAGAAGGAGATTGAGACGGAGATGAATCGCCTGATAGAGCTTGATATGCCTGTGACTTACGAGTTTGTGGATCGCGACCACATTCCAGCAGAGGTGAAACTCGATCGTTTGCCTGATGGTGCTAGTGAAACCTTGCGTCTGGTTCGTATCGGCGATTATGATGTTTGTCCATGTATTGGCAAGCACGTCCGTTCAACGGCTCAGATTGGCAAGTTCGTATTGCTTGGTACCAATTGGGATGAGCATGCGCATTCTTTGCGTATCCGCTTCAAGATTGTACAATAATATAAAATAAGCAGCAATGGAGTAGTAGCCATTGCTGCTTTTTTTCTTGTATAATCCCTGCTTCCTTCTTTCCTTTTCTTTCGCGCACATAAATGTTTTTTCTCGAAAAAGTATCAAAGTATCATTGATTTCTGGCATGTTGTTGATACATAAAGGCTTATAAAGTGGGACTTCCGAATATGTTTACAAAAAAGTATCATGGAAGTATCATGAATTCCATAGAAGTATCATAAAATTCAGGTAAGTCGCTTACAAGAAAGCCTTTTTGGGAGGATTTATGTCTAGAAAAACAGGAGTAAAAACTAAGAAATGCCTAGTATTTCTGTTTTATAGAATTGATAATGTCTAGTATTTCCGGTTTATACAATTGATAGTGTCTATCTTTTTAGTTTATAAAGTATGTCAATATTAACCAGGAATAAGATGCAGACAACTGCAGTTAGAAATAAGCACATTGGCTGGTCCCTGAGTGCTCGTCACACGGGCACTCAGGGACCATGTGATGGGCATCGACAGCCCATAAAATGGGCACTCATTGCCCGTACGGTGGGCATCGAGTGCCCATTTTATGGGGTGATTTTTGGGCAATTTATTTGAGCAAGCGATTGTAGTTTCCTATATTTAGTTGACTACATTTTTGTGTTTTTGTACAATGCTTTATGGTGATTTGATGATACTTCTATGGAAATCATGATACTTCTATGATACTTCTTTGTAAACATATTTAAAAGTAACATTTTGTAAACCATTACGCATCAGCAATATACAAGCGAACAATGATACTTTGAGACTTTTTTTAAGAAAAAATGTTTGTGTGCGTGAATAAAGGAATGGATGAATCTGCGTCATTTGTAAGCGGCTCCTCACATCATTTTCATGAAAAATACAGAAAGTTAGAAAAAAACTCTTGAAAGTTTGTCAGTCTCATTTCTTTTTGTTATATTTGCATCCGTAAATATCAGTATATTGAAGATAAAGGCTGATATAATGGATAAATATCATTATAATGATAGATAAATAAATGAAAGAATATGGCAGATTTATATGAATATTCTACTCCTGAGTTGGTACGCTTGCTGGGAGTGAGATTCAAGGAATATAGAATGAGATGCAATCTCACCCAGAAAGAGGTTGCCGAGCTTACTGGGCTTGGCTTGACCACCATCCACAAGTTTGAGAATGGAACAGCGGGCAATCTTTCGCTTGCCACTTTTCTTCTCTTGCTGAAGGTGGTGGGGCAGATTGATGCCATAAATGATGTGCTTCCCGAACTACCCCCTTCACCTTATTTGATGAGAAAGGATGAGAAGAAGGCACAGAGAATACGTCATACTAAATAATAACTGGTTATGGTAAATACGTTAAGAGTAATACTTTGGGACGAGGAAATCGGTCGCTTGGCATGGGATGAACACCGTAGACTATCGTACTTTACATATAATCCAGAGTTTTTGAAGAAGGGAATTGATGTTTCTCCTCTTCAAGCCCCTGTGCGTGGTATTCGTGCAATGATACCCGTGTGGGGAGAGGATGTCAAAATGTACCAAAAACTTCCTGCATTTTTGGCTGATTCGTTGCCGGATGCTTGGGGTAATCAGCTTTTCGAACTTTGGCGAATTCAAAATCATATTCCTAATGCTGATATAACTCCGTTGGATAAACTATCCTTTATCGGTAAGCGAGGTATGGGTGCATTGGAATTCTTACCAGAGATAGCAAAGACGGATAAGGCAGAAAAGATAGATGTCAAGTCGTTGGCAGACTTGGCTGAGCGCATTTTCATCGAACGTGAAAATGCCCACATCATGCCAGAGGAATCTATCACTATGCAGTCTTTGCTTACTGTGGGAACATCGGCTGGTGGACGTCAACCTAAGGCTATCATTGCCATCAATAAAGATACGGGGGAAATACGAAGTGGTCAGGTGGCTGGGCTGCAGGATTATGATTATTACATATTGAAATTTGGCGACACAAAATACAGTTCTGCTGAGATAGAGATGACCTACTATGAGATGGCCATCAAGTCGGGAATAGTTATGATGCCATCCAGACTATATGAGATTGATGGAAACAGGAATTTCATAACGAAGCGTTTCGACCGTGATGGTGAGCGGAAATTGCATACACAGACCCTTGCTGCGATTTCTCCGGAAACCGATAGCTATGAGGGACTTGTGGCTATCTGTAGAAAATTACATTTGCCGGAGACTGATTGTCAGGAAGTATTTCGCAGACTTGTGTTCAATGTCCTTTCCAACAATACGGATGATCATACAAAGAATTTCTCTTTTGTGATGGACGAGGCGGGTCTTTGGCGTTTGTCGCCAGCCTATGATCTCACTTATATTATAGATACAGGAGGCTATTTACCCAATACGGGTCATTGTATGTATGTAAGGTCTAAGCTGCATCATATTTCTTACGATGATGCCATTCAGTTTGCCAAGGACAATGGCATTCGGCGTGCTGATGCAATCATTAAGGAAGTGGCTGATTCACTGCGGCAATTCCGTGACATAGCCAAGCGGTATGCCGTTCAAGATAGGTGGATCAGTTCCATAGAGTCAGCTATCAATGCTCATCTTGTATCATGGGGATTGGAGGATAAGGGCAACAATTCTGCTGTTTTTGAGATTGATGGCAAAAGATGTACTGATGTTCGCATAGAGCAGGCCTACAAAGGCAACTTCCATTTGTATGCAAGCATAGATGGGCGAGACTGTAAGTTTATTATCGGAAAGAACAAGCCAGAATATGCTACGATTCAAGAGACGGGATTGTCGAATCTTCCGGAGTCGATGCTTAGAGATTTGGTTGCGAAATATCTGGTGAGATAGAAAATATTTGATTTAAAATAGAAAAAGCAAAGAAATCCACTTTGCTTTTTCTATTTTCCTTCTAAAAAGTTTGTATAATCAAAGATTATTCGTATTTTTGCACCGTCAGTCCCCCACCAAGCCTCTCAACGAGCTCAAATGTGCGGGTCGTTTTTGTATATATACGTTTCTTCTCAAAATACGCTAATGGAAAGATACATCTCTCCGGCTATAGAGTCTGAAGAATATGTTCCAATTCTTCGAGTTCTTCCTCCTTAGTTGCCCAACTCGTTACAAATCGGCAGATGATTTCAGTATCGCTCTTTCTTTCCCATATTTCGAATGCAACTTTCTTGGAAAGAGCATCGTAGAGGGAAGGTGAAAGTACGACAAACTGCTGATTGGTAGGAGAATCGTAGGCGATAGCTATGCCATGCTTCTGGAAGATGCTGCGGATACGGGTAGCCATGGCGATGGCGTGGCGCGATATCTTGAAATAGAGGTTATCCGTAAACAGCGTGTCAAACTGGATGCCTAGCATTCTGCCCTTGGCAAGCAAGGCTCCATGACGCTTTATGTTAGTGAAGAAATACTTTGGTGCCTTCATGCCTGAAAATACCACAGCTTCGCCCATCATGGCACCCACCTTGGTTCCGCCTATATAGAATACATCACAATGATTGGCAAGGAATGGCAAGTCATAGTCGCATGCCTCTGAAACCAGACCGTATCCCAGTCGTGCACCATCGATGAAGAGGCGGAGGTCATATTTCTGGCAGGTTGCATATAGCGCAGTCAACTCTTCCCGGGTATAGACCATTCCGAACTCTGTCGGCATCGAGATATAAACCATGCCTGGCTGCACCATGTGAGGATGCGTTTCATCGGCAAGGAAAGTATCCATATATGCTGACAGGGTGCTGGATGTTAGCTTGCTGTTCTTTCCTGGCAGCGTAATGACCTTATGGCCAAATGCTTCTACTGCTCCAGATTCATGTACCTCGATATGACCGGTCTCCACACAGATAACTCCTTCGCATCCCCTGAGCACGGAGTCGATAACGGTGGTGTTGGTCTGTGTACCGCCTATCAGGAAGAACACTTCAGCATTCTCATTGTCCACGGCTTTACGGATTTTCTCTTTTGCAGATTCTGAGTATGAATCAAAACCATAACCGGATGTTTTCTCACTGTTTGTCTTGCCAAGAGCCTCTAGAATCTCTGGCAGCATACCATTGTTGTAATCACTTTCGAATGAAATCATATGATATAATATAATGATAATATTAGATAATCACCGCTGTTCCGCTGCACGTTACCATCAACATGGAACCGCTGTTGCCCACGGTTTCGTAATCCAGGTCAATGCCTACGATGGCGTTGCAGCCCAGGGATGCAGCACGGTCGGCCATCTCTCTGAGGGCTGTATCCTTGGCCTCGCGGAGTGTACTTTCGTAAGAACCGCTTCTGCCACCGATTACGTCACGAACGCTGGCAAAGAAATCCTTCACAAAGTTGGTACCGATGATGGTCTCGCCAGTCACTACGCCACGATATTCACGGATAGGGTGGCCTTCTATGGTTGGAGTTGTACTCAAAATCATAATCTTTTCCTTTCTTTTTTATGTTATTATCAATGTTATTTATAGCTTAGACGATAAAAGTAGTGAAAAGGTTGCAGGAAATCCAAAAATAATTGCTATTTTTGCATCGTAAATATAAATATTAATAGGTTATATGAACAAGAGATTGATGTTTTCGGCAGCACTCGTGATGGCGCTGCTTTCGGCAAACGCTCAGAAAAGGGCGTTTACCATCGAGGATTTGTACAAGGTGAAGGGCGTATATTCTGTGAGCCTTTCGCCAGATGGTAAAACTATCTGCTATACCTCCAGTTCTTCCGACCTGAAGAACCAGAAGTCTAGCTCCGACATCTACATCATGAATGCAGATGGCTCTCATGCCAAGGCTTTCACCGAGGATGGCAAAAGCAGTTCTGCCGTGTGGAGTAAGGATGGAAAGAGTATCTTCTTTACCAATTATGAGAAGGGGACGGCTCAGGTCTATCGCATGAATCTGGCTACCTGCGAGGCGGAACAAGTAACTGATTATGAGTTGGGTATAGATAATCCGGTTATCTCTCCAGATGAGCGATACATCGCCTTTACAGCCGAGGTATATCCCGACCTGGGAGCTGATGCCAAGGCCAACATAGCCCGGATGGAGAAGAAGGACAAGGGACCTGTGCAGGCGCATATTGCCGACAAGTTGCTCTATCGTCATTGGACGAGTTATAGCGATGGCAGATGCAGTCATCTCATCCTTTTCGATACGCAGACGAAGACTTACAGGGATCTGACTCCGGGTAATTATTCGCTGATATTCATGGCCGGTGGCGGAATCGCCTATGATTTTTCTCCAGACAGCAAGGAAATCTGTTTCGTCTCCAACCACGATGAGCATCAGGAGGCTAGCACCAATGCCGACCTGTGGACGGTATCTGTGAATGGGGGAGAACCTGTCTGCATCACGAAGGAAAACAAGGCATGGGATGGTACTCCAACCTATTCGCCCGATGGTAAGTATATCGCTTACCGTTTGCAGCAAGTACCTGGTTATGAGTCTGATCGCTTCCGTCTTGCCATCTACGACCGTGCTGCAAGGAAATCTACTATCCTGACAGAGAAGTTTGACAACTGGGTGGATGATTACAAATGGGCACCAGACGGCAAGAGTATTTTCTTCCTGGGTGAGGTGCAGGGCGCACAACCACTCTACAAACTCGACATTGCCAGAAAGACCATCTCGCCGGTAGTGACAGGCAAGGCTATCTCTGAGTTTGATTTCGACAATAAGGGGATGGTATATTATACTTACAGTACGACAGGCAAGCCATCGGCTCTGTATCGTCAGCAGATGAAAAAGTGGAATGGAACTCCTGTGGCTCACGGCAAGGAACAGCAGATAACCTTCCTCAACCAGAAGCTAGAGGATGAGGTGGATATCCGTCCATCTGAGAGCATCTGGGTGGATGGCGCTGGCGGCGACAAGGTACAGGTGTTCATCGTGAAACCACACAACTTTGATGCCAGCAAGAAGTATCCGCTTATCATCAATGTGCATGGCGGACCACAGATGCAGTGGATGAATTCCTTCCGTGGCGACTGGCAGGTTTATCCTGCTGCCGGTTATGTGGTGGCTTATCCTAATCCTCATGGTTCTACAGGATATGGCCAGGCCTTTACACGTGCCATTTCCGGTGACTGGGGCGGAAAGGTATTTGAGGATGTGATGAAGGTTACTGATAAATTGGCAACCCTGGAATATGTTGACTCCACCAGGATGGGAGCGATGGGATGGTCGTATGGCGGCTATATGATGAACTGGCTGCAGGGCCATACCAAGCGATTCAAGTGTCTGGCTTCCATGATGGGCGTGTATGATCTGCGCTCAATGTGGGGCAGTACCGAGGAAGTATGGTTCCCTAACTTTGAGTTAGAGGGACAGCCTTACAATTCCGATCTCTACGAGAAGTGGTCGCCATCTTCATACATCAAGAACTTCTCTACGCCAACCCTCGTGATGACGGGCGAGTTGGACTATCGTGTACCTTATACACAGAGCTTGCAGTATTTCACGGCATTGCAGACCCTGAACATTCCTTCTCGACTGATTGTCTTGAAGTATGATGGTCACTGGCCAAGCAACCTGAAGTCGATGCCGCTCTATTACAATGCGCACCTCGACTGGTTCCATCGTTATCTCGGCGGCGCTCCTGCACCTTGGGACACAGAGAAAATGGTGAATAATGAGATAGAGTACTAAAATACCTTATATATAATAAGGTGTAGAGAAACTGAAATAATAAAAGCTCCATTCGCATCTGAAATGGCGAATGGAGCTTTTTTCTGAGAATTAAAAACTTACTTTGTTTCCTGTTCTTCCTGCATATCCAGATACTGGTTGTCCTTGTCGTAGAATTCATACTGGAGGAACGCCAGTTTCTGAGATGGAATCACATTGAAGCCGAAACCATACTTAAACTGCCATTTGCGCTTCAGGGAAATGAAGCCCTTGTTGATGAAGGCAGCTACGTAAGGATTCACATACAAAGTGAATTTCTTGACGCCAATCTTGTTGACTAGGCGGTCGATTTTTCTTTCCAACTGGTCGGTGAAAAGGATGCTCGATTTGATCTTGCCCGAACCGAAGCAGGTAGGGCAGGTCTCCTCTACGTTTACGTCCATGGCAGGGCGTACACGCTGGCGGGTAATCTGCATCAGTCCGAACTTGCTCAGAGGCAGGATGTTGTGCTTGGCACGGTCCTTCTGCATGTTCTTGCACATGCGCTCATAGAGCAGCTGTCGGTCTTCGGCAAGATTCATGTCGATGAAGTCCACCACAATGATTCCTCCCATATCACGGAGTCGCAACTGTCTGGCCAATTCATCGGCAGCGCCGAGGTTTACATCGAGAGCATTCGCTTCCTGACCTTTCTCACGAGTACGGTTGCCGCTGTTTACATCTACCACGTGCAGGGCTTCGGTATGCTCGATGATGAGATACGCACCGTGCTTGTAGTTGACAACTCTTCCAAAACCAGCCTTGATCTGCTTGGTGATGCTGAAGTTGTCGAAGATAGGCACCTTACCGGTGTAGAGCTTGACTATGCCCGCCTTTTCAGGGGCTATTAGAGAAACATAGTTCTTCACCTCGTTCATCACATCTTCGTTGTTCACGTAGATGTTCTCGTAAGATGGGTTAAACAAGTCACGCAGGAGAGCGACGGCTCTTCCGGTCTCCTCGAAAGCGAGTTGCGGGCGCTGCTGGGTCTTCTGCACCTTGGCGATAGCATCCTCCCATCGCTTCACCAGGACTTTCAGCTCAGCATCGAGCTCAGCGACTCTCTTTCCCTCAGCCACAGTGCGGACAATTACACCGCAATTCTTTGGTTTTACGCTGTGAATGAGTTGTTTGAGTCGGGAGCGTTCTTCACCGCTTTTGATTTTCGACGAGACAGAAACTTTATCACCGAATGGCATGAGTACCAGGTATCGGCCCGCGAATGAGATTTCGCCTGTGAGTCGAGGTCCCTTGGTAGAGATTGGTTCCTTTACGATTTGTACCAGCACTTCCTGTCCTGCTTTGAGTACATTCTGTATGCTGCCGTCCTTTTCCAATTCAGGCATTTTGCTGGCTTTAGAGAATGGGAAAAGTTTCTTTCTGTCGCTCTGTACTTGTTTAAGGTACTTCTGGTAGGAATTAAAATGACTTCCTAGGTCAAGATAATGAAGAAAGGCGTCGCGTTCATAACCTACATCCACGAAGCAGGCGTTAAGACCCGGCATCAGTTTTTTTACCTTTCAGCAGATTGGATTTCTGGCAGATGCTTATAAAGGAGAGGTTGGGGCGTGCAGCCTGAGGGAATATGTCCTGTTCGTTTCCTTTTTCCCATATGTGTCGTCCGGACCGATTGTCAATGCGCAGGAAATGCTGCCGCAGTATCGGCAAATCGGTCGGCAGCGTCTGGATTGGGCAAAGTTTGCAGGTGGACTGTATCTGTTTGCGCTGGGGCTGTCAAAAAAGGTGCTGCTTGCGGATACCTTCGGCAAGGCGGTGGATGCAGGCTATGGCAATGTGGCAGGGCTGTCCGGCACGGATGCCTGGCTGGTGATGCTGTTTTATACGCTGCAGCTGTACTTCGATTTCAGCGGCTATTGCGGTATGGGGCGGGGCATTGCTCATATGCTTGGCATGGAGCTGCCGGTGAACTTCGATTCTCCCTACAAGGCGTCCAACATCATTGAATTTTGGAAACGCTGGCATATTACGTTGAACCGTTTCCTGAGAAAATATGTATACATTCCGCTGGGCGGCAACCGGAAAGGTACAGCGCGGATGTATTTGAACTTATTTATTG
>ENA-OUOU01001568-OUOU01001568.1-human-gut-metagenome-genome-assembly--contig:-NODE-1568-length-11776-cov-11.600290_pt1 | contig 11776 bp, 9 predicted proteins | sample MGYA00237936_ERZ548765 | MGnify/ENA primary metagenome ERZ548765 (study PRJEB26490, sample SAMN05356889) | human gut metagenome | biome: terrestrial biome; feature: human-associated habitat; material...
CCAGACCCACATCGTTGGTGGGGTCCAGCGTATTCAGCTGCAGGGTGTTGTAGACGAAGTTGAAGATATTGCTTGCGCCCACAAGGTCGCCCACGCGGACTGCGATGGTATTCAGCGAGCGGGCAAGGCCGTTCCACAGCGGGAGATCGCTGCCATCGCCGTAGTTGCCGCCGTAGTTGCGCGGCCAGCTGCGCCATGCGTTGGGGTAAGCGCGGAGCTGCTTGTCGGAGAGGCCCATCAGGCCGTTCTTGCGGCAGTAGTCCTCGTCCCGGATGATCATATCCTGCTTCTGGTACAGGGGGGAGTTGTTGAGCATGGTGGACCAGTTGACCAGACCGTACTCAATGCCCAGCGCATAGGCGCCGATGGGCTTGATGGTAGAGCCTGTCTGCCGTTCCACGTTGTAAGCACGGTTCAGGGCAAGGCTCTTGGTCTTTTCGCCCAAGCCGCCCGCAATAGCCAGCACGTTGCCGTCATAGTCCAGCGTGACCATAGCAGCCTGCGTGCGCACGTTGCGGTAATAGTAGACGGTGCCATCCTCGCCGGTGCGGGTCTTGGGGGTACCGTCTTCGTTGAACACCTGCACATCATCGTCCGAAATGGAGGTGACCTCTTCCTCATGCCAGCCCGCCGGGAAGTAGGCATCATCGGTGTTCAGCATCAGGTTTTCCATCTGGGACTGCAGCTTGGTGTTGACAGTGGCTTCGATGGTAAAGCCGCCGGTGTAGAGCAGCTTCTGCGCCTCGGACTCGCTGATGCCCTCCTTGGTCATGATGTCCTGCACGACCTCGTTGAACAGTGCATCGGTGAAGTAGGAGGTGACGGTGCTGGGCTTTTTGCCGCTGTCTTCTTCGGCCAGCACAAGGGGCTGTGCAGCGCCGTTGCGGTAGTCCTCCTCGCTGATCACACCCTGCTGCCACATATTGTACATGATGAAGTTGCGGCGGTGGATCAGATTTTCGGGGTTCGTATAGGGGTTATAGTTGGTGGGGTTTTTGGTAATAGAGGCAATGGTAGCGCACTCCCACAGGCTCAGCTGGCTGACGTCCTTGTTGAAGTACTCGTTGGCCGCCGTCTGCACACCCTGAATGGTGCCGGTAAAGCTGATGGTGTTCAGGTAAGCCTCCAGAATGGTCTCCTTGGAGTAGCTGCGGCTCAGGCAGAGGGCGCGGTAGATCTCGCGCACCTTGCGCAATGCGCCATCAATACCGCTGGCGCTGTTGTCATCGGTCAGGTTCTTGATGAGCTGCTGTTCCAGTGTGGATGCGCCCTGCTTGGAGCTGTAAATGGGCAGCAGATACTCGTTGATCATTGCACCGATGGTGCGCTTGAAGTTGACGCCGGGCTCTGAGTAGAAGTCCTTATCCTCGGTGCAGATGAAGGCATACTGCAAATTGGAGGGGATCTGCTCAAGGTCTGCCCATACGCGGTGGCTGTTGGAGGAGCGCAGGGTGGCATACTCCACCTGTGCGCCGGTATCCGGGTCGGTAGCTACCACCATACTGGACTGGCTCAGCTGAATGTTGTCCAAGTCCAGCAGGTCACCGTCGTTGGCAGTAGCCTGCACCACATAGAACACCATGCCCACGGCCACCACGCTGCCCAGCATGATGCCAAGGCAGAGCACCGTAGCGACGGTGCGGCCAATGAACCGCAGAATGGGATGCTTGCTCTTTTCCTTTGGCGGCTTGGGGCTTTTGGGTGCCTTGGGCGCGCGGGTACGGTTTTCCACTGCGGGGCGTGCTTCGCGGCGGCTCTGGGAAACATTGACCTTACGTCCCACCGGGCGGGCAGGCTGCTCCTCGCCGCCCCGATGGATCTTTCTCATCTCATTGTTGGAGATAGGGATCGCCTCCTGACATTTCAAGACTGTTGCCGGGCATAGCTGCACCGGGCTTTATCCACATCGTTTGTGACACGAAATTTCAAACTGCAATACCATATTATAACACGCAAGCCCCAGCCGGGCAAGAACCAATCTTTGCGCGCTGAGCAGATATAAATAGTATAACACACTCTCTTGTGGAAAGTACAGTATCTGCGTGTGAAAATTGTCTGCCATCCGCCAAAACGGGGCATACTTACCGGGGAAGGGAGTGTTTTTTATGCGCAAGCTGTCTGTCTGCCTGTTCTACGGGCTTTGCGTATTCACCATTGTATTCAGTCTGTTCTGGATGGCGCTGCCAAGGCTGCCGCTGTCCCAAAGCCCCGCCGGGTCCGAGACCGACCCCGCCTCTCCCCTGAGCCTTGCCGCGCAGGCAGTGCCCCAGACGAACACTGCCCGCTACTGCCTGCAAGACAGCGGCGGGCGGGTGGCGGTGTACACCTGCCGCGCCGACGGCACCCCGGGCACCCTGATCCGCGTGACCGGCATCTACACCAATCTTCTGCCCGAAAACGACGCCTTACGCATCAAGCGCGGGCTCGTGGTCAACAGCCCCCGGGAACTCGACCTGCTGCTGGAGGATCTGGGGGAGTAAATGCAACGAGCCGCTGCACGATGTGCAGCGGCTCATTGCATTTATATGATTCAGGCTTCCATTTCTTCCAGCGGCACAAGGTATTCCTTGCGGCACTGCTCGTACTCCAGCATATAGTCCTTGCTGGGGTTGTGGTGCATAATGCTTTTCAGGGTGTGGGAGTCGTAATCATCGCCGGCTTCCATGCCCACCATGCGCACTGCGATGTTGGAGCAGTGGTCGGAGATACGCTCAGCGTTGTTCAGCACATCAAGGAACACCACGCCAGTGTCGATGGAGCAGATCCCGTCCTTCAGACGGAGGATGTGCTGGTCGCGCAGGCGCTCCACCATCACGTCAATGATCTCCTCCAGCGGCTCCACTTGTGCAGCCTTCTGAACATCATCGTTTTCAAAGGCCTCGTCCGTCAGAACCAGAATGCGCTCCAATGCGGCATCCAGCAATTGCAGTTCCTTTTTGGCGCTCTCGCTGAAGCTGGCTTCCTTGTCGTACAGCTCCTCGGCCTTTTCCATGATGTTCACGGCATAGTCGCCAATGCGCTCGAACTCGGTGACAAAGTTCAGCAGCTCGGTCACCGCGTGGCTCTCGTCGTCGCCCAGCTCCTGATCGGTCAGTTTGATCAGGTAGTTGGTGATCTCCACCTCCATGCGGTCGATCAGGTTCTCGCGCACCTTAATGGCGCTCACGGTCTCCTCGTCCATCTTCAAAAGCAGCGGCGCAGCCAGACCCACGTTGCGGGCGGCACGGCGGGACATCTTGATCACCGCATTCTTCGCCTGCTGCAAGGCCACTGCCGGGCTCTTGTACAGACGCTCGTCCAGCACCGGCATGCTCAGCTCCTGTGCTTCCTCCACGCTACTGGGCACCGTGAGCATCGCCAAGCGGCTCAGCACTCCGCTGCAAGGCAGGAACAGCAGCATGGCGCATACGCTGGACAAGGTATGGATGTTTGCAATGGAGCTCTTGTTCATCACATCGCCCCACATGGGGATGCCGATGGTGAACTGCACCGCATAGATCAGCGCCAGCAGGATCACACTGCCGATGACGTTGAAGTACAGGTGGATGAGCGCTGCCCGCTTACCATCCTTGGAGGAGCCGCCGATGGTGAGCAACGGGGTGAACGCCGTACCGATATGCGCACCCAGAATGATGGGAATGGCAGAGCTGAAGGTGACAAGCCCTGTGCTGGACAGTGCCTGCAGAATACCCACCGAAGCGGAGGAGGACTGGATGATCACGGTGACCACCACGCCCACCAGAACGCCCAGAATGGGGTTGGTCATGGTAACGAACAGATTCTGAAAGACGGCGCTCTCCCGCAGGGGAGCAACGCCGGTATCCATCAGGCTCATGCCGGTAAACAGAATGCCGAAGCCCAGCATGATCTGGCCGATATTCTTCTTTTTGGCATTGCGCAGGAACACATAAAAAATGCAGCCAATAAACGCCACCACGGGGGCAAAGGTCTTGGGCTGGATCAAGGTCAGCCACAGGCTGTCGCCTGAGATATCCGCCATGCGGATCAACTGACCTGTTACCGTAGTACCAATATTTGCACCCATGATCACGCCTACCGACTGCGTCAGTGTCATGATACCGGAGTTGACCAGACCGACACAAATAACCACCGTACCAGCCGACGACTGGATGACGCCGGTGATCAGTGTGCCGAAGATCACGCCTTTGATGGTAGAGGAGGTAAGCTTTTGCAATACGCCCTGCATCTTGCCGCCTGCCAGCTTTTCCAGACCGGCGCCCATGATGGACATGCCGTACAGGAACAGCGCAACGCCGCCCAGCAGAGAGGTAATGTGTGTGATATCCATAACGATACTCCTAATATGAAACTTCCCTTTTAATCCTTTACAGCACACAGCCGCCGGAACAGGGCACGCGCAACGCCTGCACTGTTCCGGAAGCCGCTTACTTTTATTATACCATCAAAGGGGGCGTCTCAACAAGGTTTATTTTACAGGAAAGTTACTTTTTTTACACATTCCGCAACATATTTCCGGGCGGCAAACAAAAAGATTTCCGTTATTTTACATACATTTTACATTCAGCTTTCCCAGATGCGATATGCCGCCGCTTACCCGGCCAGCTCTTCCATGGCCTCCCGCACTGTGTCGGCCGAAAACAGGAACACACCACTGCCGGTGTATACCTCCACATGACTGCCCACATAACGCAACTCAAAATCCTTCATGGTGTTTCCCTCCTGTGTTTCTGTTTTGTTCCGGGGCTTTCCCGGTGAACACAGTATCGCATAATTTAGATACCATAAAAAGGACTTTCAAAGGTTTTTGCGGATTTTTTGCGTAAAAAACAGCGTATGCTCCCCAGTCTGCTCACGCTGTACACGGCCATTTTCCTCGGAGATCAGGTCTTTGGCAGTCCCCGCAGCGCCGCATTTCCGCAGGAAACAGGCGCTGGAGCTGCCGTTTTCCGTCACGACCCCCTCCTGTGAAAATGGGATAGCGGAGCGTCCGCAGACGCTCCGCTATCCCGAAATTAAAAATAAATTTTCCGCTGATAATGGCTAGAGCAAAGCGGAAGCCCTTCCAAATCATCCTGCTGTGCAAAGCATTATTCTGCCGCGTCCGTCACACGGACGGGGTAGCCTGTCCGCACACAGCGCACCGCGTAGCGGGAACCGCCGCCGGAGGTGCAGGTGAACAGGGTCAGATCCCAGTTGTCCGTCTCGGTATCGGTGGTCATCTCCTCGATCTGGGTGGGGCGCAAAGTCTCCACGCTCTCCACCTCATAGCTCCAGCGCAGACCGTCTGCATCCGTAAAATAGACCGAGCTGCCGATGGCCAGCCACTTGATGGGGCTGAAGTGCATTGCGTAGTTGTGGCCGCAGATCACAAGATCATCGCCATAGGTGGTGCCGCTGTACCGCCCGGGGGCGATCTTCAGCCCGGCGTAGCTCCACTGCGCCATCACCGGCAGCTCTCGTTCTACCGCCGGGATGGAAAGCACCCCGATGTAGTCCCGCCCTTCCACCTCCACGGTGGTCATCTCCTGCGTCGGGTCCAGCACCGGCTGCGGGGCTGCAGTCTCATTTTCCTGCTGGTGCTCCGTAATGGTCTTTTGCATGGTCTGCTCCAGCTCGCCCAATACTTCCTGCGAAGCCTTTTCTGCCCGGGCGGCATCCCACCGGTTGTAGCCCAGCAACCCGGCGGCGCATAAGATCAGCACCGCGCCCAGCACCATGCACAGCCTGCCGATTTTCCGTTTCATTGCATTCCGTCCTTTATATATAATAGTATCGTCTGCTTCAGTATACCATTCCCCGCTCCGGTTTACAACCGTTCTCCCGGGCGATTTTTATCGGGCAGCAGCGCGCAGACCAGTCGCACCATCTGCCCGGTCAGGGGCAGCCACACCAGCGCGCACAGTACGTTGAATAAGGTGTGTGCGTTGGCGATCTGCCGGGCGATCACAGCGCACTCCGCCCCTGCGGGCGAGCACAGCCGCACCAGCGCCGCAAAGGGCTGCAAGAGTGCGCAGCACACCGCCGCTCCGCTCAGGTTAAAAATGGCGTGGGCTGCCGCCACCCGCTTGGCGTCTCTTCCCTGCCCGATGGCGGCAAGCACCGCTGTGATGGTGGTGCCGATGTTATCCCCCAGCAGAATGGGGATAGCCTCCGTCAGCCCCAGCAGGCTGTGCACGCCGTCTGCCCCGGGCTGCGCCGCCATGCTTTGCAGCAGCGCCACTGTGGCTGAGCTGCTTTGCACCGTCAGAGTCATGCAGACGCCCGCCAGCAGCCCATGCAGGGGACTTTGCTGCACCCGGGCAAGCTCCAGCCGGAGCAGAGGGCTTTGCAACAGCGGCTCCATGGCGCTGCGCATCACGGTGACGCCTTCGAACAGCAGCCCAAAGCCGAACACTGCCTCGCCCACGCAGCGGCCCCGCCAGCCTTTACAGGCCAGACAGAGCAGCACCCCGCCAAACAGCAGCAGATATCGCCAGCTTTCCACCCGGAACGCCAGCAGCTGCGCCGTGACCGTTGTGCCGATATTTGCCCCGAATACCACCGGCACCGCCTGCCGCAGCTGCAACAGCCCCGCCGCCAGAAAGGCAATCACCATAACCGTGACCGCCGAGCTGCTTTGCAGCACCGCCGTTACCGCAGCACCGGTCAGCAGTCCTGCCGCCGGGTTTGCGGTGCACCGCGCCAGCAGGCTGCGCAGACGCCTGCCCGCTCCCTGCTGCACCGCCCGACACAGGCTGTCCGTCCCGTATAAAAACAGCGCCAATCCGCCGAATACCTGTAACAACACTTGGAATCCCTGCTCCATCTGCACCCTCCGTTTCTGCCTGTCCTTTATTTTTATGCAGCGAGAGCCGGTTTGCGCATTGACAAAACCTACAAGTTTTTTGTGAATTTTTGTTTAATATTTCCCCATTCCCTTGCAATCCGGCAGCAAAAGGAATATGCTTATCAGGCGTTAATACTTAACAACTGTTAAGTATCCAAAAAATGCAAACGAGGAGGGACTGTCGTGTCCGAGCCAAGCACCCCCAGCTTTCAGGGGATGTGCCACTTTATCGGGCAGCTGAGCAAGGCATCCAAGACCGGAATGCGGGCGGCGCTGGCCGATTGCCCCAAATGCCACTTCAATATGCTGGAAGGCCTGCTGCACGCCATCAACTGTCACGGAAAGGACGGTGCCATTTATGTCTCCGACCTTGCCCGGGAGATCCGACAGCCGCTGCCGGCGGTCTCGCGCGGGCTGCGGCTCATGGAGCAGGACGGCACTGTGGTGCGGGAACCGGACCCCGCCGACCGCCGCAAAACGCTGGTGCGCATCACCCCCAAGGGGTACGAGCTGTGCCACCAGTGTGAGCAGGCTCTGCGCAACTACTTTGCCAGCGTGCTGGCACGGTTAGAGCCGGAGCAGGCAGCCCAGATGGACGCGCTGCGCGGCGCGCTGATGGATGCCATTCTTGCGGAAAATGCCGCGCGCAACATTGACCCGAAGGGAGAAACGAACCATGACAAAGATCTTTAAGCAGCTGGCCCGGCACTGGGCAGTCTGCCTTGTGGTGTTCGCACTGCTGTTCGTGCAGGCGTACTGCGACCTTGCCCTGCCGGACTACACCAGCAAGATCGTGGACACCGGCATCCAGCAGGGCGGCATTGAAAGCCCCCTGCCCCAGACGGTGCGCCAGAGTACGCTGGACGCGCTGAGCCTGCTGATGAGCGAGGAGGATGCGCAGAAGCTGCAAAACGCCTACCAGTACTATCTGCAGGACGATTGCGTGTTGCAGCTGCGCTCCGACCTGACCGAGGCCGAGCGCACCGCACTGGAAGATGCCGTGACCACCCCCGACATCGTGCTGTATATGGCTGCCGCACAGGCCGCCAACACCCCTGCCGGGCAGAATAGTATGGGCATGACCGGCCTTGCCGAGACGCCCTCTGCCGCTGCGGACGCGGACACTGAGACCGTCACCCCTACGGCAGCGGATCTGGACACCGTTTGCAGCCAGTTTGCCGCCATGAGCCAGATGCCCGGCTTTGACCGCAGTATGCTGCAAAAGCAGCTGGACGGTGCCATGAGCCAGCTGGACAGCACCCTGCTGGAAAACCTGAAAAGCCAGTCTTTGCTGCTGGTGCAGCTGGAATACGAGGCGCAGGGCGTTGCGCAGGATGTGCAGATGAGTTACCTCTTCCGGGTGGGCGGCCAGATGCTGGCGCTCACCCTGCTGATGGTAGCCGTGGCTGTGGCCGTAGGCTTCCTTGCCTCCCGGGTATCTGCCGCCATCGGCCGCGACCTGCGCCGGGAGACCTTCTCCAGCGTTATCGGCTTTTCCAATGCGGAGATTGAAAATTTCTCCACCGCCTCCCTCATCACCCGCACCACCAACGATATCCAGCAGGTGCAGTTCGTCTGCGTCATCCTGCTGCGCATGGTGGCCTATGCGCCCATTCTGGGCATTGGCGGCGTGCTGCATGTTGTAGGCAGCAGCAGCGGCCTTTCCTGGATCATAGTGCTGGACGTGGCACTGCTTTTGTTGCTGATGCTCTTCCTGATGAGCGTTGCCATGCCCAAATTCAAGGTGATGCAGCAGCTGGTGGACCGGCTGAATCTGGTCAGCCGCGAGCTCCTGACCGGCATCATGCCGGTGCGCGCCTTCAGCCGCGAAAAGTTTGAGGAGCAGCGCTTTGACATGGCCAACCGGGAACTGATGGGCACCCAGCTGTTCACCAACCGCGCCATGGTGGCCATGATGCCCTTTATGACCCTGATCATGAACGGCACCAGCCTGCTCATCGTCTGGTTCGGCGGCAAGGCCATGGACGCCGGCACCATGCAGGTGGGCGAGATGATCGCCTTTATCACCTACACCATGCAGATCGTCATGTCCTTTCTGATGCTGGCCATGGTGGCTGTCATGCTGCCCCGCGCCGGTGTGGCCGCAGACCGTATTGACGAGGTCATCCGCACCAAAGCCACCATCCGCGACCCGGACGAAGCCGCCGCAAAGGCTGCACAGGCGCACACCGACTGGCAGGGCGTGGTGCAGTTCGAGGATGTGAGCTTCCGTTACCCCGGTGCGGACAGCGATGCGCTGGAACACATCAGCTTTACCGCAAAGCCCGGTGAGACCACCGCCATCATCGGTTCCACCGGCTGCGGCAAGTCCACCCTGCTCAACCTGATCCCCCGCTTTTACGATGTGACCGGCGGCAAGGTGACCGTGGACGGCATTGACGTGCGCGAGATGCCGCAGGCACAGCTGCACGACCTGCTGGGCTATGTGCCCCAGAAGGGTGTGCTGTTCAGCGGCACCATTGACAGCAACCTGAAATTCGGCGGCGAGGATATCACCGACGCACAGGTGCACAAAGCCGCCGCCATTGCACAGGCCACTGATTTTATCGAGGCAAAGCCCGAGGGCTACCAAAGCCCCATTGCACAGGGCGGCTCCAACGTATCCGGCGGCCAGAAGCAGCGGCTTTCCATTGCCCGGGCAATTGCCAAAAATCCCAAGGTCTATCTGTTTGACGACAGCTTCTCGGCGCTGGACTACAAGACCGATGTAACGCTGCGCCGCGCTTTGAAAGCACAGACCGACAACGCCACCGTGATCATTGTGGCACAGCGCATTTCCACCGTGCTGCACGCAAACCAGATCCTTGTACTGGACGAAGGCAGACTGGTGGGCAAGGGCACCCACGCCCAGCTGATGGTCAGCTGCCCGGAATATCAGGAGATCGCCCGCAGCCAGCTGAGCCAGAAGGAGCTGGCGCTGGATACCCTGAATACAGAAAAGGAGGGTGAGTGATATGCCCAGACCCGGACGTCCCACCACCGAGCGCGCCAAGGACTTTAAAGGCACGCTGCGGCAGCTCATCCGCACCATGAGCCACTACAAGCTGCCCCTTGCGGCAGCCATGTTGTTTGCAATTCTTTCTACCATCTTCAACATTGCAGGCCCCAAGGTGCTGGCAAAGGCCACCACCGCCCTTGCCACCGGCTGGATCGCCCGGCTGCGTGGCACCGGCAGCATCGATTTTGTGTATATCGGCCGCATCCTGCTGTTTTTGTTGGGGATGTACCTGCTGAGCAGCGCCTTCAGCTTTATTCAGGGCTGGCTGATGACCGGCCTTTCTCAGAAGGCCTGCTACGACTTCCGTCGCCAGATCAGTGAAAAGATCAACCGCCTGCCGCTGGCGTACTTTGAAAAGCGCACCGTGGGCGAGGTGCTCTCCCGCATCACCAACGATGTGGACACACTGGGCCAGAGCCTGAACCAGAGCATCACCCAGCTGATCACCAGCGTGACCACCATGATCGGTGTGCTGGTGATGATGCTTTCCATCAGCCCCCGCATGACCCTGATCGCTCTGCTGATCTTACCGGTATCGCTGGCGCTGGTGCTGGTGGTGGTCAAGTTCAGCCAGAAGTACTTCAAGGCACAGCAGGCCACGCTGGGCGTGGTCAACGGTCAGGTCGAGGAGGTCTACGCCGGCCACAACGTGGTCAAGGCCTTCAACCGGGAGGCCGTGGTACTGGCAGACTTCAACGCCGCCAACGATAAGCTGTACGAATCCGCATGGAAGAGCCAGTTCCTCTCGGGCCTTATGATGCCCATCATGAACTTTGTGGGCAACCTGGGCTATGTGGCAGTGGCCATCGTGGGCAGCATTTTTGCCGCAAACGGCGTTATCACCATTGGTGATATTCAGGCCTTTATCCAGTACGTCAAAAACTTTACCCAGCCCATCCAGCAGCTTTCGCAGGTGTCCAATATGCTGCAAAGCATGGCCGCTGCCGCCGAGCGGGTGTTCGAGTTTTTGAATGAGCCGGAGGAGGCGCAGTTGGCCGACCCTGCCCGCCGCGCCGACCCCGCCGACATTGACGGACAGGTCACCTTTGACCATGTGCGCTTCGGCTACACCCCGGACAAGACTGTTATCCACGACTTCAGCTGCACGGTGCAGCCCGGCCAGAAGGTAGCCATCGTAGGCCCCACCGGTGCGGGCAAGACCACCATGGTCAAGCTGCTGATGCGCTTTTGGGATGTGCAGCAGGGGCGCGTGACGATTTCCGGCACGGAGGTCGCCCGCATCAACACGGACAACCTGCGCCGCATGGAGAGCTTCGTGACACAGGAGACGCACCTCTTCCGCGACAGCATCCGCAAAAATCTGCTCATCGCCAAGCCCGACGCAACCGATGAGGAGTTGATCGCAGCCTGCCGAAGGGCTTCTGTACACGATTTCATTCAGGCGCTGCCGCAGGGCTATGATACGCCGGTGGGAGAACTGGGCGATACGCTCTCCGGCGGGGAACGCCAGCGGCTCGGCCTGGCGCGCGCGTTCCTGCACGATGCGGACCTGATGCTGCTGGACGAGCCGACGAGCAATTTGGACAGCCTGAATGAAGCGATCATCCTGCGCTCTCTGGATCAGGCGTGCGCGGGCAAGACCGTCCTGCTCGTCTCCCACCGCGCCTCCACCATGCGGATTGCGGACAAAGTCTACTCCGTCGAACACGGGAGAATGAGCTGATGAAGAATATCGCCTTGAAGCGCGAGCGGGAAAAGCGCATGGTCTCCCAGATGATCGCGCTCTACTGCCGCAAAAAGCATCGCACGCGCGGCACGCTTTGCTCCGACTGCGCCGCTTTGGAATCTTACGCCCGCAGCCGATCGGAGCACTGCCCTTTTATGGAAACCAAAACCTTCTGCTCCAACTGCCGCGTTCACTGCTACAAGCCCGAAATGCGCGAAAAGATTCGCGCGGTCATGCGTTTTTCCGGCCCACGGATGCTGTT
>ENA-OUOU01001570-OUOU01001570.1-human-gut-metagenome-genome-assembly--contig:-NODE-1570-length-11773-cov-4.087302_pt1 | contig 11773 bp, 8 predicted proteins | sample MGYA00237936_ERZ548765 | MGnify/ENA primary metagenome ERZ548765 (study PRJEB26490, sample SAMN05356889) | human gut metagenome | biome: terrestrial biome; feature: human-associated habitat; material...
GCTTTATCATGATGCTGGTGTGGAGCTTTTCCGGCGGACCGGACAGTGCCCGCAAGCGCTTGGCCCGTGCTTATCTGGTCCGCGCGCCCATCATCGCGGTTATCTTTGCGCTGCTGTTTTTGATCGGTGCGCTGATTATTGGAACACGAATGATGAATCCGCGAGTGGATGCAACAGAAGGAGTAAAGAAACTGACAGAACTGGAAGATGCCAATGTTCAGAAGATTGATGCCAAGATTCAGGAATTAGAGCAGACAGAAGCAGATGAGGCGGCAGCGTGGAAAGCAAAGTCTGCAAAAGAAAAAATGGATGGCTGCATTGTGCTTGGCGACAGTACTGCACTTGGCTTCAGACAGAATGACATCTTGAGTAAGTCGCAGGTGAAGTCAAAGGATGGAGCAACGGTCAGCGATGCGGAAGGTTCCGGATTAAATGAGCTTTTGACAGCCGTAACAGAAGCAGAGACTGCACCACAGAAGCTTATCCTCTGTATCGGAAGAGGAGATGTAGCAGTCAGTGGAGAGACAGCGGATGCATTTGCAGCGAATTACAAAAGCTTTGTTGAGCAGGTGAAAGCAGCATTGCCGGATACGAAGGTTTATGTATGCAGTATCCCGGCATACCTGTCACTGACAAGTACAGGTGATGCGACAGGTTCAGCCGATTCAGATACTGATTCAGATTCAGATGCTAAAGATACAACTGACAACTCGGATTTTAAGAGCAGTACAGATTCCAAGAGCAGCACAGATTCTAAGAGCAATAGTGATAGTGATACATTATCAGATGATAGTAGTTCGTCCAAGATGAGTACCGCGCTGGATGTAACTTCATACAATGAAGCTTTGAAGGCTCTTTGTAAGGAAGAAAAAGTGAAATATGTAGACACAACAGATCTTACGGACGCTTCTTATTATGGGGAGGACGGAAGTACAATGACAAAAGCTTATTATGAGGCTTGTATTAATAAAATTCTGGAGGCAGCGTTTAGAAATTATGTTATTCAATAGTATCGCATTTATATGTGTATTTTTACCAGTTATTTTCATATTGTATTATCTGCTTCCGGGAAAGATAAAAGACATTGCCCTGGTTGCAGGGGGAGCAGTTTTTTTTGCATGGGGAGCCCCGGTCAATCTGGTCGTTCTGGCATTTTTTATATTGTTTAATTATGCTGTAGGAATTCAGATGGAAGGCTACATGCGAAGAAGAAGGAGTACGGAGCAGTTATTTGCTGGAAGCATACTGATCAATATTATAGTATATGTGTTCTTTGCATTTATCGGACAACGCGTGGGCTTTATTTCGGAAGTGCCGGTCGGAATAGGAATCTGCATCTTACAGGTGCTTTCTTATCTGATTGAGATTCACCGGGGAAATGTAAAGGCTCAGAAAAGTATTCTGGATTTTGCAGTTTACATAGCAATGTTTCCGTTGTTCCTGGCAGGACCGGTCGTAAAATATCCGCAGATCCGAAAGGAATTAAAGACTCGCAAATTGTCCTGGGCAAAGGCCGGCGAAGGAATTGTTTTATTTGTATGTGGTTTTGCAAAGAAAGTTATCATTGCAGATTACCTGGCAGATTCATTCACCAAAATCATGTCTTTGAAGGCAGGCGAGTTGTCTGTGTTTGGTGCATGGCTGGGATGTGCAATCTTCATGTTCCAGATTTACTTTGCGTTCAGCGGATACTGTGATATGGCGGTGGGACTTTGCAGAATGCTTGGATTTGATGTGAAGAAAAATTTCCGCTATCCATATGTGGCACGTAACATAACAACATTTGTACGCCGTTTTAACAGCTCTGTTTTTGCATGGTTCTGGGATTACATCTGTGAACCACTCTGGGGCGGCTGGCTTGGAACACTTGTATCCGGAATTCTGATGGGACTTTGGTATGCAGGTATGTGGAAGAATGCACCGTGGCAGGTAACGGTCACAGGTGGATTGCTCTGGGGTATCCACCTTGCATTCTGGCAGATCGTGGAGCGTTATGCACTGCCATTTTTAAAGAGATTACCACCTGTGCTTGGGCAGATTTATACATGGTTTTTTACAGCACTTGGCTGGGTATTTTTCTTCGGTAAGACACCGGCAGCGTCATTTGGTTATCTGAAAGTGATGTTTGGATTTGGCGGAGGCGATGTGGTTGGTATCATGGGAAGATATCTTTTCCTTGGAAATGTGTTCGTTCTTGTAGTGGCATTTCTTGCAAGTACACCACTTCCGAATCTTATCTGGAAGAAGATTCTGGTATTTGGAAAGAAAGATAAAAAAGAAAAGAATAAAAAACGTCTGGAGAGAGGCAGAAGTGCAGTATTTGTATTCGCAGCCGTGATCATGATCCTGTGTCTTGTGAATGTGACAGGAGCAGGAAGGACATTTTTCAAAGAGACGGTGAAAGATACCCAGGCGAAACTGGATACAGTTCTTGGAAGACGGGACGTGAACGGTGTGTACCGAGGAAAGAACCAGTATCTTCTGGCGGATATTAACAAGCTGGACGAAAAGAAGGTTCAGGCAAATGTGGACGCGATTACAGCGCTTGCCGAGGATTATTCCGATGTGCCGATGTATATGGCACTGATTCCGGACGCTGCAAATGTATGGGCAGATAAGCTTCCTTCTTATGCTCCGGTGGAAGATCAGACAGTGCAGATTGCACAGATTCAGAGTGTGCTTGGAGACAGTGTGAACTGGATTGATGCACAAGGTGTTCTAAATGCGAATAAAGATAAGGAAATTTATTACCATACAGATTCCCGCTGGACAACGCTTGGAGCTAGTCTTGTATGGCAGCAGATTGCTTCAGATCTGGGGCTTGACACTTCGAAAGCACCGGCTTTAAAACCTTATGTAGTGACCGGTGATTTCAGTGGAAATCTTTCCCGAACAAGTGGATTCGAAAGCGGATACCGTGAACCGATATACGCATATTTAACGGAAAATGCTTCCGACAACACGCAGATGGTGGCAAGTTATGAGTCTGAGGGCATAAAGACAGCAGAGCTTTATGACCGTACAAAACTGGACGAACCTGATGCGTATGAAGTATTTCTCGGTGGAGATTATGATAAAATAGATATCCGCACGACAGCAGACAGCACGGATCGGCTGCTTCTAGTGAAGGATTCCTTTGCAGACTGTATGATTCCATTTTTAATTCCATATTATAGGGAGATCATCGTGGTAGATGCAGATTATTATCAGAAGCATGTGTCGGATCTGTTAGATAAGAATAAAATTACAAGTGTGCTGTTTTTGTACAATTGCAATAATTTTGTACAGGATGACAAGCTGAGTAGTATTTTGACAACGGATAAGACAGAATAGGAACTGTAAAGTAATTGGAGTGTTAGTAAATGATAAGATTAAATAAATACCTCAGTGAGGCAGGTGTTTGTTCCAGAAGAGAGGCGGACCGTCTCATAGAGGCGGGACGTGTGACGGTGGATGGTGTACGGGCTGTACCGGGCATGAAAGTGTCAGAGGAGCAGAAAATCTGTGTCGGGAAAAAAGTGATCCAGGGTGCAGAACAGAAGGTTGTTCTGGCAGTCAACAAACCGGCAGGTATCGTGTGTACCGGGGATATGAAAGTGAAAAATAATATCATACGTTTCCTGCATTATCCGGTGCGGGTGACCTATGCAGGAAGACTGGATAAAGATTCGGAAGGCCTCCTTATTATGACAAATGACGGAGAACTGATCAACAGTATGATGCGGGCGAGATATCATCATGAAAAGGAATATCATGTTCGCGTGGATAAAGAAATCACTTCAGAATTTGTGCGGCAGATGTCAGAGGGTGTGCATATACAGGACGTGGAAAAGAATCTGGATGCGGTAACAAGACCATGTGAGGTAAAGCAGATTGGAAAGTACACATTTTCCATTATTCTGACACAGGGGCTGAACCGTCAGATCCGGAGAATGTGCGAAGCACTTGGATATAAAGTGACAAAGCTTGTAAGAATAAGAATTATGAATGTAGAATTGGGAAGCTTAAAGAGTGGGGCAGTGCGAAAAATAGAAGGACAGGAGTTAAAGAAGCTATATGAACAGGCAGGAACGCATGAAGGAACTGGTGGAGCTTTTAAATAAAGCATCAAAAGCATATTATCAAGACGCAGAAGAAATCATGAGCAACTATGAGTACGACAAGCTTTATGATGAACTTCAGAAATTGGAGCGTGAGCTTGGGATTACACTTTCCAACAGTCCGACGGTGCGAGTCGGATATGAAGTGGTCAGTGAACTCCCAAAAGAACGGCATGAAAGCCCAATGCTTTCTTTGGACAAGACGAAAGATGTAGAGGAATTAAAGAATTTTGTGGGAGATCAGAAGGCACTGATGTCCTGGAAAATGGACGGACTTACCATTGTTCTGACTTACCGGGACGGACATCTTTTTAAGGCAGTCACCCGTGGAAATGGAGAAGTAGGCGAGGTCATCACAAACAATGCAAAAGTCTTTAAAAATGTACCGCTTCAGATCAGCTATCAAGGTGAGCTGATACTGCGCGGCGAAGCAGTGATCGGTTATAAAGATTTTGAGAAGATTAATGAACAGATCCAGGAAGCAGAAGCAAAATATAAAAATCCGCGTAATCTCTGCAGTGGTTCTGTACGTCAGCTGAACAGTGAGATTACAGCAAAAAGAAATGTAAAATTCTATGCATTTACACTGGTCAGTGCAAAAGATGTGGATTTCCATAATTCCAGAGCCTGTCAGATGGAATGGCTGAAAGAGCAGGGATTTGAAGTAGTAGAATACCACGAAGTAATAAGAGACACAGTAGAGGCGGAAGTTATTAAATTTTCAGAAAAAATTGCCGAGAACGATTTCCCGTCCGACGGACTTGTGTTAGTATATGATGATATAGCGTATGGAAGATCACTGGGGCGGACGTCTAAGTTTCCACGAGATTCATTTGCATTTAAATGGGCTGATGAGATTCGCCAGACAAAGCTTCTGGAGATTGAGTGGAGTCCATCTAGAACAGGACTCATCAATCCGGTCGCTATCTTTGAACCGGTGGAGCTGGAGGGAACGACAGTGAGCCGTGCTAGTGTCCACAACATCAGTATTATGGAAGAACTGGAACTTGGTGTGGGGGATGAGATTGAAGTTTATAAGGCCAATATGATCATTCCGCAGATTGCACAGAATCTGACAAGAAGTGGTGTGAAAGATATTCCAAAAGTCTGTCCGGTCTGTGGCGGCAAGACAGAGATTCGCCAGGTCAGCAATGCAAAAGCACTGTATTGTACCAATCCGGAATGTCAGGCAAAGCATGTCAAAGCATTTGCACTCTTTGCGAGCCGTGATGCTTTGAATATTGAAGGTTTGTCAGAGGCAACGCTGGAGAAGTTCATTGACCGTGGATTTATAAAGGAATTCACAGACATTTTCCATTTGGATAAATGGCAGGAAGAGATTCAGACGATGGAAGGTTTTGGAGAAAAATCCTACAAGAACCTGATCGCAAATGTGGAGAAAGCAAAAGTGACGACACTTCCGAAAGTTATCTATGCACTTGGAATTCCGGGAATTGGTCTTGCAAATGCGAAGGTCATCTGCAGAGAATTTTCCGGTGATGTGGATCGTATGATCCATGCTACTGCAGAAGAACTTGCAGAGATTCAGGGAGTAGGCGAAGTACTTGCCGGCGCATTTGTAACTTATTTTCAGGATGAGAAGCATGTAGAAAGCTTAAAGCGACTGATTGCAGAGCTTGAGATTCCAAAGGAAGAAGAATCAGAGAGTCAACAGATATTTGCCGGAGTGAACTTTGTTATTACCGGAAGTGTGGAACATTTTGCAAACAGGGGAGAGGTCAAGGAACTGATTGAGAGCCTGGGAGGAAAAGTTACGGGATCTGTCACTTCCAAAACAAATTACCTAATCAATAATGATGTGACATCAACTTCATCAAAGAATAAAAAAGCAAACGAACTGGGAGTTCCGATTATTTCGGAGGAGCAGTTCATTAAGATGGTAGAGGAACAAAAGTAGGAAAGAAGGGAAAGAACCATGTCTGAACAGGATTATGTAGATACAATTGATAACAACGATAATAATAGCAATGACAATCATAACGATGATGAATATGAGAAAGTCTGCTTTGTCTGCCACAGACCAGAGAGTGTGGCTGGAAAGATGATCAATCTTCCGAACAATATGTGTGTGTGCAATGACTGTATGCAAAAGAGTTTTGATGCTATGAATAATATGAACTTCGGTGGTGCGATTGATTATAACCAGCTTATGAATATGCCGGGAGTTCAGTTCTTAAATATTGATGATATGAGCCAGCAGATTCCAAAGCAGCAGCGCGTGAAGAAGAAAAAAGAAGGCGAGAAGGCAACGCCGCTCGTTGACATTCATAACCTTCCGGCACCGCATAAGATCAAGGCGAGCCTGGACGAGTATGTAGTTGGACAGGAATATGCCAAGAAAGTGATGTCTGTTGCTGTATACAACCATTACAAGCGTGTGGCAACGGATTCCATGGACGACATTGAAATCGAGAAATCTAACATGCTGATGATTGGACCTACAGGTTCCGGTAAGACCTATCTTGTCAAGACGCTGGCAAGAATTCTGGATGTGCCGCTTGCGATTACAGATGCTACATCTCTGACGGAAGCAGGTTATATTGGAGATGATATCGAAAGCGTTGTATCCAAGCTTCTGGCAGCAGCGGATAACGATGTGGAAAAAGCAGAACAGGGAATCATTTTTATTGATGAGATTGATAAGATTGCAAAAAAGAAAAATGCGAGTCAGCGTGATGTCAGTGGAGAGTCCGTACAGCAGGGAATGCTGAAGCTTTTAGAAGGAAGCGAAGTGGAAGTTCCGGTTGGAGCTAACAGTAAAAATGCGATGGTTCCGCTCACAACAGTCAATACAAAGAACATTTTATTTATCTGTGGAGGAGCATTTCCGGATCTGGACGGCATCATCAAAGAGAGACTTACAAAGCAGTCTGCAATTGGATTTGGCGCAGATCTGAAAGATAAATATGATCATGATAAGAAGATTCTTGAGAAGGTAACAACAGAAGATCTTAGAAACTTTGGTATGATCCCGGAGTTCCTGGGACGACTTCCGGTAGTCTTTACATTACAGGGACTCACAGAAGATATGTATGTGAAGATCCTGGAGGAGCCAAAGAATGCAATTCTGAAGCAGTATCAGAAACTTCTTGCACTGGATGAAGTGAAGCTCGATTTCACAGAAGGTGCATTACGTGCAATTGCGAAAAAGGCGATGGAGAAGGATACAGGAGCGAGAGCCCTTCGTGCGATTATCGAAGAATTTATGCTGGATATCATGTATGAAATCCCGAAAGATGACAGCATCGGTCAAGTGACGATTACACAGGAGTACATAGAAAATACTGGTGGTCCGATTATTACACTGAGAGGGCAGGAAGTACCGAGATTAGAAAGTCAGGCAGTTATAAAAATATAGAAGATAATGCCCAATAATAAAATAAGAAAACATCTCATATACATATGAAAAGTATACGAGGTGTTTTCTTTTTTATGAATGATAGTTATGGAGAAATAAATACGTTGCTAAAGACACGAAAAAATACAAAAAGCAATGTTTTGAAGGAGAGAGTGATAGCAACACAGCAGAAGGAGGAAGAGACAGGAGATACTTCATGCCGTGAAAAAATCCTCTCTCAGGATTTTCGGGATTTTATTATCCCGAATTACCGGTTAGATCAGGAACTGGTCTATCCCAAGAGCCAGATTTGTGTGCAGAGCCTTGGCTTTGGCTATCGTGTAGCATATGTGGATCAAAGTCTAGGGGAAGAACTAAGCATTGCGGCTTATGGTTATAACAGCATTCCAAATTGCTATGCACTGTTGGATATGGAAGCTATGAATGAGACAGGAATCAGTGTGCTTCAGAATTACCCGGGTCTTAATCTTCGAGGAAAAGGAATTATGATTGGATTTTTGGATACAGGAATAGACTATGAAAATGAAATCTTTCGAAACATAGATGGAAGCAGTCGAATAACGGCGATATGGGATCAGACTGACCAGAACGGTCAGCCACCGGATACATTTACATATGGAAGTGAGTATACGAATGATCAGATTAATCAGGCACTGAAAAGTGACAATCCAAAGGAAATTGTGCCAGTAAGCGATGAAAATGGACATGGTACATTTTTAGCAAGTGTGGCAGCAGGTGGAGAAAATATCCAGGAAGGTTTTACCGGGGCGGCATCAGAGACTGAAATTGCAGTAGTGAAGTTAAAAGAAGCGAAAGATTATCTGCGAAAATTTTATGGAATACGACAGAAGGCAGTGTGTTATCAGGAGACAGATATTGTGCAGGGACTTCGGTATCTGCATCTTCTGGCACTGAAAAAACAGATGCCCCTTGTTATGTGTGTGGCTCTTGGAACGAATCTTGGCGGACATAATGGAATGTCCAGTCTGTCGCGGATTCTCGGAAGCTATTCCAGACTGGTAGATCGGTGCGTGGTTATCGGAGGAGGAAATGAGGCAAATGAACGACATCATTTTCAGGGAAAACTGAATCAGGTAGGAGAGGTTCAGGAAGTGGAAATGCGTGTCGAAAGTGGAAATACGGGATTTGTAGCAGAATTATGGGGGACCATTCCCAATATTGTGACAGCGTATCTTATATCTCCGTCTGGTGAGAGAAGTCCGGTGATTTCCATTCGGCAGGGAAGTCGCTATCAGCTTACATTTCCCTTTGAGCAGACGGTTGTGGATGTGGAATACCAGTTGTTTTTGCGGGATGGAAGATCCCAGCTTTTGTTTTTGAAATTCGATCATCCGGCACAGGGTATCTGGAAGATAGGAGTACAGTCGCTGGGGCGTGCAGATGGAGAGTTTCACATCTGGCTTCCGGTGCGGGAGTTTCTCGATGGAAATGTATATTTTTTGGAGGCAAGTCCGGACGTGACATTGACAGAGCCTGCGAATACCGATGATCCGATCACGGTTGCTTATTACAGGGGAGCAGATAAGAGTGTTGATATTAATTCTGGCAGAGGTTATACTAGAGACAAGAGAATAAAACCTGATTTTGCAGTTCCAGGAGTCCAGGTTTTGGGAGCAGGGGTAAATGGAACATTTGTAAGGCGAAGCGGTTCCAGTGTGGCAACGGGAATCACAGCCGGAGCCTGTGCAATGATCATGGAATGGATTTTGAACCAGCCGATTCCGGCAGGAGTTACCACAAGTCAGGTGGCAAATATTATCATATTAGGAGCACAGCAGAACACATTTTCAGAATTCCCGAACCGACAGTGGGGCTATGGAACGATGGATCTGTATCAGTCGCTGGACAGATTGAGAAGATTATAACAGATGGGAGAGGTACAATATGGCAGACTTTTTTGAGCAGTTAGGAAAGAAAATTTCAGATGTAGCAGAGGACTTTGGAAAGAAGACGGAAGATACCCTGGAAGTGCAACGTATTAAAAGCCAGATTCGTTCTCTGGATCGTGCCAATGAAAGAGATTACATCGAAATTGGAAAGAAGATTTATGAAAAATTCAAAGCAGGAGAAGTGGCGGACTTAGAGTGCATTTCCCTGTGCGAATCAATCGAAAAGAGAGAGGAAAAAGCAGTACAGTACCAGGAGGAAATCCGCAAAATTCAGGAGGTATAGCAGATGTTATTGATGGCAGCAGGAGGACTTCTTGTTGTACTGGTGTGCGTGGACATGGGCATTAAGCAGTACATCGAGGATAACTTTGAAGAAGAGGAAGAACGAGAAACAATACTGGACGGGGTGGTACTTCGGAAGGTCTATAACAAGGGATTTTGTTTCAATGCACTGGATAAGAATCCGGATCTGGTGAGAAAGACATCTGGTATCTTGTGTGCCGGGCTTGCAATTTATGATGCATGGCTCTTTCTCAAAAAAGGAAAATGGCTCAGAAAATTCGGCATGGTATTTTTGACAGCCGGTGCAATCAGCAATACTTACGACAGACTGATTCGTGGAAAAGTCATTGACTATATCGGAATCCAGTGGAAAAACAGCAGACTTCGAAGACTCACTGCGAACCTGGCAGATGTGTATGTAGTAATTGGGGCAGCAGTGACAGGCGTAGCGAAGATATTCCGAAGATAGAAAAAGCATTCTTAAATAAAAATAGTGTGTAGGTCATTGCAAAGATAATCTACACACTATTTTTTATGATTATTTTAATTATGGTTTCAAGAATTATTTCTTATTGCTCTTTACTTCTTGAAGCTTCATAGCGCGAACCTTAAGCGGCAGTCCGAACAGATTGATAAATCCGTCAGCGTCGTGGTGGTCATAAAGGTCACCGGTTGTGAAGCTTGCAAGAGACTCATTGTAAAGTGAGTACGGTGAAGTTGTTCCGGCTTTGATGATGTTACCTTTGTAAAGTTTGAATTTCACTTCTCCTGTTACATACTCCTGAGTGGACTCAACAAATGCCTGAATTGCCTCGCGAAGTGGTGTAAACCATTTTCCTTCATAAACAACCTGGGAAAGTTTATTTCCCATATCTTTCTTAACTTCAGTTGTAGCACGGTCAAGAACTAACTCCTCTAATTGCTGATGTGCCTCGTAAAGGATTGTTCCGCCAGGTGTCTCATATACACCACGGGATTTCATACCTACAACACGGTTCTCTACGATGTCGCAAATACCGATTCCGTGCTTGGCACCGAGCTCATTAAGTTTCATGATGATCTCAGATACTTTCATCTGCTGTCCGTTTATACTTGTCGGTACACCTTTTTCAAATGTCATGGTTACATATTCACCTGCATCTGGAGCTTTTTCTGGTGTAACACCAAGTACGAGCAGATGCTCATAGTTTGGCTCACAGGAAGGATCCTCAAGCTCAAGACCTTCATGGCTGATGTGCCATAAGTTACGGTCACGGCTGTAGCTGTGGCTGGCATCAAATGGAAGGTCGATACCATGTGCTTTACAGTAAGCAATCTCATCCTCACGGGATTCCATCTTCCAGAGATCTGTCATTCTCCAAGGAGCAATGATCTTGATGTCTGGAGCAAGTGCTGTGATACCAAGCTCGAAACGAATCTGGTCATTTCCCTTACCAGTAGCACCGTGGCAGATTGCTACCGCACCTTCTTTTCTTGCAATTTCAACTAATTTCTTAGCAATTGCCGGACGAGCCATAGCTGTTCCGAGTAAATATTTATTCTCATATACTGCATGAGCCTTTACACAAGGCATGATGTAGTTGTCGCAGAAATCATCAATGATATCCTCGATGTATAATTTGGAAGCACCAGCCATCTTTGCTCTTTCTTCCAGACCATCTAACTCCTCGCCCTGTCCACAGTTAATGCAGCAGCAGATTACATCATAGCCAAATGTCTCTTTTAACCACGGAATAACAGCAGTTGTGTCCAGTCCGCCTGAATATGCTAATACGACTTTTTCTTTCATTTTCGAAATCCTCCTAATGTATCATTTACTTTCTATTCTAATAAGAAAATATCTTATTTGCAATCGCAAATCATACTATACACCTAAATTCATAAATATGCAAGAAAAAAATGGAAAAATCTTTTTAATATGCAAAATATGCATTGGAAATGTATAAAAACGGAGAGTTGTATAAATGAAGAAACAGGAAGAAAATAGTAAATACAAGAAAAATAAAGAAAATACAGAAAAAATATAAGCACTAATCCTATTAATATGATATGCAATATGCTGTCTCTTATACACATCTCCGAGCCCACGAGACGGACTCCTA
>ENA-OUOU01001575-OUOU01001575.1-human-gut-metagenome-genome-assembly--contig:-NODE-1575-length-11749-cov-4.225842_pt1 | contig 11749 bp, 11 predicted proteins | sample MGYA00237936_ERZ548765 | MGnify/ENA primary metagenome ERZ548765 (study PRJEB26490, sample SAMN05356889) | human gut metagenome | biome: terrestrial biome; feature: human-associated habitat; material...
ACGAGATAGGAGTCCGTCTCGTGGGCTCGGAGATGTGTATAAGAGACAGGTACAGCCCGGTGAGATCCTCGGCATCGTGGGCGAATCCGGCTCCGGCAAGTCCACGATCGCCAGGCTCATCACCCGCCAGATCGACGCCACCGGCGGGCAGATCTTCATCGACGGGCAAGATATCACCCGGCTCAGGGGGAGGGATCTGATCCCGGTCTACGCGAAGATCCAGATGGTCTTTCAGTCACCGGCCGACTCCTTCGATCCGCGCCGCACACTGGGCGACGGCATCTGCGAGAGCCTGCGCAACAAGGGCGTACCGAAGGCCGAACGCGAGGCAAAGGCCCGCGCGCTGCTGGAAAGCTGCGGCCTGCCGGACACGTTTCTCGCGCGCTATCCGCATCAGGTCTCCGGCGGCCAGTGCCAGCGCGCGGCCATTGCAAGAGCACTGATGAATGACCCGCGCATCCTCATCTTTGACGAGGCCACCTCCGCACTGGACGTGACCGTGCAAAAGCAGATCATCGAGCTTCTGCAGCAGCTGCAGAAGGAAAGGAAGCTGGCCTATCTCTTCATCTGCCACAACATCGCGCTGGTACAGCAGTTTTGCGACAGGGTCATCGTGCTCCATGACGGCAGGATCGTGGAGAGCGGTCTGCCCGACGAGGTCATCCTGCACCCGCAGTCGGATTACACCAGACGGCTTGTCGACGCTGTTTTCTGAGCGGCAGAGCCTTGCTGTTTCCCCCGGCACGGCTCAGACTTACGGTTCAGCGGACCGGCTTTCCGGACCGCCGCGCTGAAAGCCAAAAGCCGCCTGCTATTGAAGGTCCATAAAAAAGACGAGATTTTCATCCGTGAAAATCTCGTCTTTTTGTTTTGCTGCTCACGCCTTCGGGAAGATGGCGCGGATGGTCGTGCCCGTGCCCGGCGTGCTCTCAAGCTCGATGCGGCCGTGGTGCAGCTGCATGGCGTGCTTGACGATCGAGAGCCCAAGCCCCGTGCCGCCGGACGCCTTCGAGTGGCTCTTGTCCACGCGGTAGAAGCGCTCGAACACGCGCGCCTGATGCTCCGGCGCGATGCCGATGCCGGTGTCGGCAACGGTGACGCTGCTGCCGCCGGCATCGTGCGCAACGGTGATGTCCACACGGCCGCCGTCACGGTTATACTTGATGGCGTTGTCGCAGAGGTTGTAGACGATCTCATAGAGCAGGCGGCGCACGCCGGGGATCACAGTGGGCTCCCCCTGCACGCTGACCGTGACCTGCCGCGCTGCCGCAGCGTCCTGCAGCGTCTCCGCCGCCTCCTGCGAAACTGTGAGCAGGTCGACGGGCTCGGTCGGCAGCTCGCCGCCCTCGTCGAGCTGGGACAGGCGGATGATGTCGTCAATGAGCGTGACGAGGCGGGCGGCCTCGGTATGGATGTGGCCGACAAAGCGCGGCAGGTCGTCGGGCCTGACCATACCGTTTTCGATCAGCTCGGCGCTGCCGATGATGCCCTGCAGCGGCGTCTTGAGCTCGTGCGAGACGTTCGCCGTGAACTCCCGGCGGTTGCGCTCGGCAAACTCCTGCTCCGTGATGTCAAAGGCGAGGATGACCGTGCCGATCGGCTTCCCGTCGGACGCGATGCGGCTGATGTCAAACTGATAGATGCGCCCCGCGCGCTCGGCGCGCACCTCGCTGTGGCCGTCGGCGGCGGCGGCCTGAATGGCAGCGCTGATCTCGTGGCTGCGCTCGATGGTCAGAAAGTCCCGGCCGACGCACTGCGCGTCCGCGCCGAAGAGCGCCTGCGCCGCGGCGTTGATGCTCAGGATATCGCCGTGCTCGTCGAGCAGGACGAGCCCCTCGCGCATACTGCCGGTGATCTGCGTGAATTCGTCGGTCTTTTCGCGCAGCTCGCGCAGCTGCGTTTGGATCTCGACGTGCTGGTGGTGGATGCGCTTGAGCAGCGGCGAGAGCTCCTCATAGGCGTCGTTATCGAGCGGGTGCTCGAGATCAAGGCTGTTGAGCGGGTCGACGATGCGCCGCGACAGGCGCTTAGCCAGCATGCCCGAGAGAATGAGCGCCACAATGAGCACGAGCAGCAGCGGCTGGAGCATACCGACGGCGATCATGCCGACCGTTGCACGGCTGATGGAGATGCGCAGCACCGTACCGTCCGTAAGCCGCTGGGCATAGTACATGGTCTTTTCCATAAGCGTCGAGGAATAGCGCGTGCTCTCACCCGTGCCGGTGCTCAGCGCCTGACTGACCTCGGTGCGCGCGGCGTGGTTTTCAAGGCTCTCGGCATCGGTCCTGGTGTCGTACAAAACGCTGCCGTCGGCCGCGATCCACGTCAGGCGGTAGCGCTCGGCCGTGAGCTGCGTGAGATAGTCCGTGCCGCTGCTTTCCACGGCGGCCGAGGCGAGGCTCAGCTCGTCGCGCAGCTGGTTTTCTTCCACGCCGCCGAAATAGCTGTAGAGAAAGCCCATGATGATCAGCAGGCTCGCCAGCAGCACGGCACCGGCCACGAGGAAGATGGATTGAAAGATTTTCTTGGTCATGTCGTTGCCTCCATACGGTAGCCAACATTGCGCACCGTCTCGATCCGCCGTCCGTAGGGGCCGAGCTTTTGCCGGAGCGTCCGGATGTGCATATCGACCGTGCGGGTCTCGCCGCAGAAGTCCATGCCCCAGACCTCCTGAAAGAGCTGGTCACGCGTGAACGCCATGCCCGGATGGGACAAAAACAGGCGCAGGAGCTCAAATTCTTTATATGTGAGCGCGATGCGCGCGCCGTCGACCGTGACCGTGTGTGCATCGAGGTCGACGACGAGGCCGCCGCTGCGCAGCAGATGCGCAGCCTTGTCCGGCCGGCAGCGGCGCAGCACCGCCTTGACGCAGGACACCAGCTCCATCACGCCGAAGGGCTTGACGAGATAGTAGTCTGCACCGAGGTCGAGACCGCGGATCCTGTCATACTCCGCGCCCTTGGCCGTGGCCATGACGACCGGGATGGTGCGCAGCTCCGCCGACGCCTTCATACGCTGCAGCAGCTCGATACCGTCCACACCGGGCAGCATCACGTCGAGCACGACCAGATCCGGCTTTTGCGTCTGCAGCGCCGACCAGAACGAGACACCGTCGTCAAAGCCGCGGGCCTCAAAACCCGTGGACGTGAGCGTATAGACCTCAATGTCGCGGATGCTGGCGTCGTCCTCAACACACCAGATCATGTCCTACCCCTCCTTGTGCACCCCGGTGACCGAGAAGATCACCCACTCGGCGATGTTCGTCGCGTGGTCGCCGATGCGCTCAAAGTATTTGGCGATCATGAGCAGATCGAGCGCATACGCCCCGTCCTCGGGGTGGGCGGTGATCTTATCGATCAGCCGGCGCTTGACCTCGTCGAAGGCATTGTCCACAACGTCGTCCTCGGCGATGACCGTCTCTGCCAGCATTGTATCACGCTGAACGTAGGCGTCAACACTTTCTGTGACCATATGGATGGTCGAGCGCGCCATTTCGCGCAGCAGATCGTCATTTTCCGCCGAACGGCCGGCGAGAAACTGGATGATCTCCGCAATGTCCTCGGCCTGGTCGCCAATGCGCTCCATGTCCGTGATCATCTTCAGCGCCGCCGAGATCTGGCGCAGGTCGCGCGCGACCGGCTGCTGCTGCAGCAGGAGCTTGAGGCACAGCGACTCGATATTGCGCTCCTTCTGATCGATCTCCGCGTCGAGCGGCCCGACCTTCTTCGCCAGCTCCGGATCCGCCTCCGTGAGCGCCCTGGACGCGAGCGCGATGACTTCCTCGCACAGTGCGCCCATCTCGATCATCTCCTTGTTCAGGAGTGCGAGCTGTTCATCAAACCGGCTTCTCATCAGCCAAACCTCCCTGTGATGTAATCTTCCGTGCGCTTGTCCTGCGGCTGCGAGAAGAGCCGCTCCGTGTCGTCGCACTCGACGAGCTCGCCGAGCAGGAAAAACGCCGTGCGGTCGGAGATACGCACCGCCTGCTGCATGTTGTGCGTGACGATGACGATCGTGTACTGCTCCTTGAGCTGCATGGCCAGCTCCTCGATCTTCGACGTGGAAATCGGGTCGAGCGCGCTTGTCGGCTCGTCCATGAGCAGCACCTCCGGCTCGACCGCAAGCGCGCGGGCGATGCACAGCCTCTGCTGCTGGCCGCCGGAGAGACCGAGCGCGTTTTTGCGCAGGCGGTCTTTCACCTCGTCCCAGATGGCCGCGCCGCGCAGCGACTTTTCGACGATCTCGTCGAGCTTCGCGCGGTTTTTGATGCCGTGCGTGCGCGGGCCGTAGGCGATGTTGTCGTAGATGCTCATCGGGAACGGGTTCGGCTTCTGAAAGACCATGCCGATCTCGCGCCGCAGCTCGTTGACGTCCGTGCCGGGGGCAAAAATGTCCTGCTCGCGGTAGCGCACATCGCCCGTGATCTTCACGCCGGGGATGAGGTCGTTCATGCGGTTGAGCGTTTTGAGAAACGTGGACTTGCCGCAGCCGGACGGCCCGATGAGCGCCGTGATGCTCTTTTCCGGAATGTTCATGCTGATATCGTGCAGTGCCTGATGGTCTCCGTACCAGAGATCCAGACCCTGAACCGTCATAATATCGCTCATAGGCTTCTTTTCCTCCTGAAGTATCTCTCGACGAGCATGGCCGCGCCGTTGATGAGCAGCGTGAGGAGCATCAAAATGGCGGCGATGGCAAAGGCCACGTCAAATTGTCCCTGTTCCTTGGCGTAGACGTAAAGTGCGACGGTGAGCGTGGCGCCCGCGCTGCTCAGCCCGTCGAAAAAGCCGTTGAGCGCGTGGGCAAAGCCCGCCGTGAACAGCAGCGCCGCCGACTCGCCGAGGATGCGCCCGACGGACAGGATGCAGCCGGTGATGACGCCGTCCACACAGCCGGGCAGCACCACGGTGCGGATGACGCGCCACTTGCCCGCGCCGAGACCGAACGCGCCCTCGCGGTAGCTCTGCGGCACGGTCTTGAGGCTCTCCTGCGTGGTGCGCATGATGGTCGGCAGGTTCATGATGACGAGCGTGAGCGCGCCCGCGAGCAGCGATGTTTTCATGTTCAGAAACTGGCAGAAAAACAGCATGCCCACGAGGCCATAGATGATCGACGGGATGCCGGAGAGTGTCTCGGCCGCGTATTCGATGACGCCGATGACGCGGCGGTTCGTGGCGTACTCCGTCAGGTAGATGGCAGCTCCCACGCCGAGCGGCAGCACGATCAGCAGCGTTGCGATGACGATGTAGAGCGTGTTGAGCAGGTCCGGCAGGATGCCGATGCGGTCAGACAGATAGCTCGGTGCGGTGGACAGCAGCGTCCACGACACGTTCGGAAGCCCCTTGACGAGCACGTAGACGATCAGAAACAGCACCAGCGCCGCCGTGATCACAGCCGCCGCGCCCATGAGGATGCGCATGGTGAGGATATAGGCTCTGCGGCCGCCGGAAATGGCTTTCTTTTTCATCCCTTACCCTCCTGATTGCGCTTGAGAAAGAAGTTGAGCGTGGCGTTGATGAGCATGATGAACAAAAACAGCACCAGCGCGATGGAAAACAGCGCCTGCCGCTGCAGGCCGCCGGAGTAGGACATTTCGCTCGCGACGGCGGTGGTCAGAAAGCGCACGCTCTGAAACAGGCCCGGCATATTCGGCACGTTGCCGGACACCATCATGACGGCCATGGCCTCGCCGATGGCGCGGCCGACGCCGAGCACGACGGCGGCGGCGATGCCGCTCCTGGCTGCCGGAACGGAGACCTTGAAGTACGTCTCGACCGGCGTCGCGCCGAGCGCGAGCGACGCGTCCTCATACTCGGGCGGCACGGCCTCGAGCGCCGTGACGGACACCTTGATGATCGACGGCAGGATCATGATCGCCAGCACGACGATGGCGGCGAGCAGGCTCGCGCCGTCGGCCAGATGAAACACCCTGCGGATACCCGGCACGAGCACGAGCATACCCACGAGACCGTAGACCACCGACGGGATGCCGGCAAGCAGGCTCACGGCCGCAGACATGACGCCGCGGATGTGCGGCGGGGCGGCCTTTGCCAGATACACCGCCGTCAGAAAGCCGATCGGTACGCCGAGCACGATCGCGCCCGCGGTGCCGTATACACTTGTGAGAATGAACGGCAGGATGCCGTAGGACGGCTCCGCCGCCGTGGACGCCCACGTCTTGCCAAACAGGAACGGGATGAGCCCGATCTGCCGGATGGCGGGGATGCCGGAGACGATCAGGTACACGCTGATGAGCAGCACGCACCCGACGGTGATGAGGCCAAGGAGCAAGAACACGCCGTGCACGACCGTCTCCAGAGCTTGAGATTTCTTTTTCATATCCAGTACCTCTGTATATACCAAAGGCGGCCGGAAGAACCAGCCGCCTTGCGCTTACCTGTGACTCAGGCCACCGGGACTGCGCCCGCCGCGGAGATGATGGACGCGGCATCCGCAGAGATCGCAAAGTCGAAGAACTTCTGCGCGGTCTCGCTCAGGGCAGTGCCCTCCTTCGTCACGAGGACGAACGGACGCTGGACGAGGTACGTGCCGTCCTTGACGGTCGCCTCCGTCGGCGCGACACCGTTGACGGTCAGCGCCTTGACGCTGTCCTTGATGGCAGCCAGAGAGGCATAGCCGATCGCGTTCGGATTCTGGGACACGGTGGTGATCACATCGCCCGTGGAGGTCAGCTCCTGACGGTACTGGCAGGCGTCCTTGGTCTCGGTGATGGACTCGAAGCCGTCGCGCGTGCCGCTGCCGGCCTCACGGCCGATGAGGACGATCTCGGCATCCTCGCCGCCGACATCCTTCCAGTTGGTGATCTCGCCGGTGTAGATCTTGGCGATCTGCTCCAGGCTCAGGTCCTTGACCGGGTTCTGGGGATTGACGATGATGGCGATACCGTCGAGCGCGACGATGGTCTCCTTCAGGCCGGCGGCCTTCTCGTCATCCTTGAGCGCACGGCTCGACAGACCGATGTCGCAGCGGCCTTCGGAGACGGCCTGGATGCCGGAGCCGGAGCCGGTCGGGTTGTAGGTGAAGGTCGTGCCCTTGTTTGCTTCCATGAAGGATTCGCCGAGCGCGCCGATGACCTTTTCCATCGAGGTGGAACCGTCGGTCGCAACCGTGCCGCCGGCGGTCGTGCCGTTGTCATTTGCCTTCTGGCCGCAGCCCGCGAACAGCGAGAGCGCCATGACGGCAGCACACAAAACAGGAATGATCTTTTTCAAGATGAAGTGCTCCTTTCGAACTTCGATTTTGGTTTCTGGTTTTTTGTTCCCTACGCTTCACAGGATACGCAGAGGATGTAAAAACGAAAAGAGCGCTTATGTAAAATGCGTGTAAAATTGTAAAATGCCGCGGTTTCCGGCGTGCTATCCGCTTGCTTTCCTGTTTTGTGTTGAAAATCAGACATTTCATGTGCGACTGTCAGCAAATATTTCATGAAAAATCTGCGCATATTTTCATCCCCTACGGGGGGTTACGGTTTCGGCCGCTATCCGTTATACTAATGACAATGCTCCGAAACGGAGAAATACAGGAAGAGAGGATACACGCACTATGCGAAATCGAAGATGGATCTGCCTGCTGCTGGCAGTGCTGATGGTGCTGGCCTGCACAGCCTGCGGCGCAAAAGCAAACGACGGCGCCTCCGGCGACGTGCGCACGCTCACCGACGGCAAAAACCGCACCGTGGAAGTCCCCAAGCAGGTGGAGCGCGTCGTGTGCGTCGGCGTCGGCGCGCTGCGCTACAGCTGCTATGTCGGCGCGGCCGACCGTGCCGTCGGCGTGGAGGATTATGAGACCAAGGCCGGCATGAGCCGCCTGTATAACTATGTGAACTTCGACAAGTTCAAGGATCTGCCCGTCACCGGCACGAACGGTGAGCCGTATGTGGAGCAGATCATCGACGTCGCACCGCAGGTCATCGTCATGAGCGCCTACGCCTCGTGCGACGCGGACGAGCTGAGCGCGAAGACCGGCATCCCGGTCTTTGTCGTGCCCGGCAGCGACACCACGCTCGATGACGCCGCCTACGAGACCATCCGTCTGCTCGGCGAGCTCTACGGTCTCGAGACGCGCGCACAGGAGCTGACCAAGTACCTCAAGGGCATCCAGACCGACCTCGACACGCGCACGGCCAAGATCGCAGACGATCAGAAGCCGTCCGTCTACGTCGGCGGTGTGTCCTTCAAGGGACAGCACGGCTTTGAGGGCACGGAGGCCGGCTACGGCCCGTTCGCGCTCATCCACGCCAAAAACCTTGCCGATACGACCGGTCAGGCCGGCGCGTTCAATATTGACACCGAGCAGGTGCTTGCCTGGGATCCGGACGTTATTTTCCTCGATTTCAACGGCATGAGCCTCATCAACGAGGACTATCAGGCACACCCCGATTTCTATAAGAGCCTGAGCGCCGTACGCGACGGCAAGGTCTACTCGCAGATCTCGTTCCGCTCCTGCGCCTCCAACCTTGAGACGGCGCTGGCCGATGCCTACTATGCCGCCTGCATGCTGTATCCGGAGCAGTTTGCAGACGTTGACCCCGAGGTCAAGGCCGGCGAGATCTTCACGGAGCTGCTCGGCTCGAACCCCTATCCCGATCTGAAGGAGGCCGGGTATGCATTCCGTGCCATCACCATCGGCGAGTAAGCCGCAAATTTCCGATTACACCCGCATCCGCGCCAGAAGCATCCGCTTTCTGATCCTTCTGGCAGCGGTGCTGGCGCTGGCGTTCTTTTTGTCGCTGCGCGCCGGGTCATACAACACGCCCGCTGCCGAGCTCATCCGGGGCATTTTCGGCCGCGCGGCGGACAACAAGATCAACCTCGTCATCCGCAACAACCGCCTGCCGCGCATCTGCACCGCCATGGTCTCCGGCGCGGGGCTCGGGCTCGCGGGCTGCATTCTGCAGTCCGTGCTGCGCAACCCCCTCGCCTCGGCCTCCACGCTCGGCGTGTCGCAGGGTGCGACGTTCGGCGCAGCCGTCGCCATCATCGGCCTCGGTCTGACGCACACGGGCAGCTGGGCCATCCCGCTGTTCTCGTTTCTGGGTTCGCTACTCGTTGCCGCCGTCATTCTCGGCCTGAGCCGGTTCAAGCAGGTCTCCTCGGAGGGCATCGTGCTCGCGGGCGTTGCCATCAGCTCTATGCTGACCGGTGCGACCACGCTGCTGCAATACTTCGCCGATGAGGTCGCGCTCTCGTCGCTCGTGTTCTGGACCTTCGGCGACCTCGGCAGCACGAGCTGGCAGTCCCTGCGCGGCATGGCGCTGGCTGTGCTGCTGCTGATCGTCTACTGCTATCTGCACCGCTGGGACTACAACGCCCTGCTCTCCGGCGAGGAGACGGCGCTGAGTCTCGGCATCAACGTCCAGCGGCTGACGCTGACAAACGTTGTGCTCACGTGCCTTGTCTGCTCGATCATCGTGTCGAACGTCGGCCTCATCAACTTCATCGGTCTGGTCGCGCCGCACATCGTGCGCATGGTCGTCGGCAACAACTACATCTACCTCATCCCCGGCTCGGTGCTCGCGGGCGCGGCGCTGCTGCTGCTGAGTGATCTGGTCGCGCGCGTGGTCATCATGCCCGTCATTTTGCCGATCGGCGCGCTGACGGCGTTCCTCGGCGGCCCGCTGTTTTTGTATCTGCTGTTCAAGGGGAGGCGTCAGACATGATCCAGGTCGACCACCTCTGCTATCACTACAAGGGCGGACGCCCGATCCTGCGCGACGTGAGCTTTGAGCTGGACAGCGGTCACTTTCTGGCCGTGCTCGGCAACAACGGTGTCGGCAAGAGCACGCTGCTCAAGTGCATCAACCGCATCCTCACAGCCGACAGCGGCAGCTGCCGCATCGACGGAGAGGATCTGCTCGCGCTCTCCCACCGGGAGATCGCAAAGCGCGTGGCCTTCGTCGCACAGCACGTGCCTGACACGCAGATGACCGTACACGACATGGTCATGCTCGGCCGCCGTCCCTACATGACCTGGGGCGTGACGGAGCACGACCACGACGTGGTGCACGATGCGATGCGCTATCTGAATCTGGAGGATATGCGCGGCCGGTTTCTCAACCAGCTCTCCGGCGGCGAGCGGCAGAAGGTCATGCTCGCCCGCGCACTGGCGCAGGAGCCGACGCTCCTGCTGCTTGACGAGCCGACCAGCAGCCTCGACATCCGCAACCAGTATCAGGTGCTGCAGATCACGCGCGACCTCTGCCGTGAGCAGGATCTGACGGCGATGATCGTCATCCACGACCTGAACCTTGCCCTGCGCTTTTGCGACCGCTTTCTGCTGCTGCGCGAGGGCGAGGTGTACCGCTACGGCGGCGCAGAGATCTTCGATGCCGACGCGCTGCGCGATGTCTACGGTGTCAAGGGCAGCATCGTGCAGGTGCAGGGTCAGTCGCTCGTACTCATTGAAGATGAAGAAAAGGAGAAACTATCATGACCAATTGGGAAAAATGCGTTGCCTTTCACGGCCATGCCTGCGGCGGTCTGACGATCGGCTACAAGGCCGCGTGCTACGCAGCCGAGCTGCTGGAGCTGGACTTCTCCGGCGATGAGCAGCTCGTGTGCATCGCGGAAAATGACGCCTGCGGCGTCGACGCCATTCAGGCGCTGCTCGGCTGCAGCGTCGGAAAAGGCAACCTGCTGTTTCATATGCGCGGCAAGCAGGCGTTTTCGTTCTACAACCGCACCACGGGCAAGTCCGTGCGTCTGGTGCTGCGCGACCGTCCGGAGGGGATGACGCGCGAGGAGTCGTTCGACTACTTCCAGGCGCAGGAGCCGGCCGACCTGTTCGATGTCAAGCCCGCAACCATCGCACTGCCGGAGAAGGCGAAGCTCTTCGACTCGTACCGCTGCGCGTGCTGCGGTGAGACGGCCGGCGCCAACTGGATCCGTCTGGTCGACGGGCAGACGCTCTGCCTCGACTGCGCCGGAAACTACGACCGCTTCGACGTCTGAGAATAACAAAAAACTCCGGCTTCCAGAACGGAAGCCGGAGTTCATTTTGTCCAAAACCTCGTAGAGTTTCGCCGCCGGCGCACAAATTATGCGCGCAGCAGACTGCTTGACAGTCTCAGCCGCGCAGCAGCGCGAGCTGATAAAACGCGACGGCGCTCGCCGCGGCGACATTGAGCGAGTCGACCCCGTGCGTCATGGGGATGCGCACGGTGTAATCGCACGCGGCGATCGTGCTGCCGGCCAGCCCGTCGCCCTCCGTGCCGAGCACGATGGCGAGGCGCGGCAAGGTACGCAGGCGCGCATCGTCAATGCGCAGCGAATCGTCACGCAGCGCCATGGCCGCCGTGCGGAAACCCAACTCACCGAGCGTATCCAAAGGACCGTCCATCCACGTCCACGGCACAAGAAAAACCGTTCCCATTGAAACCCGGACCGCACGACGGTTCAGAGGGTCACAGGAATTACGCGTCAACAGCACAGCATCCATGCCAAGAGCTGCTGCCGAACGGAAGATGGCCCCAATATTGGTGGTATCCACCACCCCGTCGATAACCACAATACGCCGGGCTCCCCGGCAGACGTCCTCCATACTCTTCGGAACCGGACGGCGCATGGCACAAAGAACACCACGCGTCAAAACGTAGCCGGTCAGCTCGGCAAGCAATTCCCTACCGCTTGTGTAGACGGGTATATCGCCACAACGCTCAATGATTTCAGCAGTATCCCCATAAATGTGCTTGTGCTCACACAAAAGGGCCAAAGGCTCGTAGCCGGCATCC
>ENA-OUOU01001580-OUOU01001580.1-human-gut-metagenome-genome-assembly--contig:-NODE-1580-length-11737-cov-5.529447_pt1 | contig 11737 bp, 8 predicted proteins | sample MGYA00237936_ERZ548765 | MGnify/ENA primary metagenome ERZ548765 (study PRJEB26490, sample SAMN05356889) | human gut metagenome | biome: terrestrial biome; feature: human-associated habitat; material...
CATCTCTGCTTTCAGCGATTCTTTCTCCGCTTTCGCCTCCTGCATCTCTGCCTCCAGCGATTCTTTCTCCGCTTTCGCCTCCTGCATCTCTGCTTTCAGTGTTTCCCTTTCCTGCTTTATTGCTTTTACTTTTTCCCTTTCCTCTCCAAGAGCCTCATCCAACTCGTCAATCATTAGTTTTACTGTATTACGATCCAATATTTCCAGTTCTTTTGAAAACATCCCCATCATCCTTTCGCTGTTCCGGCAGATGTTATAGATTTCTTCATAAATGTCCTTTGAAAAACTCTTGAAAACACTATTACTTTTTTCAAATAGAACTATCGTATATACTTTTTTTATGTCTCGATAATGAAACTTTTTTCCTAATTCTCTTCTTACTCTTTTATACTGTCTTAATAACATATCAGCCGAACAACATGCACTACGCTCCCCTGGAAAAAGATATCCGATAGTGTTTCTCCTTCTGTTTTTTATTCCCGGCCAGAAGTAGATATAGAATAATTTGATGCACTTGAAATTTCAATGTGTTTTTTGTTCGTAACTCATCTTTTTTGTTGATAAAATGAGGATATCTTTTTTCTACACAAAACAATATTTTTCTAAAATTTTCCAGGTGAATAACTTTATAAACATATTTTGCATAATTACTATTGCTTACGGATGCTTATAAGCCGTACAAATAACTGTCCTAAAGCAATAAAAATCCCGAATTTTGTATCTATATATAAACATGCCTTTCCACTCTTGAAATCCAATATTTTCTAGTATAAAATATTCTCGTTAAATTCTTGACGAATAGCAATATAACAACGGCAGTTCTCTTACTGTGTTACCATTCAAAGCAAGAGAGCTGCCGAATTACAGAAGAATAAGGAGTTATATCATGGACAATCATTTTAACACTCCCGCAGAAGTCATTGATCTGAGTATCAAGGCCTGCGAGAACAAAACCCGTCTTCCACTTGGAAAAATGATTCTGCTCGGCATCATGGCCGGTGCGTTTATTGCTTTCGGCGGTGCTACAAGCAGCACAGCAGCACACGCAGTAGAAAATGTTGGCGTAGCAAGAGCTCTTGCCGGATGTATCTTCCCTGTCGGACTGATGCTCATCGTATTTCTCGGCGGCGAACTTTTCACCGGAAACTGTCTGATCATCATGGATGTATTTGACAAGCGTGTCACATGGGGCGGATTATTCCGAGATCTTTTCATCGTATTTTTCAGTAACCTGGTCGGTGCTCTTTGCGTGGATCTGCTCATTGTATACAGTGGAAACCTGAACTACTCAGGCGGACTTCTCGGTGCTTATACAATCAAAGTTGCTGTTGGAAAGATCGCAATTTCACCACTGCAGGGAATCACTTCCGGAATCTTATGTAACATCCTGGTATGTCTTGCAGTACTGATGGCTACTTCCGCAAGAGATATTGCCGGTAAGGTATGGGCAATTTTCTTCCCAATCTGTGCCTTCGTAGTCGGCGGATTCGAACACTGCGTTGCCAATATGTTCTATATCCCGGCTGGTATCCTTGCTTCACTTAATCCGGCTTATGTTGCGAAAGCAGAAGAAGCTTACGGAATTACAGCTGAACAGATTGCAACACTGACACCACTTCACAGCCTTGCAAACTTTATTCCGGTTACACTTGGAAATATGCTCGGTGGTATGATCTTTGTCGGACTTCCGCTGTATCTGATTTATAAAAAGAACTGGGAAAATAAATAAGGACTGTTTTAAAGAAAAACTCATGTGAATCTCTTCTAACGAACTCACATGAGTTTTTTCTATCTCTGAGATTGTTGGCGTAGGTGCTCAAAAAAAGAACCTGAAACAAATCAGTTTCAGGTTCTTCAGAGGCGCAGACCGGATTTGAACCGGTGAATCAGGGTGTTGCAGACCCACGCCTTACCGCTTGGCTACTGCGCCGTATTTATTTAACTATTAAAGTATAGCAAAATACATGCAGTACGTCAATGGTGTTTTCTTTGATTTTTAACTTCATTATTCAACTTCTACAGGAATGAATGAAAATGTTGTCACATCAAACAATCCCATATCTGTCAGCTTAATCTCCGGAATTACTGCAAGTGACATAAAGCACAGTGTCATTACCGGCTCCACATCTCCACAGATTCCAAGTTCTTCATATGCTTTCTCGTGAATATCTGTCAGTTTCTGATCTACCCACTCACCACTCTGATCACTCATTAGTCCGGCAATCGGCATTGGCATGCTCTCGATCACTTTTCCTTCCTTCACAAGAACAATACCACCTTCCTGCTCGATCAGACTGTTCACGGCAAATTCCATCTCCTCATCATTAACTCCAACAACAATGATGTTATGAGAATCGTGAGCCACTGAAAGTGCTACAGCACCTTCTTTGATTCCGTATCCTTTCAGGAATCCACAAGCTACATTTCCTGTTCCCTGATGACGCTCAACAACAGCTACTTTTACAAGATCAACTTCTGGATTTCTTACGAACTCTCCATTTGCATCCAACTCAATCTCTGCTGTATCTTTCGCTGTTACAACTCCACCCGGAAGAATCTTGATTACATTTACTTTGTTTGATTTCAAATTCATTTTAAATTTCTCTTTGGAGAAATCTTTTACAATCACACTTCCCTTAACAGAAGAGATATCACATTTTTTGATCTCTGGCAGATATTTTCCTTCTTCTGCCACCAGCGTACCTTCTACAAATACACGGTTTACATGGAAATCTTTCAGATCATCCAGAAGAACAACATCCCCACGGTATCCCGGTGCAATTGCTCCTCTGTCTTTCAGGTCAAAGCATTCTGCTGCGTTAAGTGTTGCCATACGAATTGCTGTCACAGGATCAAGACCTTCCTCTACACAGATACGCAGATGATTATCAAGATGTCCTTCGTGAAGGATTGTCTTCGGCTGACGGTCATCAGAACAGAGCAGGCATCTTCTGCTGTTCTCTGCTGTCATTCCCTTGATCAGTGTGCGAAGATTGTGACATGCAGAACCCTGGCGGAGAAGAATGTACATTCCTCTTTCCAGACGGTCATTCATCTCTTCTACTGTAGAACATTCATGATCTGCTGCGATTCTTGCAGCGGCATATGCATTCAGCTCTTTTCCTGTGATTCCAGGTCCATGTCCATCAATAAATTTTCCTTCCTGTTTTGCTACAATGATCTTATCCAGATCACTGTCTGCCGCATTGATCACGCCCGGGAAATTCATGAATTCACCAAGTCCGGCAATTCCTTCTCTTGTGATCGGCTCTTTCATTGCTTCTGCATCGATCACCGCACCTGAATGCTCGAATGGTGTAGCCGGTACACAGGATGGCAGCTCATATTTCACATCAAGCACTGTGTTCTCAGCTGCTTTCATCATATAGTCCAGACCGGCGATTCCACATACATTTACGATCTCATGTGGGTCTGCCATAATTGTTGTTCCTCCATGTGGAACTAACAGGCGTCCAATCTCTTCAGGACTTACATAAGAAGATTCAATATGGATGTGGCTGTCGATAAATCCTGGCGCTGCATATCTTCCTTCTGCATCAATCACTTTCACGCCTTCATACTCACCGATACCTGCAATCTGATTACCTGAAAATGCAATGTCTCCTTCCTGGATCTTTCCTGAAAATACGTTTACAATCTTACAATTTTTGATCACCAGATCTGCCGGAACTCTTCCTGCAGCTGTATCAATAAGTTTCTTTAATTCCACCTTCATTGTTGCTACGTCTTTCACGTCAGAAGTCCTCCTCTTTATTTTTCATCTGAATCCTCTTTGCTTTTAAATGGAATCACTTCGCATTCATTTAAAGCTTCTTCGTCTTCGTCTGAATCTTCTTCGTCATCTTCTTCGTCATCTTCTTCCTCAAGAAAGCTTTTGATTTTTGATAAACAAATTTTGATTTTCCTGAACGAATTTTCACTCTTTACATCGGTTTCATCTTTCTCTGCATCCGGCACAAAATTCTCTGATGACTGTTCCTCTGTGTCCTCTGTAATCACAGGCATCGCGATTGTCTCACCCAAAGCTTCGGACTCTTCTGAGCTATCTCTGTTTTCGGTCACTGCCTCTGTTTCAGTCGCCGCATTTATTTCTGTAACTCCTTCTGTCTCAGCCGTTTCATTTATTTCAGATGTTACTTCTGTCTCAGCTTCTTCTGTAGTTGCATCTGTCGCAACTGCTCCTTCTGCTTCTGTAGTCAGATCTGCATCCGTCTCCTCTTCTGTTTCGTCCGCTCCATCAATTCCTTCTAACAGCGCATCAACTGTCTTCTCTTCCTCTGACACTTCTTCTGCCTCTGGCTTCGGTTCGCACGGCATCCCCACTGTAAAGCAGCTTCCGGATCCCAGGATACTTTCTGCATCCACCCATCCATCGTGTACTTCAGCAATCCATTTTACAACAGAAAGTCCCAGTCCAAAATGACCTTCTCCGGCACCTAAAGGATCTCCTCTGAAAAACCGATCCCATACGTGCGGCAGATCCGTCTCCGAAATTCCAATTCCCGCATCTGCAATCTTACAGGTAAATTCACTGCCTTTACTTTCAACAACAACTTTGATCAGTCCAATCTCCCGGCTATAATCAATGGAATTCTCCAGCAGATTTAACAGCATCTTCCGATAACAGTTCTCATCCACTTCTGCGTAAATCTCCGGTTCAATCTCATATTCTATCTGCACCGGTTCATCTGCCTCCTGAAGTCTGCTGATCTGACCTTCTATAATTCCTGTTGTCAGTTCACTGATATTCATGCGTTTTTTATAAGCCGGCTGGCATCCCTGATCTGCCTTTGCAAAAAATGAGACTTCCTGAATAAAATCTGAAAGAATCTGTGCCTTCTTCTGCACCAGTTCAATCTGCCAGCGCTGACGCTGGGACAGTCGCCAGTCGCCAAGGCACCATGCGCTTCGTGTAAGGATCACACTGACCGGCATCCACATCTCCTGTACAACATTTTCTGCAAAATGTCCCTCCTCGCGCACATCCTCAAGTAATTCATTCAATGTCAGCTGCAGTCTCTCCAATTCCGCATCAGATTCTTCCAGTTCCAACTGTCTGGAGAAATCTTTTGTTCTACAGATTTCCGCCGCTGACTCTGCCAGGTCTGCAGTCCGTTTCAGAACCTCTCTTACCAGAAAGTATCCAATTGCAAGAGATGCGATGAAAACGATTGGAAGTACCACCTTCGCCATCGCTTTTGCTGACTGCGCATCTGTTCCACTTATCACTGTAGCAAGAAACAACGCAATGCCTGTTGCCACGAATATGCACCCTGTATATTTTAGTGTTAATTTTATTTTCAAAGATATTTTTTTCATTCGTACTCCTCCAATGGAATCTCTGACATTCCAAATTAGATTATAGCACATTTTAAAACAGTATGTTGTGAAATTCTTCTTAAATAAAAAGTTTTTATTATGCTTTTCCGCCTTGTATTTCTCTCTGATTTGCCCTATCCTAAAAAGTAAATATATCAGCAAAAAAAGATTTTTAAAACAATTTGAAAGAAGGAAATATCTATGAACAATTCAGTTTCTCAAGAACTATTAAAATTTCTTCAAAAGAGTCCCACAGCATTTCATGCAGTTCAACAGATGAAATCAGAGCTTCTTGCAGTTGATTTTACTGAACTAAAGGAAAATCAGCGTTGGAATATAGAATGCGGCAAACACTATTTTGTTACACGAAATGACTCTTCCCTGATTGCATTTACGATTCCGGAAAATGGTATTGACAAGATGCACATTCTGACAAGTCATAGTGATTCTCCGACCTTTAAGATCAAAGAGAATCCGGAGATCGAAGTAGAAAAACATTATGTGAAATTAAATGTAGAAAAATATGGTGGCATGCTCTGTGCACCCTGGTTTGACCGTCCGCTCTCTGTTGCCGGACGCGTTATAATAAAAGATAAGACAAACGGACAATTCGCGAGCAAACTCGTCAATATTGACCGGGATCTTGTTATGATCCCGAATCTCGCGATTCACATGAACCGTGAGATCAATAGCGGTTACAACTACAACGCACAGAAAGATCTTCTCCCACTTTATGGCTGTGGTTCTCCTAAAGGAACTTTTATGGAACAGATTGCTGAAGCTGCCGGGGTAGAAAAAGATGAAATTCTCGGTCATGATCTATTCCTTTATAACCGACAGGAAGGTTCCATCTGGGGGGCTTCTGAAGAATTCATTTCCAGTGGCAGACTTGATGACCTGCAGTGTGCCTTCGCATCACTTCAAGGTTTTCTTTCCGGTGAGAAAAAAGAATGTATGGCTGTACACTGTGTTCTGGATAATGAAGAAGTTGGAAGCGGTACGAAACAGGGCGCCGCATCCACGTTCCTTTTTGACACACTGATCCGTGTTCACGAAGCACTTGGATATGATGGAGAAGATTATCGTGTTCATCTTGCAGACAGCTTTATGATCTCTGCGGATAATGCTCATGCGGTTCATCCAAACTATACAGAGAAAGCAGATCCGACAAACCGTCCTTACTTGAACGAAGGAATCGTGTTGAAATTCAATGCAAACCAGAAGTACTGTACGGACGCCGTATCTGCTGCCATGTTCCGCGACCTATGTAAGCGGGCAGATGTTCCGGTTCAGACATTCACAAACCGTTCTGATATGGCCGGTGGCTCTACCCTTGGAAATATTTCCAACACTCAGGTTGCGCTCAATACCGTTGACATCGGACTTCCGCAGTTGGCAATGCATTCCCCTTATGAGACTGCAGGTGTGAAAGATACTGAGTATCTGGTACGAGCTGCAAAAGAATTCTTCTGCTAGTAAAAGAAGGAGCAGGGATTTCATTATGCCGAAATCCCTGCTCTTTATTTTTTACAAATGCCTTCTCAGCGCCTCTACATAATAAGATGCATAACGACTGAAAATAATATTTTTCTTTTTAATAATACCGATCCTCATCGTTTTATCAACATCTAATGGCTTCGCTATAATACTGCTTCCATTTAATTTCTGGTCGATCACACCACTGCTTACTGTGAATCCGTTTAATCCGATCACTAGGTTAAATAAGGTTGCCCTGTCTCTTACCTGTATACTCTTCGGAAAATCAAGCATGCTTATAAATTCCTCTGAAAAATAAAACGAATTATTATTTCCCTGTTCATAAACAAGATACGGATATGATCGTAAATCTTCCATGGAAATCATTTCTTTTTCTGCCAGTGGATGATCTTTACAGATAAATACATGCGGTTCTGCAACAAACATTTCCTCAAATTTCAACTGATTATTCTTTATCAGCTTCAGAATCACATCTTCATTGTGTTCCGAAAGATAAAGAACCCCAATCTCACTTTTTCCGCTTGCCACATCTTCAATGATCTCGCCCGTCTGTGTCTCTCTTATAATAAAACTATACTGGTCTGCATCATATTCTTTGATCAGATCAACAAAAGCATTTACCGCAAATGAATAATGCTGACAAGACACAGAAAACTTCGGTGTTCTTCTCTCTCCATTTCCAAAATGTTCTTTCATATTGTCAGCCTGCTCTAAGAGCATCCTTGCAAAGGACAATAGCTCTTCGCCTTCTCTTGTAACAGTAACGCCTTTGTTAGACCTTGTAAATGCAGTCACTCCCATCTCTTTTTCAAGATTATGAATTGCTGCACTAAGCGACGGCTGTGAAATAAAAAGCTTTTCTGCAGCCTCCGTAATATTCCCACAATCCGCAACCGTAACTAAATAGGTTAATTGCTGTAATGTCATGTTCGCTCACTCCTTATTGAAACTGATATCCGGGCTTATCATAAAAGTATTCCCCATAACCATCTTGAGACAAATGGCTGTAAGAAAAACATAATAACACCTACTGAACCACAGATCAAATAAAAATCATTAATTTTTGAATCTGATAAAGTTCGCTTTGTAAAGTTTTTTGTTACAAAACGTACAATAAAGTAACCGATCAAAGTACCGATACTATTTGTAATGATATCATCTATATCAGTTGCTCTGCCAGTAAAAAGTTGAGAAATCTCAATAAAAGACGTTGCAACAATTCCTGCCAAAGCAACACTTTTTATATTTCTGAATTCTTTCCATAACATTGGTAAAAAGAAACCAAACGGAACGAATAAAAGCACATTTAAACACGCATTAACAAGATCTGACAACATATAAATAAACGGAATCAGACTCACTGTAAACTCTATTTGCAACATCGTAATATTCGGAAATCCCACTAATGCTAATACTACTGCCAGATAAAATCCAAAGATCATATAAACCATCGCTCGTTTCCAGCTCTGAAAGAAAAACTTCTCATATATACCCCAAAGCGGAATTATAAAAACTGCTGCTGCAACAAGTTCGATCAGGGCGTTGTATATTCTACTCATTTTTTCCTCCATGAATTGTATTTTACACAACTCATAGTCTATCATATCCGGCCTGGTTACAGTAGATTTAGACTTCTTAATTAAGTTTAATTTTTCATTAAGATAAAAAAACTTTCCACACAAGAATTAGGAATAGAAAAACCCTCGGATGGCACTCCGAGGGTTTTTCGTTGCTGTTCACTATGGAATAGCATTATCTTTTTGCCTACTGGCATTATAGCATATGCAATTTAACAATACAATATGCAATTTTAATAGAAAGTGGGTATGTCCTTGCTTTTCCCGGCTTTTCATGCTATACTATCACCCGTTACAAAACCCTAAAAAACCAAGGTCTTACAAGGGTTTCGCCGATTTCCGGCGTAAGGTCATATACTTACTGTATATGCCTTCCGCGGCATTCGTCAAATGTCCATGCAAGCATGGCCGCCTGACTCATTGCTGCGCGAAAATGAATCGAGTGTTCGTGACCTTCCACTCGTAAAACAAAACTAAAGGAGAACTGAATAATGAAAAACTCAAGTAACAAAGTGCTTTACCTGGCACAGGCAGCCATGATTGCTGCCATCTATGTCGTACTGACTGTTGTCGGTGCATCACTGGCTTTTGGAGAGGTGCAGATCCGTTTTGCGGAAGCACTGACGATCCTCCCGGTATTTACTCCGGCTGCAATCCCTGGATTGTTTGTAGGATGCCTCATCGGAAACACACTTGGAGGTGCGATCCTGCCTGACATTATCTTCGGCAGCCTTGCAACACTGATTGGTGCCATCTTTACATGGTCTTTAAGAAACAAGAGCAAATTCCTTGCCCCTGTTCCTCCGGTTGTTGCCAACATCATCGTGGTTCCATTTGTATTAAAATACGCTTATATGGTTCCACTTCCGATTCCTTTCATGATGCTGACAGTTGGTGTCGGAGAAGTGATTTCCGCCGGTGTGCTTGGTCTGATTCTTTACGGAGCACTTAACAAATATCGAGGAATTATCTTTAAAAAAGCTTTATAGATTTTTCTTATGTAACAAAGGGAGTGGCTATGTGAATAATTTCGTTTCACATAGCCACTCCCCTTTTCTAAGATGGGATTTTCATATTATCATCACGGTTTTGGCGTACCACAGAATTCACAGAATGCTCCGGTATTCTCTGCTCCACACTGACATATCCATGTACCGCCTGTCTGCGGCTGTGCGTTAGCATTCATATTCTGGTTCATTCCCATGTTTCCATTCTGCACGTTGCCATTCATATTCTGCATTCCATTGTTCATCCCCATATTTCTATACTGGGCTGTGCCGTTCATGTTCTGCATTCCATTATTCATTCCCATGTTTCCGTACTGAGCTCCACCGTTCATGTTCTGCATTCCATTATTCATTCCCATGTTTCCGTACTGGGCTCCACCGTTCATTCCAGGCATTCCGTTATTCATTCCCATAGCTCCCATAGCGGCACCCATGGCTCCCATAGCGGCAGCTCCCATATTTCCCATAGCTCCACCAGCCATGCCTGACATACCTGACATACCTGACATTCCACTATTCATTACAGGATTTCCGGTAAGCGCAGCCACAATCTGATTCGCTACCTGTTCGATTTCCATAATTTCCATACGGTCTTTCTCATCAAGGCGTGAATTACATAATCTGAAATCCATGTCATCAAACCACTCTGTTCTTACTTTGATACGCATCATATAATCATATTCGTATCGATATACCGGCGGCTGGTAGCTAACTGTTTTTCCATCTTTTGTGTAAGTCTCTTCTCTACGGTCCTGCTCTACTTCCATCTTACACATTACAATAGATGACAGCGGTACGATATCCGGATTCTCTGTCGTATCCAGATTATGTGCTACAGTAAAGTTACCTTTTGTATCATCAATAAATACATTATATGTGTTTGTAGCAAACTGACGAGTTACAACAAAGCTCTGTACAAGCTGTTTATTCTGCTCGCGGTATGCCAACTGACGTTTAATGTCTTCTACCGTACTGTGTCTGCGCTCCTCAAACCAAGGGGACAGTTTTCTCGCACAGTTTTTACATAAATTACCATCGTCTAACTTTCGGTTTCCAAGTAAACCAATTTTTTCTCCACAGATATCACAATTTTTCTTATCAAATAATCCCATACTTATGTCTCCTTTCTAAATTAAGTTTTGCTTTCTACTCCGCTATTTCGTTTGCATACCGACTCTGTATTGAGGATGCATCCTTATCTGTCAATCCCTCAATTATTGATTTTAGTTCTTCTTTTTGAGCATCATCGCCATGATTTAAAATTGCCTCCATAGCCTCTGTTCTTGCCCAGCTGTTCGCTTCCGGATCAGAAATAATTTCTTTCATGATATTGCAAATTTCGTCTGGATTATAATAAGTTGCTTTCGCTTTCCATTCCTCTATGCTATCTTCTGCAATATGATTTATATCGCCTAAAGAAGTCCATTCCGGATCTTCCTGTGTTCTTGGCGTTTTTGCCCAATAATCCATGGTAGCTCGATATGCAGCTTCACTTGTTTTTTCATGGAATGGATAATCAAACCACATAGTTACTAATGACTCACAACATGATCCGTGCAATTTTGTTTTCTCTGCATCATTTAAGATTGTAACCAATGGCTCAACCAGTTGATCATCTGCAAGATTTCCTGCTCTACTACATGCAACATCTGCTACCATTTCATCTTCATCATTCATCAATTTTATAATTGTTTCTACCATGCCTTCTGCTCCAATGGACCAGTAATTTCCGATTGCAATTGCTGCATCTTTTCGAATAATCGGATGTTCATGTTCTGACATCTTTATAAAAAACTTTGCTATATACGGATTCGATCCGGAATTCGCAAGTGAATTCAGTGCTGCATCCAGTGCAACAGGATCTGTTTCTTTTTCTAATGCTTCTTCTGCCATCTTTTCCTCTGCATCAGATGTTCCGAAAAGTCCACCCATTCTACTAAATCCATACGCTCGTACATTTGGATTCTCACTAGTTACAACTGCCTCAAGAAAAGTGTTTGTATTTGGCATTCCGCCTCCAGCATCCCAGATTATCTGCATTGCTTCATCCCTTATGTTTTCCGTTCTGCAAAGCTCATCATCATACTCTACATATGCATAAGTAGAAACAAATTCCAAAGCTTCCTCTTCTGTTATATTTTCTACATCTTTAATTCTGTCTACCAGATCCTGTGCTGTCATACTCTGATATTCCTTTTTTGTTACTCCTGCCGGTGCATAATCATCTTTCGATGCCTTTTCCGTTTCCACAGTTTTTTTGGAATCATCAGGTGCTTTTTCTTTTCCACACGCTGATGATGCAGCCACGATCATAGT
>ENA-OUOU01001587-OUOU01001587.1-human-gut-metagenome-genome-assembly--contig:-NODE-1587-length-11691-cov-6.010743_pt1 | contig 11691 bp, 8 predicted proteins | sample MGYA00237936_ERZ548765 | MGnify/ENA primary metagenome ERZ548765 (study PRJEB26490, sample SAMN05356889) | human gut metagenome | biome: terrestrial biome; feature: human-associated habitat; material...
ATGTCGACGAGATCGACAAGATCGCCCGCAAGAGCGAGAACACCTCCATCACGCGTGACGTCTCCGGCGAGGGCGTGCAGCAGGCATTGCTGAAAATCGTCGAGGGCACGGTTGCCAACGTCCCGCCGCAGGGCGGCCGCAAGCACCCGCATCAGGAGTTCATCCAGATCGACACGCACAACATCCTCTTCATCTGCGGCGGTGCGTTCGAGGGCATCGAGAAGATCATCGAGAGCCGTCTCGACCGCAAGTCGATGGGCTTCGGCGCGGAGCTCAAGAGCAAAAACGACGTGGATGAAAGCAAGATTTTACGCGAGGTGCAGCCGCACGATATCTTGAAGTTCGGCATCATCCCCGAGCTGGTCGGCAGACTGCCGGTCATCACGGCGCTCGACGCGCTGACGCGCGACGACCTTGTCAAGATCCTGACCCAGCCGAAAAACGCGCTCGTCAAGCAGTATCAAAAGCTGTTTTCTTACGACGACGCTGAGCTCACGTTCGAGCCCAAGGCACTCGAAGCGATTGCCGACAAGGCCATTGAGCGCAAGATCGGCGCGCGCGGCCTGCGCGCGGTAATGGAGGGTCTGCTGATGAACGTGATGTACGACATCCCGTCCGACCGCACGATCGACCGCGTGACCATCACGCCGGGCTGCGTGGAGGGGACGGAACAGCCGAAAATTTCCCACCGCACAGAGAAAGAAGGGGAGGCGCCGCAGCCGTCGCTGCCGGCAGACTCCGCTTCATAAGGAGAAACCCCATGGAACCTGTAACAAAAAATCTTCCGGTCATCGCCATGCGCGGGCTCAATGTGTTCCCTCGCATGAACACGAGCTTTGACCTCGAGCGTCCGATCTCCGTGCACGCGCTTGAGCGCGCCATGGAAAACGGGGAGGAGATTTTTCTCGTCACCCAGCGTGAGATCGGCGTGGAGCAGCCGGAGGAAAAAGACCTGTACGAGATCGGCACGGTCGCGCGCGTGACGCAGATTTTGCGCGTGTCTGACCGCGTGCTGCGCGTGATGATGGAGGGCGCGTGCCGCGCCCGCCTCAAGCGGCTGTGGCAGCGCGAGCCGTTTTTGCAGGCGCAGGTCGAGCTCATCGACGAGCCGGCCACCTCGCGCCACGGCAAGCGGACGGAGGCGATGCTGCGCCAGACCTACGCCAGCGTGACGGAATATGCCGAGCTCGCGCAGAAATTGCCGGACGATGTCTACGCCGCCATTTTGTCGACGAACGATCCCGGCTATCTCGCTGACTTTATCGCCCAGCAGCTCAACCTGCGCTATCAGGACAAACAGGATATCCTCGACGAGCTGCGCCCGCTGCCGAGATTGCAGCGCATGAACGAGATTCTGCGCCGCGAGATCGAAGTTACCGCCATGGAGCAGGACATTGAAAGCAAGGTCCGCTCCCGCGTCGGAAAAATTCAGAAGGATTTTGTCCTGCGCGAGCAGATCAAGGTCTTACAGAACGAGATCGGTGAGGGCGGGGAGGACGAAGAACTCGACGAGTACCGCGAGAAGATCAGCAAGGCGCACCTGAGCGAAGAAGTGGAGCGCAAGCTGCTGAAAGATGTGGACAAGCTCGCCAAGCAGCCGTTCGGCAGCGCCGAGGCGAGTGTGCTGCGCAACTATCTCGACACCTGCATGGAAATGCCCTGGGGCGAGGAGACGAAGGAGCGCGCCAGCGTAGACGCCGCACGCAAGATTCTTGACCGCGACCACTACGGCTTGCAGAAGGTCAAGGAGCGTATTTTAGAGTTCATCGCCGTGCGCCAGCTCAACCCCGAGGCAAAGGGGCAGATTTTATGTCTCGTCGGCCCTCCGGGCGTCGGCAAGACGTCGATCGCGCTGTCGGTCGCCAAGGCGATGAACCGCAAGGTCGCGCGGCTGTCGCTCGGCGGCGTGCGTGACGAGGCGGATATCCGCGGCCACCGCAAGACCTACATCGGCGCGATGCCCGGCCGCATCATCGAGGCTATCTCCCGCAGCGGCTCGATGAATCCGCTGCTCGTGCTCGACGAGGTCGACAAGATGGGAAGCGACGGGCGCGGCGACCCCGCGAGCGCACTTCTCGAAGTGCTCGACAGCGAGCAGAACTACGCCTTCCGCGACCACTATCTTGAAATTCCCGTCGATCTGAGCCGCGTGATGTTCATCATGACGGCCAACACGCTCGACACCATTCCGCGCCCGCTGCTCGACCGCATGGAGATCATTGAAATCCCCAGCTACACGGACGAGGAGAAGGTGCAGATTGCGCAGCGGCACCTGCTGCCCAAGGAGCGTCAGGCCCACGGGCTGACGGCCTCGAGCCTGCGCGTGGACGAGAGCGCCATCCGCGCGGCCATCGCGCTCTACACGCGCGAGAGCGGCGTGCGCTCGCTTGAGCGTCAGCTCGGCAAGATCTGCCGCAAGGCGGCAATGCAGCTTGCCACAAGCGATGTAAAGCGAGTCACCGTGACAGAGAAGAACATCAAGGACTTCCTCGGTGCGCCGCGTGCTGCACAGGAGAAGATTCCCGAAAAGGACCTTGTCGGCGTGGTGAACGGCCTTGCGTGGACCGAGGTGGGCGGCGAAATTCTGCCCGTCGAGGTCGGCGTGATGGATGGCAGCGGCAAGGTCGAGCTCACGGGCAACCTGGGCGACGTGATGCAGGAGAGCTGCCGCGCGGCACTCTCGTGCCTGCGCCAGCGGGCGCAGGAGCTCGGCATCGCGCCGGACTTCTACAAGACGAAGGACATCCATATCCACTTCCCTGAGGGGGCCATCCCCAAGGACGGACCCAGCGCCGGTATTGCCATCGCGACAGCGGTGCTCTCCGCGCTGACGGGGCAGGCGGTACACCGCGATGTCGCCATGACGGGCGAGATTACGCTGCGCGGCCGTGTGCTCGCCATCGGGGGTTTGCGCGAAAAGACAATGGGCGCGCTGCGCGCGGGCGTACATACGGTCATTCTCCCGAAGGAGAATGAAAAGGACCTCGACGAGATCGACCCGCTGGTGCGCGAAAAGCTGCGTTTTGTGCCGGTCGAGACGGTGGACGCCGTCTTTGCCGAAGCGCTGGTGCTGCCCGAAAAATGCACCGCTGCCGCGCACGAGAGCTATCTTCCTCCCGTGCAGGAGAGCGCGCACAGCGCGCTGCGTGCGGGCGAAATGAGCTGAAAGGAAACGAAAACCATGGCGATCAACTTCAACAAGGTCGAATTCATCCTCTCGGCGGCGTCGGAAAAGCAGTTCGTGCGCGACGGGATGCCGCAGCTCGCGTTTGCGGGGCGGTCGAACGTCGGCAAATCGTCCGTCATCAACCGGCTCGTCAACCGCAAGAACTTTGCCCGCGTGGGTGCGTCCCCGGGCAAGACCTCGCAGATCAACTACTTTAAGATCGACGGCAAGCTCTACCTCGTCGACCTGCCGGGCTACGGCTACGCCAAGGTCTCCAAGACCGAGCGTGACCGCTGGGGCAAGCTGATGGAAAACTATTTCCAGTCTGCGGGGCTCATTCACCTCGGCGTGCAGATCGTCGACGCGCGGCACAAGCCGACGGCTGACGACGTGACGATGCACGACTACTTCGTGCAGACGGGCTGTCCCGTCGTGATCGTGGCGAACAAGCTCGACAAGCTCAAAGCGCGCGAGATCGAGCCGAATCTTGCCCAAATTCGCGAGACGCTGAGTTTGCGCGACGATGAGCTTGTCATTCCGTTCTCTGCCGAAAAGGGCACGGGCAAGGAGCAGCTGATTGCAGCGATTCTCGACCATTTGAACGACTGAAAAGGAATAATGCTTCACAGAAAAGCCTCTGTATGGGTTGACCATACAGAGGCTTTTTATCATATTTCCAGGGAAATTATTTTCGCAGCGTCAGGAGTGCGGTGCAGTGGGAGAAGGATTCAAACGTCAGCGTGGGGAAGTGGGGACGGAGTTCGCCGTAGACGAAGTAAATTTCATCTGAGTCCCAATCCTCGCCTGCCGCAGTTCGACACGCTTCGAGCTCTTCGCGCGTGCGGAAGGCGACGTCGCCGATGAAAAGACAGCCGTCCTGCTTCAAAAGCGGCAGGAGTGTGCGCAGAAAGCCGATTTTCTGCGTGTCCGTCAGGTGGTGGAGCGAGTAGGTCGCGACGATGGCGTCGTACTGCCGTGCGCAAAGCTCGGGCACAAGGCCTTTGGAAAAATCGCCCTGATAGAGCCGCGCGTCCGGCATTTTTGCCTGCGCCAGTTCGATCATGCGCGCGGAAAAGTCCTGCCCATAGATGCGGCAGCCCTGCTCGTAGAGCCGCGAGGTCAAAACGCCTGTGCCGAAGCCAATGTCCAGCACATCACGCCCGCTCTGCGCAAGCACGCGCTGATAGAGCGCGTTCATCATGGCACGGTAGCCCGCAAAGGGGTAGCGGTCGTTCTCGTCGGAGAGGCCGACGCTCTTGTCATAGCCGTCGGCCCAGAGGTCGAAGCCGGTATTGTTCAGCATGTCAGTCCTCCTTTTCGTTCAGCGGGGGAAGTCCCAGCTCGTAGAACGCCACGGCGCTTGCCGCGGCGACGTTGAGCGAGTCGACGCCGTGGTACATCGGGATCCTGACCGTGTAGTCGCAGCTCGCGATGGTCGAGGACGCGAGCCCGTCACCCTCCGTGCCCATGACGATGGCGAGCTTTTCTTCGGCGGCAAGGCGCGGATCGTCAAGCCGTACGGAGTCGTTGCGCAGTGCCATCGCGACGGTGCGGAAGCCGAGACCGCGCAAAAGCTGCGTCCAGTCGCCGCTTTCGGGCAGGTAGGTCCACGGGATGAGGAACACATTTCCCATGCTGACGCGCGAGGCGCGGCGATAGAGCGGATCGCTGCCCGCGGTCGTGAGCAGCACCGCGTCCATGCCGAGCGCGGCGGCGGAGCGGAAGATCGCGCCGATGTTCGTCGGATTCATCACGTTTTCGAGCACGACGAGGCGCCGCGCATCGCGGCAGACGTCCTCGACGCTTTGGAGCTTCGGCCGCCGCATGGCGCAGAGCATGCCGCGCGTCAGGTGAAAGCCGGTGAGCTGCGTCAGCACGGATTCATCAGCGGTGTAAACCGGAATATCTTGACAGCAGCGGGCGAGAATTTCGCGCCCCTTGCCCTGCGTATGCTGCCGCTCCATCAGAAACGACACCGGCTCACAGCCTGCATCAAGCGCACGGCCGATGACGAGCGGACTTTCCGCGACGAAGAGCGCGTTGTCGGGGTCCGCGCGATTGAGCAGTTGGTTTTCGGTCAGGCGCGCGTAGATGTCGAGCGCGGGATCGGAAAAATCGTGGATTTCGATGATGTTTGCCATAGGTCTTCCTTTTTAAGATTCTAAGATGTTCAGCAGTGCGGCGACGTCCGGCAGAACAAACGTCGGCTGCGGGTCAGCGGTGGGGAGGTCTTCTTCCTTCGTCTCGCCAGAGAGGACGAGCAGCGTGTCGATGCCCGCGTTCGCGCCGCTGGCGATATCCGTGTAGATGCGGTCGCCCACGAGCAGTGTTTCCCGCGCGGAAACGCTCGCCTCAAGCATTGCGAGCTGCGGCATCAGCGGTTCGGGCTTGCCGATGACGATGGGGCGGCGGGAGGTCGCGCGCCAGAGCATTTCGCACATGCTCCCGCAGTCGGGCACGAAGCCGTAGGCCGTGGGGCAGACCCAGTCGGGATTGGTCGCAAGGTAGGGGATGCCTTGTCCGAGCAGGATGCAGGCATCCTCCAACTTTTGGAATGTCAGCTCGGTGTCGAAGCCCATCAGGAGCGCGTTCGCGTCCTCACGCCGTTCTGCGACGGTAAAGCCCGCCGCGCGGAGCTGTGATTTCATCGACTCCGTACCACAGACGTAATAGCGTCGGTCTTCTCCGCCGTGCTCGCGGAGATAGTGAATCAGCGCGTCGACCGAGGTGAGAAAATCGGCCGCCTCCGTCGCGACGCCGAGGCGCGTGAGCTTTTTGACGTAGGCCGCTACGCTGCGCGAGGAGTTGTTCGTCAGAAAGCGGTACTGCCCGTCGCGTGCGCGGATGGCAGAGAGCAGCTCGCGGACGCCGGGAAAAAGCCAGTCGCCCAAGTACAGCGTGCCGTCGAGGTCGAAGAGAAAGAGCTTTTTGCGCTGAAGAAGATTATGGTCAACCATCAGTCACGCTTTCTTTTTGCCGTCGATCGCAATGAAGAAGAATGAGCTCACCGCCAGAAGATAGGGGTAGAAGAGGTTTGGGATGATGTCGAACGCGGAGATGGCGTAGCCCAGCTCATGCGCCGCGGAGATCGCGACGAGCATCTGTGCGCCGTAGGGGATGATGCCCTGGAAGATGCAGGAGAACGTGTCGAGGATCGACGCGGCCTTGCGCGGGGTGATGCCGTACTCCTCGCTCATCTCCTTGGCGATGGGGTTCGCCATAACGATGGCGACGGTGTTGTTCGCGGTGGCAATGTCCATCGCGCCGACGAGAAGGCCCATGCCGATCTGGCCGCCGCGCTTGCCGCGAAACGCCTTTCTGATCCAGCCGAGCAGCGCTTCAAAGCCGCCGTACTCACGGATCAGCGCACAGATGGCGGAAACTAAGATCGCGACCATCGAGGTTTCAAACATCCCGGCCGCGCCGCTGCCCATGTTTTCGAGCAGGGCCTTGACTGCGAGGATGCCGGTCTGCCCCGTTGCGCCGGTCGCGAGCGCGATGACCGCGCCGGATACGATACCGATGAGCAGCACGACAAAGACGTTAATACCGATGATGCCGCCGATGAGCACGAGCACGTAGGGGATGATCTGGATGAGGTTATAGGGTGGAATCTCCGCGGGCGTCACGTCCGCGTTCAGCGTCAGCACGAGGATGAGTGCGAGCGACGCGAGCGCGGCGGGGAAGGCAATGTGGAAATTTTCGCGGAATTTGTCCTTCATCGCGCAGCCCTGCCCGTTGCAGGCGGCGATGGTTGTGTCGGAAATGAAGCTCAGATTGTCACCGAACATTGCCCCGCCCATGACGGACGCGACACACAGCGGCAGGGAATAGCCGCTGGCCGCGGCGATGGGGATGGCAATGGGCGTGATGAGCGTGATGGTGCCGACGCTCGTGCCCATCGCGGTGGAGACAAAGCAGCTTACGACGAACAGCACCGCCACGGCGAATTTCGACGGGATGATCGAGAGCATGAAGTACGCGACGCTCTCTGCGCTCGAGCGGCCCACAACGCCGACAAACATACCGGCGGCTAAGAAGATGAGCAGCATCGTGATGATGTTCTTATCGCCCACACCATGGCCCATCAGCGTGAGCTTTTCGTCGAACGACAGCGCGCGGTTCTGGCAGCAGGCTACGAGCAGCGCGATGAGAAAGATGACGACGATGGGGATGGAATAAAATCCCATCGGGATTTTGAGCACGTACTCAAAGATCAGGCCGAGGCCCAGATATAAGACAAGGAACACTAAGATCGGCAGCAGCGCCGCGGGATTGGCTTTTTTTGACATGGGATGACACTCTCTTTCTCCAAACATAAAAAAAGCTCCTGCGCGGAGCTTTTTGTGCGATATGAATTATTATAAGGAGCGTGGAGGACCTTGTCAAGTGAGATTTGCCCAAAATTGAGCGCAAAAGGGCTTGACAGAAGGACTCTAATCTGTTAGTGTACAAATATACTCTAACAGATTAGAGAGGGAACAAGATGGAAACGCCGAAAATTTTTGAGAGCGAATACCGCTTCTGTCAAATCCTGTGGGCACACGAGCCGGTCAAGAGCCGTGAATTGGTCGCGCTCTGCGCCGAGCACCTGGGCTGGAAACCGACGACGACCTACACGGTCATCAAACGGCTCTCTGAGCGCGGGGTGCTGAAAAACGAGAATACTGTCGTCACGTCGCTCATCTCACAGGACGAGGCGCAGACCGCCGAGATCGACGAGCTGCTCGACAAGCGCTTCGACGGCTCGCTGCCCGCGTTCGTCGCCGCGTTTACAAAGTCGAGCCACGTGAGCGACAAAGAGCTTGACGAGGTGCAGAAAATGATCGACCTTTATCGAAAGGAGAATCATCATGGATGACGTCTTTTTGAAGCTCGTGAACCTCAGCATCAGCGCAAGCTGGCTCATTCTGGCGGTGCTCGTGCTGCGGGTTGTCCTCAAAAAAGCGCCGAAGTGGGTCATGCCGCTTCTCTGGGGTGTGGTCGCACTGCGGCTTGTCTGCCTGTTTTCGATTGAAAGCGCGCTCTCGCTCATCCCGAGCGCCGAGACCATCCCAAGCGAGATCGTGACCGAAACGCGCGAGCCGGTGCTCTACGAGCAGGCGACGCTTGACATTGTCACGAATCCGACGCTGCCTTCGGCAGCGGAGGTCCCCGTCGGCGTGAGCCGCCAGCAGGCGCAGGTCGATTTCAACATCTACAGCGTCCTCTGGCTCGCCGGCATGGCGGCGCTGCTCGTCCACGCGCTCGTGAGCGCGGGAAAGCTGAAAAGAAAGCTCGCAACGGCGATTTTGCTGCGAGATAACATCTACGAGAGCGAATTTGTCGATTCGCCGTTCGTCTTCGGCGTGGTGAAGCCGAACATTTATCTTCCCATGCACATGGACGAGGGGACGGCGGCGTATGTCATCGCGCACGAGTGCGCGCACCTTGCCCGCCGCGACCACTGGTGGAAAGTGCTCGGCTACCTCGTGCTCGCGCTGCACTGGTTCAACCCGCTGGTGTGGGTCGCCTACATCCTCTTCTGCCGCGACATCGAGCTCGCGTGCGATGAAAAAGTCGTCAGGGGGCTGGACGGTGCGGCACGTGCAGACTATTCACAGGCGCTGTTGTCCTGCGCCGCGCCGAAAAGAGCCGTCGCGGCCTGCCCGCTGGCATTCGGCGAGGGGAACATCAAAACGCGCGTGAAAAGCGCGCTGCACTACAAAAAGCCCGCGTTTTGGGTCGCCGCCGCGGCGGTGCTCGCGGTCGTGATCGTGGCCGTGTGCTTTTTGACGAATCCGAGGTCGGAGCGCGGCAGCCTTGTCTGGGCGCAGAAGCTGAATGCGGCGGACGTTGCGTCAATCGAGCTCTACGTTCCGGCGGAAGGGGAGGCGCGGCAGTATAAAAAACTCGATACGGAAGAAATGGCACAGGCAGTCGAACTGATCAACAGCAGCCGCGGCACATATATCGAAAAACCGGAGACGGTTTACGCCGGCTTGCCGGTGTGGTTCCTTCTCACGATGGACGACGGCACGGTGCATGCTGTCGGCAGCGTAGTGGGCCATTATCTGATCATCGACGGCGATACTTTTGATGCGGACGTCGAGAATCAGGCGGAATGGGAAAACTATGTGCTAAAGGGCGATTCGGCAAGTCCGATCGACATGGCAGACCGGCTGTCGTATGCACTCTATGGGATGACAACGGGGGTGTATACGCTCGGCGAGGCCGTTTTCGAGGATTCCGTCTGGGAAACCAGCTATGAGGAGACCTTTGCCAATACGAAGTCCACGCCCGAGCTGTGGCTTTCCTCCGCACTTGGCACGGACATGACCGGTATTCTGTACGGTACAGTGACGGCGGCGAGAGGATACAGCTACCGCTTTTCGGAGTGGGAAGAGATCGACCTGACCGTGAGCAACTTCGACTGGCTGTTCCGCAGCGGAAGCGGCGAAGATTGGGACGGCATGAGCGCCGCGAAGCTGCGCCGCGAAAACGCCCATGCCTGGCGCGGCACGAGAACGGGCGAGGACGTCAATGCGACAGTGCCGATGGCGGAGATCAGGCGTCAGGACGAGCTCACGGCGATGGACCAGTGGCTCTTATTGCAGCAGAAGGACGGCAGTCTTTACCTCGTGATGGGCTATCGCAGCGGGGGACTTCCCTACAGCGGGGCACATCCCTACCGCTGGATCGTCCGCCTGAACGGCGGCGCGACCGAGCTGACCCGCGCTGACCTGAACGGCGACGGGATCGAGGAAGTGATCTCCTATACCGGCACTTCCACGCAGGAGCCGTACCGGCTGCGGGTGAGCAATCAGAGCGGCGAAGAGCTCTGGAGCGCGGAGCTGGGGCTGGCGCACGTGGGCTGGAGCAGCTATTTCCTCTATCGCGACAGCGTCAAGACGGCGCTGCTGTGCTACGAGCCGACGATCTATCAGGGTGAGGCATCGTATTCCTATGAGCTCTTTATGCTCAGTGAAAACGGGACGACCACGCTGGCGGAGAATTCGGTGAGCTTCAGCGTAAATTCCGATTCCGCCGATTCATGGCCCGCCGAGGCACAGAAATTCGCGGACGAGGTCAACAGGCTTTTAGACAAGAGCGAGCTGCTGTTCTCCACGCTGAACGCCGAGCTGCATTCCTACGGCGACGGCACGGTCATCCGCTGCGCAGAACCGTCGGAGAGCGACGGAAGCAGGGCGCTGGCGTCCGCCGACCTCGACAACGACGGCAGGGCAGAGCAGATCATCTGCGAGAAAGCGTTCGGCGGCTATGAGCTGTGCGTCGTCGACGACAACGGCGAGGAGCTGATGCGCGACCGCATGTGGGAGGGCGACGTCTACTTCCTCTGCCGCGAAAACGGACGCGACATGCTGCTGCAATACAGCTTGTTCGAGGGCAAAAATCAAGACGCGATCAGCTATTGTGACTACTACTACGGCCTTCACACCTTTGACGGCGGCAAACTGAACATCGTGGAAAACAACAACACGAGCATTTATCTGAACTGGGACGGAACGCAGAACGGCGATTGGGGCGAATCGCAGCAGGCATTCGCAGCGCGCGTCAATGAGCTGATCGACCAGAGCGAATTTCTCATTGCCCAACAGGACGGCGAGCTCATTTTGACGAGCGAGGTGCAGCGCTGGTACTGCGTATCGCCGAAAACGATCAGAGTGGCAATGGATGACACAACGATCTATATCGACAGAAAAAGCTGGGACTTTGCCGAACAGTACCCGTCGCTCAAAGGGTTTGAGGACATTGGGACCGCAGGCAACTACTTTGTGGCGTTCGGTAGCCTGGGGGAGAAAAACGACCTCTACGTGGTTTTCAATTTCGTGGCCGGCACGCTGCTCAAGACCTTCCCCGGCAACAACCTCATCTGGCAAGGAGATGACCTTTCCACCGCCGTCTACTCCTACCGGTCGGACGTCTACGCGCTCAACGGAACGAAGCTCGCCGCGCTCGAACTCGCGAGCGGCGAGGAGATCAGTGGCCTCGCCTTTGCGCCCGACGGCGTGTCGATCATTGCGACGGTCTCCGGTAAGAGCGGCGAGCGTAAGGTGACGGTCACGCGCGAGGGCAGCGCGTAGCAGACCTCGCTCACCGACTGGACGGAGGGCGACGGCGCGTAGCGCACGTACTTCGCCCCTGCCGGGATCGAGGAGAACGAGACTTTTCTGGCGACGGTCGGCGTGAGCTACCGGCTGGAACAGCAGTCGGACGGCACATCCCGCATCGCGGAGATCACAGGTGCGCAGGGGCTCACGCTGCCGCGCTACCGTCGCGGCTGGGTCAGCGTGGATGAAAAGGCAGACGTCCTGGACGCCGTGATCGCGGACGACGGCAAGAGCGCCGACGTGACGGTGCAGTATTATGCGAGCCTTGGGTCGGGGTATCAGACGTACACGGCGATGGTTCATATTGTCGCACCGTAGGGTGCGAAGGGATTCCCTGCGGCCGCGCAGGGAGTGCGAATAAAGGGGGCCATTCTCTCACGTGAGAGAATGGCCCCCTTGAACCCCCAAGAGAAC
>ENA-OUOU01001590-OUOU01001590.1-human-gut-metagenome-genome-assembly--contig:-NODE-1590-length-11669-cov-4.288962_pt1 | contig 11669 bp, 8 predicted proteins | sample MGYA00237936_ERZ548765 | MGnify/ENA primary metagenome ERZ548765 (study PRJEB26490, sample SAMN05356889) | human gut metagenome | biome: terrestrial biome; feature: human-associated habitat; material...
CTATGTATAAAAATTCTTGTAGAATCTGACTCTGCGATTTAATCAGCGTTTCCCTTGTTTTACCGTCCGGCTCGTTTTAGAAATTCGTCTTCATCGATGACAGGGATGCCTTTGGCTCTGGCTTTTTCCAGCTTACTGCCGGCATCCTCTCCGGCAACGACAAGCGTGGTCTTATTCGTGACAGAGCTCTGGGTATCACCGCCCTGCTGCTTGATGAGATCCGAAGCCTCGCGGCGGCCCATGCGGGTGAGCTTGCCGGTCAGTACGACCATCTCCCCTTCGAAAGCGCCGCCCGTATGTTCTTCTTCGATTTCCTCCATCGAGACGCCGGCATTGCGGAGCTTATCGATGATCATGAGGTGCTTCATGTCATGCAGATAGTCGAAGAGGCTGCCTGCGATGACTTTGCCGATGCCTTCCGTCTCCTGTATATCGCTCGCGTCGGCCTCCATGAGCGCGTTCATGGTATGGTAACGCTTCGCGATGAGCTCGGCCCCTTTTGCACCGAGGAAACGGACACCCAGCCCGAAGAGCAGCTTTGCAAGGCCACGCCCCTTGCTGTCCGCGATGGCAGCGATGAGATTCTGTGCGCTCTTTTCCCCCATACGCTCGATCTGTTCGATATCTTCCTGCTTCAGGGTATAGAAATCAGAGGGATCATTCACGAGATGGTAAGCGATCAGGCTGTCCACAACGGATGGTCCCATGCCGTCGATATTCATCGCATCACGCGAAGCAAAGTGAATGAGCTTCTCACGGACGACACCGCCGCATTCGGGATTCGTGCAGCGGAAAGCCGCTTCGCCTTCGATGCGACTGACCGGACCGCCGCAGACAGGACAAAACGCAGGCATTTCGAATGGCACCTCTGTGCCGTTTCGCTTCTCCTTCAGGACCTTTGCGACCTCCGGAATGATCTCTCCGGCCTTGTAGATGAGGACATAGTCTCCCTCACGGATGTCTTTCTCCCGGATGAAGTCCAGATTGTGCAGCGTCGCACGCTTTACGGTCGTCCCCGCAAGATGCACCGGCGTAAGGTCAGCCGATGGTGTCAGCACGCCTGTCCGCCCCATCGTGACGACGATCTTCTCTATGCGCGTCTCGGCTTCTTCCGGCGGATATTTGTAAGCCATCGCCCACTTCGGATCTTTGACGGTCGCTCCCAGCGCACGCTGCTCGCTGAAATCATTCACCTTGATGACCATGCCGTCGGTATCATAGCCCAGGTCATGTCGCTTTACTTCCCACTCATTCACCCCTTCGATGACTCCTTCGATGGAGCTCCATTTCCGATAGTTCGGATTCACCTGAAAGTGGAAATCAGAAAGCTTCTTCAGCAGTTCCTCCTGACTTTTGATCTCCATGCCTTCGATGTCTCCGAGCGCATAGGCAAAAAAGGCCAGATTCCTTGACGCCGTCACATGGGGATCGAGCTGACGCAGAGAGCCTGCCGCCGCATTGCGGCAATTCGCAAAGGGCATGATGCCCGCCTCATCGCGCGCTTCATTCAGTGCGATGAAGGATCTCCGCGGCATGTACACCTCGCCGCGCACCTCCAGATAGGGCGGCGCATTCTCGATATAGAGAGGAATGGTGTGAATGGTCTTTACATTCGCCGTCACATCTTCCCCCACGCGGCCATCCCCTCGTGTCAGACCCTGGATGAGACTGCCGTTCTCATAGATGAGATTCATGGAAAGCCCGTCGATCTTCAGCTCCGTGATGTACTCCACATGGTCTGCGCCAAGCCCTGCCTTCACGCGGCGGTCAAAATCCCGAAGCTCGTCCGCATTGAATGCATTCGCCAGCGAGAGCATGGGCTTTCTGAAGCGCACCTTCCGGAAATCATCGGACGCTTTCCCGCCGACACGCTGCGTCGGAGAGTCCGGTGTCACCAGCTCAGGATATGCTTTTTCCAGATCCACCAGCTTCCGGTACATATGGTCGAATTCAAAATCCGAGATCTCCGGCCGGTCCAGCACATAGTACAGGTAGCTGTGATGGCGGAGCTCTTTTTTTAGTTTCTCTGCTTGTTCTTTGATGTCTTCCGGTACCATAGATATTTCCTCGTATACAAATACAGCACAAAAGTTGTCGGGGTCAGGTTTAGCCTTCGGGGCGTATCGCCATTTGATTGCACCCGAAAGAGGTTCAGCAGGTTCAATGGGTTCAACGGGTGATGTCCGAAAGTGAAATTCAAGTCACTAGTCACTCAAGGTTCCTAATCCCTAGCTTACTAGCAACCAGTCACTCATTTCCCTTCGTGATCGGTGCAAATGCGACCATGAGGCTTCTCATCTTATTCCCCGGGAATTCGATTTTCAAGATCATATTTTTCCCGCTGCCCGTGACAGAGACGACCTTGCCCTTGCCCCACATGGTATGGACAACGGTATCACCGACCTGCCAGTCATAGCGCGCGCTCACCGCCTTCGGCTTCAACTTCTTCACGGGAGAGGCGGCTTCCGAGAGAGCGAAGCGGCTCGCTCTTTCATTGCGGCTTCTTTCCCGGAAATGCACTCGCTCACGTTCTTCCTCCGTGATGACCTGATCCACGAGATCCGGCGGGATTTCATCGATGAAACGGCTCGGCATGTACGAATTGATCTTGCCGTACATGGTACGCATGTGTGCATTGGACATATAGAGCTCTTCCTTCGCGCGCGTGATCGCCACGTAGCAGAGGCGGCGCTCTTCTTCAAGAGCCGCAGGCTCCATGAAGGAACGGACACCCGGGAAAATGCCTTCATCCATGCCCGGCAGGAAGACGAGCGGGAATTCCAGCCCCTTCGCACTATGGATGGTCATCAGGGTGACGCGGTCGTCTTCCCCTTCATAGGAGTCGACATCGTTTACGAGAGCGACTTTTTCAAGGAATTCCGCGAGTCCGCCTTCCGGCTGCTCGGTGATGAAGTCTTTCGCAACAGAAAGCAGCTCGCCCAGATTTTCCTCACGGCTTTGCGCCTGCGGATCCTTGCTCTCCTGCAGCTGTGCGAGATACTTCGTATCTGTCATGACCTTCTGGATCAGTTCGAAAACATTCATTTCCGTGGACGCATTCAGAAAATCAAAAATCATCGCAGAGAAATTCGTAAGCTTGCGCTGCGTAGCAGAAGAAAGCCCACTGCCCTCGATGCCCATGATGCCCTCGAACATTGACATGCCGCCGGCATTCGCATAGTCCAGGAGCTTCTCGACCGTCGTCCCTCCGATACCGCGCTTTGGTGTATTGATGATGCGGGTCAGACTGATATTATCCTTGAAATTATTGATGACCTTCAGATAAGCCAGCATGTCGCGGATTTCCGCGCGATCATAGAAGCGTGTCCCGCCGACCATCGTATAGCCGATGCCGCGTCTGACGAGCGCTTCTTCGATGACACGCGACTGCGCATTCATGCGGTAGAGGACTGCCATATCGCCATAGGGGCGATGCTTTTCCAAATGCTCTTTCTGCATCGTTTCGATGATGAAATTTGCTTCCGCATGTTCATCAATCGCGGTGTAATGCTTGAGATGCGTACCGGCATTATTCTCTGTCCACAGACGCTTCGACGGGCGATCCGGATTGTTCTGTATCACTGCATTTGCCGCGTCCAGGATCGTCTGCGTCGAGCGGTAGTTCTGCTCGAGCTTGATGAGCTTCGCCTTCGGATAGTCCTTCTGGAAATCCATGATATTCCGTAGGTCCGCGCCGCGCCAGGAATAAATGCTCTGGTCCGCATCACCGACCGCACAGATATTCTGCGTATTCCCTGCGATGTACTTCGCCATCAGGTACTGCGCATGGTTCGTATCCTGATATTCGTCGATCAGAATATAGTGGAATCTGTCCTGCCAGCGCTTGCGGATCGTCTCGATGGAGAGCAGCTTCGTCGTGATATATAAGAGATCATCGAAGTCGAGCGCATTGTTCTCCTTCATGTGCTTGTCATAGAGCTCATATACATCCGCCGCTTTTTGGTTGAAGAAATTGCTTCCTGCCAGCTCTCTGTACCTCTTCGGATCGATCAGCTGATTCTTCGCAGAGGAGATCCGGTTCTGCATCGCATTCGGCTGATACTGCTTATCATCCAGATTCAGCTCCTTCAGGCAGTTTTTCACCAGCGTCTTCGAGTCATCCGAGTCATAAATGGTGAACCTGTCCGTATAAGGCGGATAGGAAGCGATCTCACGCCGAAGGAAGCGCGCACCAAAGGAATGAAAGGTATACATCCAGATGCGGTCCGCAGCAGGTCCCACCAGATTGTGTACACGTTCTCTCATTTCCTGCGCCGCCTTGTTCGTGAAGGTGATCGCGAGGATTTCATTCGGATAGATCCCCTGCTCAAGCATGTATGCGATGCGGCAGGTCAGAGCTTTCGTCTTGCCGGATCCGGCGCCTGCCATGATGAGTACAGGCCCTTTCACCGTCTCGACCGCCTCCCGCTGCCGGGGATTTAATGTATTTAAATAGTTGTTCATGAGTCGTCCTTTTTATAGTAGCCAGGGATTTGGAAATAAGGTTCAGCGGGTTCTATAGGTTCTGTGATTTTCAGCAGGATATATTTGTCTGGCAGAAAGCGCAAACCAGCCTCCTTCCAAAGGAGGGAGGGAGAACCACACCTTCATCCCTCATTAAGAAAAGCCCATATGACTTCCGTCGTATGGGCTTTTATGCGCTCGATCTCCTTATTCAGCGTAAGCCTTCAGAAGGAACGGAGCGACCTGTTTCTTACGGGACATGACTTTCGGCAGATATACAGCGCCGTCTTCTGCTTTTTTGCCGAATGCTTTTTCTGCGGCCTCTTCTGCGCCGGAGGTGAACCACAGATAGGTATCTTCTGCGAGGATATCCGTCACCATGAGGTAGGAAGCAGCATAGCCTTTGGCGGCCTTGGTGGCTTCCAGAGCGGCCATGATGTCCGCCTTCTTCGCATTGATCGGAGCGAGATCCATGACGGAGATCTGTCCGCAGCTGAAGGTCTTTCCAGCGGATTCGAATTCCTTGGTATCGTTGCCGGCGAGTTTTTCCGCCGAGTAGTCAGAAATGTCTGCGCCTGCTTTCAGCATATCCATGCCGTACTTTTCATAGTCGATACCGGCGATTTCTGCAAGCTCTCTAACTGCGGCCTTATCTTCTTCGGTCGTTGTCGGGGAACGGAAGAGAACGGTATCGGAGATGATCGCAGAAAGCATCATGCCGGCAACAGCCTGAGAAGGTTTTACGCCAGCAGCCTTGTAGAGCCCCCAGATGACGGTATTCACGCAGCCCACCGGACGGACGAGGATGAAGATCGGATTCGTGGTTTCGAAGTCACCGATGCGATGATGGTCAATGAGTTCCAGTACATCGGCCTCTTTGGCCCCGTCGACGCACTGCTTGGATTCATTGTGATCGACAAGAATGAGCTTCGTGCCGGCTTCGACTTTTTCGAGGTATTCCGGTGCTTCTACCTTGAAATAGTCCAGCGCGTACTGGGTTTCCTTATTCGGTTCGCCCGCTCTGGCAGCGACGGCTTCCACGCCCTGCTGCTGCTTCAGGTAGGAATAAGAGATCGCAGCCGCAATGCTGTCAGTATCTGGGGATTTATGTCCGATGACGTAAATTTTGCTCATGATTGAAATGCTCCTTTACCATGCAAAATGCAATAAAATTCCTTCCCATTATAGCATGATTGACCATCTGCGTATAGAGAGAATGCAGGAGCAAAAGGCTAGGCGGCAGGAGATCAGATGCGACTGGTGACTAAAGGCCTCAAGTGCTTAGGGTGTAGCAGCGGAAAGTCCGACGATTTGCGCCGCACTACTATATCTCATTTCTGCTCCCTGTTGCTTTTCGCCCTTTCAGACCCCATAGAAGCAGCGAAACCTGTTATCCTTCCCCATCACTTTCTCAGCTTCGCATTCCACAGCTGCTCGTAGAGATACCCTGCCCCGCGAAGACCACACTGCGGGAGATCGGAAAAATGAACCTCGTCATGTGACGGAAGTGCGATATGGAAGCCGGTGAATGATCTTCCCATACGCCGGAGCAGGTGCGTCTCGTGGGAAGACGAGAGGACAAGTCCTCCCTGCCAGTCTTCGTAATCCTTGGCGATCTCATTTTCATTTTTCATGACGACACGGATAGCATCTGCTGCCGGCGTTGATTTCTCTGTCTCACACTGGGCATGGACGCAAAGCCGCGCGGTATCGATCCATTCACTGCGGATCGCTTCAGCGATGCCAAGTGCTTCCGACGGCGGCGCTGAAATGAGGACGGCATCAAACCAGAGCGGTCCCCAGAGAGACTCCAGGTTATTGCCTTTTCGAAGTAAAAATTCTTTCAGCTTTGCCGCCTCATGCGAGGCGTGTGTCAATTCGCCCGCCCCCAGCTTTTCGATGATTTCCGAGAGCCAGGCCATCGTACCGTCCGTCCCGTAAGGAAGGCCGCAGGACATATACGGCGTCCCGAAATCCTGCTCCATCTGTTTGGCGAGCGAGAGCCCCAGTTCATCTCTCACGACGATGTTGAGAGATGCCGAAGGAGCACCCATGATGTCGTCCCAATTGCTTCCGCCGCCCGGCATGGAAATCACGCGGATGCCGCAGAGAGAGAGCAGCCGCCGGATTTCTTCCGCATCCTCCCATCCCTTCATATGAACGGTAGAGAGCCCAAGCACATTGACGGAGGCAGGGATCTTCTCCTTTGTTTTCATTTCCTTTTCGATGCGAAGAGAGGCTGCGGAATACCCCGCCTCAAAGCTTCCTTTCATGCCACCGCTGTCCATCGCATAGACCGGCCATGGAAGATCCATCTGGTCGGCGATGCCCTGCACATCGTCGCCGACCAGACTGACGCTGCAGTTGTTCTGGACAAAGACACGCTCGGGTTTCGCATAGGTCTCTATACTGGAAAGCCCCTTGCGCAGATCATCCTCCGTCCCGTAAACAAGAGAGTTCGGACTCACCTGCGTACAGGAAAAGCGCATGGACGCCATCGGATTCTCGTTATCCACATATTTCATCGCATAAAAATAGCACCAGAGCGGGCCATTCACCACCGTAAAGCTCCCTGAAATAGAGTCAAAGAATGCCGCTGATCCCGTCAGCGCACAGGTACTGCCGTGGTGGCAGGCCGCTTCCCACTCAGACCGTGACATAGGCGACGCCCCCTTTCTTCCCATAGCGGCACAGCAGCCGATACATCGCGCGAAGCTCTGCGATCTCACCCTCCGTGCCGGTTAATGGCACCATCGGGATGAAGAGCTGCCGTGCTTTTGTATTGTAGATCTCATTCGTGGTGAGGAGAATATCACAGGCATCCATCACCGCCTGTCCCTCCCGGCTGTCATAGATCGGAATATCTCCCACAGCGGCGATTTCCTCTCGCAGGATCTTTTTGTCGTCCTCCGTCAGATTATCGAAGAAGACGATTCCCGAGCAGGCAAGGTGCAGGCGCTCGATGCGGACGAGGGTCTCCAGCGGATGATACCAGCGCGGGCCGCGGCCGATCCCAATGACCGCTTTCTTTCCCTCCGTGACAGGCAGGAAAGACGAAGCTGCACGTTCGATGCGTGCCTCTTCTTCTCTGATGATTTCCTCTCCCCGTTCCTTTTCATGGAGGAGGTCAGCCAGTGCGCGGATCCAGTCCTTCGTTTGCTCCCAGCCGACCGGGTATACGTCTCCAAGTGTCGGCACATCATAGGTATCCTCTAAGAGCTTGGCGATCTTCATCATGCCGCCCGGCTGTCCCGCTGTTCCTAAAAGGATGGAAAAGTCCGCTGAAGGAATGTCCTTCCACTCCTCAAAAGGCACATACCCGGGAAACTGCCACTTCACCGTAAGGCCGAAGCGGGAGAGCAGCCGCTTCACTTCACGTACATACTGCCCTTCCGGACCCATCTGATCCCCGAGAAGCAGCACGCGCCCTTTTACGCGCTTCTCTTTTCGGAAGAAACGGCGAATCATCATCTCTGTTGTCTGATAGTAGGCATCGGAGTACTCCCCGCCCAGAAATCCTGCAAACGGCATGGGAATGACAGGAATGCCATAAGAGGCTTCTGCCGCTTCGGCTTCCTGCTCAATGTCATCTCCGATGACTCCTGCGACACAGGAGGAAACGATCCATACGCACTTCGGGTGATAGGTATCCATCACATAGGAAATACAATCAGAGAGGCGATCGATCCCACCGAAAATGCCATCTTTTTCCCGCAGATGAGAAGACACGAGCGGGATCGTCTCGCGGTTTTCCTTTCCTCCGTCCGCCATGACACGGAAGCCGGATCCCAGATCCATGGTGGAAGCCACATGAGCACAGCCGATCGGGCCATGAAAAATGACGACCACGCCCGGGCAGAAGGCGAGCGAGCGGTAGACCCCGACCAATGTGCAACTGCACGATTTTGATTTCGACAAAAGCCATTTAGTCTTGAGTGCCATAGGTACCTGCCAGTTTCTCCAGCTCATCAAATGTCATCGGAGTCGGGATAGAAAGCTCCGTGTTCTCCCAGATGGTCCTCGCAAGAGCTCTATATACATCTGCCTGCGAAGATTCCGGAGCATACGATAGCACCGTCTGCTTATGATTCTCCGCCAGATTCACGATCTTATCCCGCGGAATGAAAGCGACGAGGCGGGTATTCAGCTTCTTGCAGAATTCAGTCAGAAGTTCCTTTTCGCCGGGCACATTGCGACTGTTTCCGATGATACCTGCGAGACGCACCTCTCCCCTTGCCGCAAAGCGGCGAATGCCCTTGGCGATGTTATTCGCCGCATAGAGAGACATCAGCTCGCCAGAGGAAACGATATAGATCTCCTTCGCGTATCCTTCACGGATCGGCATGGAAAATCCTCCACAGACGACATCCCCGAGGACATCGTACAGCGTCACATCCATATCAGGGATGGCTTTCATTTTGTCCAGAAGCTGCAGTGCGACGATGATGCCGCGTCCCGCACAGCCCACCCCCGGCTCAGGCCCGCCTGCTTCGACACAGATGATATCATGAAATCCTGTATGTACGATATCCTCCTTGCAGATCTCATCAGGATCCTTTCTCCGCACCTGATCCAGCACGGTCTCTTTACAAATATGTCCTAATAGAAGACGCGTCGAGTCATTCTTCGGGTCACACCCGATCTGGCAGACCTTCTTCCCCATGAGGGAGAGCGCCGCTGACACATTGGAAGCCGTCGTGGACTTTCCGATACCACCTTTTCCGTAAAAAGCAATTTTTTTCATAGGATTCACTCTCTTTAGTCAGGAAACACGGATCCGATCTCTGGCAGAAAAAGCCGCATTCCCATAAAACCAGCCGGCGCAAGGCCAGCTACTATCACCTTTATACTATTATAACAACATTAAGCAAGGTGGAGGACATAAGAAAACAAGAAAGAGCTGACCGCGATCTCATCATGATTCTCTTAATTCTAAACCGCAATTTCCAAAATCCTCTGCGTTCTGCGCTAATTCTTAGAAAAATATTTTCAATGAAAACGTAAAATTCATTTGACATTATCTTAACGTTGTACTAAACTAAGGTCATGCGAAATACAGATGAAAGAAAGGAAATCGAGTGCATGGGAAATACTCAACTCACCTCTTCTCTGTATGAATCCCGACAATCGGGAATTTTTAAAGGAGTGATTTTTCATGAAAAAAAGTCTGAAAACTGTTCTGTCTGCATCTATGGCAGCTCTGTGAGTATTTGGTTTCGGCATGTCCGCCAATGCATATGAGCTGAATCCGGAAGTCAAGGATGTAACCCCGGCTCTTCGCGAAGCTTCCACCGTCGGTGTATGGACTGCAGAAAACCCGGCTATGAAGAATGCACCAAACAAAGATGCTGTCCTCGTCATGACCTTCGGTACCACTTTCAAAGACACAAGAGCTAAAACCATCGATGCTGTAGAAGCAGCCATTCAGAAAGCTCATCCGAATGTACCGGTATTCGAAGCATACACTTCCCATATCATTATCGACCGTGTGAAAGCCAAAGAAGGCATCCAGAAAATGACCCCGGAAGAAGCTTTCAAGAAACTGCAGGATGAAGGCTACACCCGTGTCGCTGTCGTTTCCCTCGACGTCATCCCAGGCATGGAATATTCCTATGACTCCGTCGTCACCAAGATGCAGGTTCCGCATTTCAAGAAGATCTCCCTCGCTACCCCACTGATGTACTTCCAGGGCACCGAAGGTGAACCGGATCAGGTCGTTGACTTCCTGAAAGCTCTGTCCTCCCAGTTCCCGAAGATGGGTAAACAGGACGCTACCCTGATCATGGCTCACGGCACTCCACATCCGGGCAACGCTTACTACAGCGTCATCCAGGATCGTCTGCATGAACTCGGCATGAACAATGTCTTCGTTTACTCTGTCGAAGGCCGTCCGAATCTGGAAGATGTCATCCCGAAGCTGAAAGCACAGGGCTACAAACATGTCACCCTGATGCCGATCATGATGGTTGCTGGCGATCATGCAAACAATGATATGGCTGGTGATGAACCGGACTCCCATAAGAGCATCCTGAAAGCTGAAGGCTTCACCGTTGACGCCTATATCCATGGTCTTGGCGAAAACGCAAACGTTCGCGGCCTGTATGTAGATCGTGCAACCGAAGCTATCGAAGCTCTGCAGAAATAATGAAATGTGCTATACTAATGCAGAGATGATGTCTCTTCATTAAAAAAACGCTCTTACGTCATCTCGGCGTAAGAGCGTTTTAGTATGTTTTAGTTATTTCTTGTCGGGATATCAGGTTCCCCCAACGGACCAATGCCATTCTGTCTGGAAGATCATCAACGCCGATTCATCCCCTTCGGGAGAAGTCTCGAAATTGGAACCCGTGTCCCCATTATCTCCAAGGAGTCTTCTTATGAAAAAAATTCTTGCATCTATCGCAGCGGCTGCCCTCTGCCTCTCCCTTTCTGCCTGCGGCGGCAGCGGTCAGCCTGCTTCCTCCTCCGCCCTCTCTTACACCTATAAAGACCAGACCATCAGCATGAAGGCCGCTCCTTCGCGCATTGTCACATTGTCTGCGCCACTCATTAATATGGCCTATGCAGTCGGAGGCACCTCCATCGCGCGCCCGGAGACCACGAGCCCGATCCCGGAAGAGGCAAAATCCCTCCCCACCATTGGGCATGTGCAGAATATCAATATGGAATCTCTGGTCGGCATGAAGCCAGACCTCGTCATCGGAGAAAAGACGCAAAACAGCAAGCTCGAGTCTCTTCTGAAATCGAGCCAGATCCCCTACGTCCTTATCCAGTACGACGGCATCCATGATAATGTGCCGCTTTTGAAATTCATGGGTGAACTCTATGGTAAAACAGACAAAGCCAAAGAAGTGATCGACACCTACGAAAAAGGTGTCAAAGCAGTCATGGATAAAGCGGCCGCTGAAAAGACTCCGGCGAAAGTCGCTGTCCTTCGCGCTACTGGAAAATCTGTCACAGCCGAAACTCCGAAGTCCATCTGCGCTTCCATGGTGGATATGCTGAAAATGAATAATGTCATCACCGCACACAAGGACCTGAAGCTCGACAGCAAGACTGTTCCCTATTCCTTAGAGCAGCTTTCCGCTGACGATCCAGATGTCATCTTCATTGTCACCATGGGCAAACAGGATGAGATCAACAAATCTCTCGATGAGTCGATGAGAAACAATCCTGCATGGGCACACCTCAAAGCCGTACAGGAA
>ENA-OUOU01001597-OUOU01001597.1-human-gut-metagenome-genome-assembly--contig:-NODE-1597-length-11641-cov-13.414034_pt1 | contig 11641 bp, 8 predicted proteins | sample MGYA00237936_ERZ548765 | MGnify/ENA primary metagenome ERZ548765 (study PRJEB26490, sample SAMN05356889) | human gut metagenome | biome: terrestrial biome; feature: human-associated habitat; material...
ACTGGCAGTGGTGGAAGGATGAGGAAGGTCCTATCCGTTTCATCATGAGCTGGGTTGATGCGCTCGTGTTCGCGCTCGTAGCGGTTTATTTCATCAATCTCTTCTTCTTCCAGAACTATGTGATTCCATCATCATCTCTCGAAAAGAGTCTCCTCACGGGCGACTATCTCTTCGTGAGCAAGGTAAGCTACGGACCTCGCATTCCGGAAACCCCGCTCACCATGCCTCTCACCCAGCACACCATGCCGCTGGTCAACGTGAAGAGCTACGTGGAGTGGCCTCACTGGGATTACCGCCGAGTAAAAGGCTTGGGCAACGTGAAGCTCAACGACATCGTGGTGTTCAACTATCCTGCCGGCGACACTCTCTGCAACGAGGAGCGCTATCAGGCGAATGATTACTATCAGATGGTTTATTCCATCGGCGACCAGATATTGGAGCAGAACGGCCAGCAGCAGGATGTGCGCGTATTGAATCCTCTGCAGCAGCGCAGCTACTTCGAAAAGGTGTATGCTGCCGGACGCAACTACATCGCCAGTATGCCGGGCGAATATGGCGACATCATCAGCCGTCCTACCGACCGCCGCGAGAACTACGTGAAGCGCTGCGTGGGTTTGCCGGGACAGACCCTGCAGATCAAGAACCGCATCGTTTATCTTGACGGCAAGGCGAACAAGGAGCCTGATAATGTGCAATATACCTACAAGATGAAGCTCAAGGGCGAGTTCCCTATCGACCTTGCCGATGAGCTGGGAATCACCAATGAAGACCTGCTGATGTACAATCAGAGCGGCGTGATTCCACTTACCAAGAAGGCTTATCTGGCTCTGAAGGCGAACAAGAACCTCGTGGAGAGCATCTCCATCAACACCGATGCGAGATACGGCGACCTTTATCCGCTCAACGCCTACACTGGTTGGACATGCGATAATTACGGCCCTGTATGGATTCCGAAGAAGGGCAAGAGCATCGCTCTGACGCTGAAGAACCTGCCTGTATATGAGCGCTGCATCAAGGTTTACGAGGGCAACGACCTGAAGGTAGACAGCCAGGGCAACATCTTTATCAACGGCAAGCTGGCGAAGAGCTACACCTTCAAGCTCGACTACTACTGGATGATGGGTGACAACCGCCACAACTCAGCCGACAGCCGCTACTGGGGCTTCGTGCCAGAGGACCACATCGTGGGCAAGCCAATCTTCATCTGGTGGAGCCACAGTCCTGATCATCCAGGCTTCTCCGGCATCCGCTGGAACCGCCTGTTCAACTTCGTAGATAACATCAAGTAACAGAAGTTTTTGAAATCAAGTAAGCAAAGATAGATTTGAAAATCGCAGTTAAGTTCCTAATAGCTTTAGGCTTGTCGCTGCTCCTGGTGTGGGTGGTGCGAACCTATGCCTTCACTGTCTTCACGGTGCCCGCCGGAGGTCTTCCTCCGCAACTGCAGGCTGGCAACCGGGTGATAGTGAATAGGATTGACTGCGATTTTTTCAATCGTGGCGATGTGGTGGTGTTCCGGGATTCCGTCACGTATCAGCGCCGCAACCAGCGCCGCAAGATAGTTGCTGAGGCTTATTTCATAGGTAGGGTAGAGAAGCAGCCGGGCGATACGATTCGCATCGATACGGTGCAGTATATCATTCCTACGGTGTGCTGCAAGCGCTGCGGCTGCAAGGATTGCCGCTTCTATCTGCTGAAAACGCCAACCGGGCAGCAGGTGGTGCATAAGCATCAGATGATAGGCAAGGCGTATAAGCTGTTTTAGCCGATCCCATCGCTCGCCCTTATTATTAATCCTTAATTTAAAATTCAAAATTGAAAGCCCTTCTTTCTTCCACATATTTCGGTCCCATTCAGTGGTATCAAAAGCTGAACCGCTACGATGAATGCCTGATAGAGCGCCACGAGAGCTTTATCAAGCAAACCTATCGCAACCGTATGATCATCCCGACCACCAACGGTCCCCTCTCGCTCACCATCCCAACGAACCACAACACATCGCTGGCGATGAAGGACATCCGCATCTCCGACCACGCCAACTGGCGCCACGTCCACTGGAATGCGCTCCTTTCAGCCTACGGCGAGAGCCCTTTCTTCGAGTATTACCAGGACGACATCCGCCCCTTCTTCGAAAAGAAATACGAGTTTCTCTTCGATTTCAACATGGAGACAACAGAGAAGATGATAGAGCTCCTCGACATCCGTCCGAAGATTTCAATCACCGAAGCCTATATTCAGAGTAAAGAACTGAAAGAAGAGGATGAAATCAAGGATTTCCGCGATGCTATTCGCCCAAAGAAGCCGCTTTCTGACGCTGAATTCGCTCCCCAGCGCTATTATCAGGTCTATGAACAGAAGCACGGTTTCCAGCCGAATATGAGCATCCTGGACCTCCTCTTCAATGAAGGAAACGAGGCGATATTCTACCTATAAATAATCAAGGTAGAGTATCGCCTCGCAGTTTTTTGCAGCCTTTAACAGCCTTCTCACTGCCTTCTCGCAGCCTTTAGTTAAAAAAACTAAGTCATAGCTTTCTACCCCCAAAACTCATAGCTTTTTGCCTCGTAACTCATTGTTCTTCATCTTTTTCCGTCTTCTATTAAGACCTCCCGTTGTCATCAATGATGCCTAGGCTCGGTCTTCATAGATGCCCTCTCATCCCCCTCATTATCCGCATCAGGAGTTAACAGGTTAACAGTTAACACCCCAAAAATGCATACTCCCCCTCCCACACATATATAAAAATAAGTATATATATATTTAATATAATAAGGTACGCAAGGGGGAAGTAGGAAAAAACAGCTGTTAACTGTTAACCCTGTTAACCCCTGCTGCTCCCAGATGCTCTTTTAGGAAATTTAAACAAGTATGCTTGGTGGGTTCATCGAAAAGCCGTACTTTTGTACCCGACTATAACAACATCAAACAAAATACAACATAAAAACAATAATAACAACATAAAATGAAGAAACTGAAATTCCATATAGTAGGTCTTACCCACAACGACGTGAAAGGTCGTGAGGTAGAATACGCCAGGGAGGCAGAGGGCAGAACCATCTGCCTTGTGCCCGATGACGCCAACCCCTTTGATATGCTGGCGGTGAAGGCTTACGACAAGCAGCTTTTCATCGGCTATGTCTCAGCCCTGGAGGGCGAGGACGTAAGAGCCCTCATTATCGCCCGGAGGGGCAGGAACCTGCGCACCCGATGCCTGGGAAGCAACAGCAAGGAGGGAGCCGATGAGAAGTCGGGACTCCAGCTGATAGTGGAGGCGCGGGTAGACGTATCCGAGCAGGAGATAGAGCTGGCACGCAGGGAAATCTATGATGACGGAATCTATGACGGCTGGCACTATTCCGGCCCCATTCTGCCCATTGACAAGCTGACCCGTTTCAGCGATTGTACCATAATGCTGGAAGGCGTCATCAACGACATCATCAGCATCCAGGAGCAACTCTCACGGGATTCAGATTCTTCTCGTGATTCAGATTCCGCTGAAGCCGATAAGAACCCTCTTGATGCCGATTCCCGGTCGGCGCTGGAGGCAGAGCTGCGCGACAACCTGGAAGAGGCTAGGGAGCGGCTCAGCAGCTTCATGGAAATACAGCGAAGCGATTATTCGCGCGAGATGACGCAGACGAGAAACCGCATTCTCAACAACCTCGACCTCATAGACGATGAGGAAATCCATCGCATGGGCGAGCAACTGTATACGGAGATGGGATTCATTACCAGTTCCGCTTATCGTGAACGGGCAGCCCAGTCGTTCTTCGTAGATGCGCCTATCGCCCTCAAGCAGAAGCAGACGGGTGCCTACGACTATAAAGACCAGCTGGACGCCATAGAAAAGCAGCTCTATGCCTTCCCATATTCGCTCTATCCCACGTTCAAGGCCGACCCGGTAGATTTCCTCCGCCAGGTATTCTATAAGCGTGTGCCTCGCAAGATGATGCTCCAGTTGCTCTCGGGCATCGTACTGATGATTATGAACGGCAGGGTGAGCGATGTGAAGCAGTGGGGCAAGCACGGCAACGAGGAGGCGCTGCTGGCGATGAAGTTGGTGGGGAAGAGGCTTTCGGGCTCCGAGCGCAAGAAGAAACTCTGGGTGCTGGTGGATGAAGCTATCCTTAAAATGGCGTCTTGGCATAAGCCTAGTACGGGTAATCTTCTGATAAAAAACCAATCCGACTGGTATCCGGTATTCCGTATGCTGAATGATTGGGGGATTTATAATTCTGACAGTCAGACAGCCTTCTGCGATTATCTGGAAAAGCAATATGAGGAATTGGATAAAGGGAGCGATGAGTTGGCTCCTTGCTGCAAAAGGAAGGATCTTACGCAAGCTGCAGCGCCTATGTTTGAAAGACATGATGCGCTGGAGTGGGGGCGTCTTCATCCGAAGAAATGGAATGTAAGGTCCGACAAGTTCAACCATTATTGCGACATCGTTGATGCCTTCAAGAAACTCATGCAAGAACAAGCCCTGCTGGAACATCTGATCCTGGAGGATCTTCTGCCGAGCAAAAAAGACGAGGAAGATGATGAGGATACTGAAGATGAAGATTGGTTCGATAAAGATTGATGATCTGCGTAGTATGTTTTCTTAGGTGGTTCAAGTACGCCCTGAAAGGGCAGAAGCTCCCAGCCCAGGGCAACGCCCTGGGTAATTACGGACGCAAGCCTGTCGCCCTGTAAGGGCAAAAGCTTTCAAGTACCAGGCAATTAACAAAGCTTTTGCCCTTACAGGGCGCATTGTTAAATGCTAGCATACCCAGGGCGTTGCCCTGGGCTGGGAGCTTCTGCCCTTTCAGGGCGTATGGGGCAAGCTCTTCTTTTTCTGATTGCGAAAACCAGGCTCTTCTTCCTGATAGTATGAACCAAGCTCTTCTTTCCAAATCTTGTGAATCTTGCTCTTTTCCTAAAACTATTATACCCCTTTTATACCGCTTTTCTGCCCTTTTATACCATTTCGCCTTGCTTTTATACCTTTACAATCTTATTTTCCCGGACGTTTGGAAACGCTTCTTTTATTCCTTATTTTTGCACTGCTTTTCCGAACGGTTGAGCGGCGGGAGCCTATCTCTCGTCTTGTTTTTAATTTAAATTTTTGTTATCATGTCAAATTTTAGTAAGATCTCTTTTGAGGAGTGTAAGCAGATGAGCAGCCGTCTCATCGCCATGAACCCTAACCGCAATGCGAACATGGGTAAGATTTCTACTTTCCTCCTCGATTACTACACCGAGCTTACCAAGCAGCCTTGGCTCTGCACCCTCGTAGGTCAGATTCGCGACCTCACTGCCAAGCAGAACCAGATGCTGCAGCAGGCGGCTGATGCTGTGGATGCTGCGCAGTATCAGAACGAGGATGACCTTGCCTTCGCCATCATCAAGAAGCAGGAGGAGGTGAAGGCGGGCGAGACCTTCAAGCAGCTCGACAAGCAGATTTCCGCACTCAAGAAGCAGTTGCCGTTCCGCTCTCCTCATTACTTCCACTTCCTCGATGACCATCGTGCCCAGAAAACCATCGACCCGGAGACCTTCACCTTCCAAACCACCGTGGACATCGATAACCCGGAGGAGGTGGAGACGGCGGTGAAGAATGCCCTGCTGCTGAACGGAATGTTTGATGACCCTGCCGAGAAGCTTTTCAGAGAGAAGATTTTCTCTGCCGATGACATCGAGCTTTGGACGGGAAAAGTGCTTCACGTGGAACGTTCGGCCCGCAACAAGGCGCACATCGACATCCGTATCCCTGTAGGTATGACCATCGCTGAGGCGCAGAGTGCCTTCTGTAAGCTCATCCATGCCACCGAGGACCCTAGCTGCGTTACGCCTGAGCGCATCATCTTCATCACTGATGCCGTGAGCCAGATCTATACTGCTGACGACTGGTACAAGCGACTGGATGAGGAAGCCGTGGCAGAATATCGTGAGGCTTACAGAAAGAGAGGATTGGATATTGACGGCCGTCCGATGGATGTAGATTCTGCCCAGATAAGAGCATCTCAGAATTCCTCTTCTCAGAGCTCTTCTTCCTCCGCTCCAACCGTAGATTTCCAACCCATTGAGAGCGAGGAGGAGAAAGCGAGAAGGGCTGCCAATGCCGTGCAGTATGAGCAGACCTACGATGGCGTTCCTTACGAAGAGATTACCAAGGCGCTGGTGGATCTGATGGGCGGCGCTCCTGCCCATGGCAACCGCAACAACTTCATCTATCGTGAAGCCTGCCTGCTCAGATACATCTGCAATAGCGAGGCGGCTTGGATTAAGCAGGTAATCGAAATCTTCGGCGAAGACGAGGCGAAGGCGTTCGCCTCTGTAGAGAGCGCCTGCAAGGTGGCTCAGTCCTCGGAAATGCCCCAGCTCGTGAAGCAGGCGGTGGAGCTTGCCCGCAAGAACTATCTCGCCAAGCAGGCTACCGAGAAGGCGGGAATCTACGCTGATGTTCCCCCTCAGATGCCTGCCCGATTGCCTAAGCTCATCAAGCTGCTCACCAGCAAGGTGCCAGCCGATTTCAAGCCGGCTGTGGCGATGGCGGTCTTTCCTCCGCTGGCTGCTCATCTCAAGGGCGTCAACTTCCGCTACATCGACAATCAGGTGCATGAGGCGGCGATGATGAATCTGCTCGTAGCTCCTATGTCGTCAGGCAAATCGGCGGTAAACGGACCTATCGACTGCATCATCGACGACCTGGTGCAGATGGATAAGGTGAACCGCCAGAAGGAGCAGGATTGGAAGGACGAGGTGAACACCATGGGCGACAACAAGAAGAAGCCCGTTCGCCCGGAAGACATCTGCATCCGCATCGTTTCGCCCGACCTTACCCGTGCTGCCTACATCCAGCGTCTCGATGACGTGCAGAAGGCTGGCGGCGCCTATCTCTACTGCAAGATGGACGAGGTGGACATGCTCAGGAAGTTCAACGACCCTAGCCAGCTGATCCGTCTCTGCTGGGACAATTCAGAAGACGGTCAGGAGCGAGTAGGAACCAAGAGCGTTACAGCCCGCGTAAAGACCCGTTTCAACTGGAATGCTTCGAGCACCATTGCCGTTACCCAGAAGTTCTTCTCGGTAAGAGAGGTGGCTGATGGCGCCGTGAGCCGACTGTCGCTTGCCACCATCATCCGTCCCGATTTCGCTCCTTATCCGGTAGTGGGAGAGTATGATGCGCTGTTCAAGTCGGAGCTGGCTCCTTACATCCATCATTTGAATGCTGCCAGCGGTTTCAAGGAGTGCAGGAAGGCGCGCCAGCTTATCGAGCGACTGGGCAGTGAGATTATGGAGATGGCTCAGCTGGCTTACAACAAGCCTTACGCCGAGTTTGCCAAGCGTGGTTTGGCGAATGGTTTCCGCAGGGCGATGGTGCTCTATCTGGCGAATGGCGAGAAGTGGGAGAAGGCGATAGAGGATTTCATCGTATGGAGCGTGAAGTATGATTTGTGGTGCAAGATGCGTTTCTTCGGCAATCAGATGCAGGAGGCGATAGATGCAGACAGCCGCTCTGTGTGCCATACTCCCGGTGTGAGCAATCTTCTTCTCTACGTTCATGACACCTTTGACAAGACTGAGATTCAGAACATCTGTCAGGTTCATGGCACCAAGACGAAGCTTGCCATCCTCCTGTGCAACTGGAAGAAGCGTGGCTTCATCGTGAAGAACGATGATGATACCTTCTCCAAGACGGCTAAGTTCATCGCCAAGTACGGCCATTATGGAACGCCTGGGATGGCAGCGTAAGGCTAGTAAAGAAAGGGTGTGTCAAAAGTCCAAGACACACCCTCTCTTTCGTTTTTTCATCGATTTTCTTCATCGGATTACGCTGAGCAAACGGAACATTCTTTCTTCATCGGATTACGCACGGAATTTAAACGGATTTGGCCTTACGGCCATTAAGACTCGCACATTAGCGTTCCAGCTTTAGGGGGTGCTACGACCGTCAGGTCGAGTTTTCGTTTAAAATCCGTGTGCAATCCGATGAATAACGACACATCCTCCTACATTTTTGCAGCACGCCCTGAAAGGGCAGAAGCTCCTAGCCCAGGGCAATCGCCCTGGGAACCATGGCAGCACGTCTGTCGCCCTGAAAGGGCAAAAGCTTTAAAAATACCGCCTTTTTGTAATATCTCTGTAAAGGTTCTTGACCTTTATCAAGAAATCGGGGCTTTTTGAAACTTTTCTTCTAAAAAGTTTGTGTGCGAACACAGAAAGTCGTATCTTTGCATCGGAATTAAGAAAGAAGGATAAAAGATTAGTAATTTCAGGATACGAAAGGTATTGATAATAAGGGATTAAGATTGAAAAGTCAGGATAAGGAAAAGGTTAATGATTGATTTCAGGATAAGAGAGGTATTAGAAATAAGGTAAAGATTGAAAATAGGGTAACATTGAAAGATTGTTAAGAAAAGGATAATATTGAATTTAAAGTAAAGAAAGGGAAAAGTTATGTTAGTATTAGGTATTGTTTTCGCAGCAGTAGTAGCATTTGCTGCAACAGTAGGCGCAGTTAGCAAAAAGCTTGCTTAAGCTGCCAGTGAAGTAAGGAACTTTAAAAGTTCAGAAACAGTAATTGAAGCAAAGTAGGAAGCCAATATGGGCTTCCGAGATGTAGAAGGGGAGCCAATGGGGCTTTCCGGAATGAGGGAGCAGATGATGCTCCTTTTTTTGTTTAACATTAAAACATCAGACATAATATATAAAAGGAAATCGGGTTGGTTAACAGGTTAACAGTTAACAGCCCGATTTCTTTGTTTCTACCTCTATTCGAGGATGTTTTCTAACTGTATGGTTGAAACGGGCTGAAAGCCCAAAAACTCCTAGCCCAGGGCGTGTGAGGCATTGCCTTCTGCTTTATGGCGTGTGGGGCATTGCCTTCAGCCTTTCCAGAAACTACTTGAAAATCAGGGTGGTGAGCCTGTCTTTATCAAACAGTTCCTGAGCCACGGCTTGAATCTGGGCGGCGGTAATCTCATCCACCTGCTCGTAGAGGCGGTCAACGTTCTTCTCCCAGCCATAGTGCAGGAAGCTCTTGCCGAAGTCGAGGGCGAAGTTCTCGCGGTTGTCGCAAGCCACACCTATCTGACCCTTAATCTGTTTCTTGGCAGCCTTGAGCTGCGCATCGCTCAATGGCTTCTGCATGAACTTATCCAGCTCCTTGCGAACCAGGCGGAGGCAGCGTTTCACATCGTGCTCATCGCAGCCGAAATAGATGCTCCAGGTGCCCGTGTCGCCATAAGCCACCATCGTGCTTTCTACGGTGTAAACCAGTCCGTTGTGCTCTCTGAGGGCGAGGTTCAGCTTGGCGTTCATACCCGGTCCGCCCAGCATATTGTTGAGCAGATAGAGCGGCATTCGGCGGTCGTCGTTCACATCGTAAGCGCGGGTTCCTATCATCACATGAGCCTGATGCGTATTCTTCTGCATCACGATTGTCTGGCCAGCAACTTTACTTTGAACATTGAACTTTGAGCTTTGAACTTTATGATTTGCATTGCCTGCTTCCATTTCTTCCGTAGGTGTTTCGCCAGTAGGCGTTTCTTCAGCAATCCTTTCTTTCGTAGGTGTTTCTTCAGCAATTCTTTCTTCCGTAGGCGTTTCGGCGGATTTGCAATCCGCCGAGCAAGCAAGCTCTCGGCCTTTTGGGCACTCTCCCAAAGCCTTCTGGATAAGCTTCACCAGCTTCTTGAAATCAATATCCCCGTATGCGAAGAATATCGCATTATCCGGCCGGTAAAGTTTCCTTGTGAACCTCAGCGCATCCTCCGTCTTGAAAGCCCGAACCTGCTCGGCTGTGCCCAGGATATTGTGCCCCAGCGGCGAACCCTTGAAGAGGATATTCTCGAACTCATCGTAAATCAGTTCGGCAGGCGAATCATTATAGCTCTCTATCTCATCGCAGATTACCTCCACCTCCTTATCTATTTCCGCCTGCGGATAAACCGAGTGGAAGACGATGTCGGAAAGCAGGTCCACGGCCCTTGCGATGTGCTCCTTCAGGATGGCGGAGTAATACACCGTGCCCTCCTTGTTGGTGTAGGCATTCAGGTCGCCGCCCACACTCTCCAGACAGTTGAGAATGTGCCAGGCTTTTCTGCGTTCGGTGCCCTTGAAGGTGACGTGCTCGCAGAAGTGAGCCAAGCCCTCCTCGCCCGGCTCCTCGTTGCGGGTACCGGCATTTATCTGATAACCGCAGTACACCACCTGGCTATCCGATGGCAGGTGGATGATGCGGAGTCCGTTGTCTAATGTATAAGTATTATATTTCATTTCAAGGTGCAAAGTTACATTGAAAATGTAATTTATCCAAAATATTAGGCATTTATTTTGCATTATCGCCAAAAAGAATTATCTTTGTCCCCAAAAAAATATAAATAGAGACATAAAACAATGCGTAAGGTTATAGGAATAGGAGAGACCGTGCTTGATATCATCTTCAAGAACGGCAAGCCGATAGAGGCAGTACCGGGTGGCTCATCGTTCAATGCAGTCATCTCGTTGGGACGTGCGGGCGTGAATGCTTCGTTTATCAGCGAGGCGGGCAACGACCGTATCGGTGAGTATGTGATTCAGTTTCTGAGAGATAATGGGGTGAATGCCGACAATGTGAGCATCTTTCCGGAATCGAAGTCGCCGCTCTCGCTGGCATTCCTCGACGAGAACAACAATGCCGACTACATCTTCTACAAGGACCATCCCCACGACCAGCTGGAGTTTGCCACTCCCGAAATCAATCCTGGCGACATCGTGCTCTTCGGTTCGTTCTTCGCCCTGAATCCGGTGGTTCGTCCTCAGGTGGCCGGTTTCCTGGAGTACGCCAAGAATCACGGTGCCATCCTCTATTACGACATCAATTTCCGTGCTTCTCATCAGAATGAGATCATGAAGATTACGCCTAATCTGATAGAGAACCTGGAGTATGCTGATTTTGTGCGCGGAAGCCACGAGGACTTCGGAATCCTCTACAAGAAACCGGAGGCGGATAAGGTGTATAATGCCGAAATCAGTTTCTACTGCAAGAAGTTTATCTGCACCCAGGGCGCTGAGCCTGTAGAGGTGAGAGCCGAGAACGGCTTTGCCAAGAGTTATCCTTCGGAGAAGATGAAGCCGGTGAGCACCATCGGAGCCGGCGATAACTTCAATGCCGGTTTCGTATTCGGACTGATCAAGGATGGAATCACCCGCGAGGATATCGACCGTGGATTATCTGAGGCGCAATGGGATAGCCTCCTGAAGAGTGCCCAGGAGTTCTCCACCGAATGCTGCAAGGACATATACAATTATGTTTCCAAGGAATTCGGAGAAGAAAAGAAGAAGGAATTATAAAAATATAAGGATATGACAGAAATTACAAACAAGATTTATTACGTAGGCGTTAACGACCGCAACAAGCATCGTTTTGAGGGTCTCTGGCCTTTGCCTAACGGAGTGAGCTACAACTCGTATATCATTGACGATGAGAAGGTAGCGCTGGTAGATACTGTAGAGGTAGATTTCTTCACCCAGTTCCTGGAGAACATTCACGAGGTGATTGGCGACCGCGAAATCGATTACCTCATCATCAATCACATGGAACCTGACCACAGCGGCTCCATCGCCCTCATCAAGAAATATTACCCTAACATCAAGATTGTGGGCAACAAGAAGA
>ENA-OUOU01001598-OUOU01001598.1-human-gut-metagenome-genome-assembly--contig:-NODE-1598-length-11640-cov-3.592231_pt1 | contig 11640 bp, 9 predicted proteins | sample MGYA00237936_ERZ548765 | MGnify/ENA primary metagenome ERZ548765 (study PRJEB26490, sample SAMN05356889) | human gut metagenome | biome: terrestrial biome; feature: human-associated habitat; material...
GCCATCGGCCGCGAGCCTGACGAGCCGCAGTTTGTCATCACAGACCTCCTGCCGCACCTCGGCAAGGATCAGCTGCGCAAGACCATGGAGGAGGGCATCACCGGCGAGGCACTCAACATCGTCATCGGCAGCATGCCGTATGCCGGTGAGGGCGGCGACCGCGTGAAGCTCGCCGTGCTGTCGCTGCTGCATGATGAATACGGCATCACGGAGGAGGACTTCCTGTCGGCGGAGCTCGCTGCCGTGCCGGCGTTCCCGGCGCGCGACATCGGCTTTGACCGCAGCATGATCGGCGCCTACGGGCAGGATGACCGTGTGTGCGCCTATGCCGAGCTGCGCGCGATCCTTGATCTCGAGGGTGCGCCGGAGCGCACGGCTGTGTGCATTCTCGCCGACAAGGAGGAGACCGGCTCCGACGGCGTGTCCGGCATGCAGTCGCAGGCGTTCGAGGCGTTCATGGCCGACCTCTGCGAGCAGCAGGACGTTGCGCTGCGCCACTGCTTTGCCAAGAGCTTCTGCCTCTCGGCGGATGTGTGCGCGGCCTATGACCCGAGCTTCCCCGAGGTAAGCGCCAAGCGCACGGAGGCCAAGCTCAACTACGGCATGGGCATCTGCAAGTTCACGGGCGCGCGCGGCAAGTCCGGCACGAGCGACGCCTCGGCCGAGCTCGTGGCCTATCTGCGCCGCCTCTTCGCCGACAACGGCGTCGTCTGGCAGTTGTCCGAGATGGGCAAGGTCGATCAGGGCGGCGGCGGCACGATCGCCAAGTTCATGGCTGACCGCAACATTGATACCATCGACGCAGGTGTGCCGGTGCTGAGCATGCACGCACCGTTTGAGCTCGTGTCGAAGTTTGACTGCTGGATGACGTATCGCGGTGTATTGGCCGCTTACTGCGACACGCAGGCGTGATCCGTCCGACCGGGGGAAACGGGCGCTGCGTCTGTTTTCCCTTGTGGAATAACGGGGATTGTGCTATCATAAAATGTTGCTATTTGCGCACTGGGAGGTGTATCCATGACCATCTGGAATGCGATTCTGCTCGGTCTGGTGCAGGGCATCGCAGAGTTTCTGCCGATCTCCAGCTCCGGACATCTGTCGATCCTGCAAAATCTGTTTCATATGTCTACCGCAGAGGACGGCCATCTGTTTTTTGACGTGCTGCTGCATCTGGGCACACTCGTTTCGATTTGCATCGTCTATTGGCGGGACATCGTGGCCATGGTGCGCGAGACGTTCGCGTTTTTCGGCAATACGCGCCTGCCGGCTGAGCAGCGGCGGAAGCAGTTTCCTGCGGCGCGCATGGTACTTATGATCATCCTTGCGACGCTGCCGTTGTTTCTGATCCTGCCGATCAACGACAAAGTGGAGCAGCTGTATTACCACACGTTTTTCATCGGCCTCATGCTGATCCTCACGGGTTGTCTGCTGTTCGTGGCCGATAAAATGCCAAAGGGCACGCGCACGGAGAAAAATATGCGCGTGCACGACGCGCTCATCATCGGAGCGTGTCAGGCTGTGGCGACGATTCCGGGCCTGTCCCGGTCGGGTACCACGATCGCGGCCGGCATGGCCACGGGGCTGGAGCGCAGCTTTGCGGTGCGCTTCTCGTTTCTGATGTCGCTGCCCGCGGTGCTGGGCGCGAACATCCTGGCCTTGGCCAAAGCGGCCAAGACGGGCATTGATGTCTCGCTCCTGCCGGCATATTTGGTCGGCATGCTTGTGGCGATGGCTTCCGGCATCGTGGCCATCGGCCTTGTCAAGCGCCTGACATCGAAGGGGCACTTCGGCGCGTTCAGCTACTATTGCTGGGGCGCCGGTGCAGTGACGATGCTGCTGTCTCTGATTTTCTGAGAGGACGTTATTACATGGCAACTTCATCATCCAAAAAGAAAACCGGCTCGGCAAAAAAGCCTGCTGCAGCGCCGAAAAAACAGCCGGCAAAAAAGCAGCCTGCTGCAGCGCCCACGCCTGCGCAGACTGCGCCGACGTGGCCGTATGCCATCGTGTGCATCGTGCTGTCGCTGCTCGCGTTTCTTGGCCTGTTTCACGCCGAGGGCGTCATCATCGACGGCTTTGCGGGCTTCCTGTCCGGCATTATGGGCTGGGGCTATTGGGCGTTCCCGTTTGCGATGCTGCTGCTGGCTTGGGTCTTTGTGCGCAATCCGGAGCGGCACTTCGGTCTGCGCGTGACGGCGTCGCTGCTGATCGCGCCGCTGTTCGGCACGATCGTGCACCTCATGGTCTGCCGCGTGCCGTTCACGGCGCAGACGTTCGGCGCGATCGTCGGGCAGCTCTATGACGGCGGCAAGGCGCTCACCTCCGGCGGTGTCATCTCCGGCGGCGTGGGCTATCTGCTCAAGGCCGGCATCAGCGTGTACGCGGCGCTGCCGCTGACGATGGCGGCATTCGTGGCCTGCGTGCTCGGCAGTATGGATCTGACGGTCGGCAAGATCGTCACATGGTGGCGCGCGCACCGCGAGGCGCAGTACATCCCGGATGACGGAGACCAGCCGCTCTTTGACGACGAGGACGAGCCTGCCGCGCCGCCGCAGCCCGAGCCGCAGCGCAGGGCGCGCCGCGCCGCGCCGGACAAGCCTGTCGCCAAGAAAAAGCTCATCGATATTCCGGTCGAGGACACGCCGTCCGAGCCGGATGACGAGCCGATCGACCCAATCCCGGTCAAAAAGGCCGCCCGCGGTGGGAAAAAGCCCGCGCCGGCGGAGGCGACGCAGAATGTGCAGCCGCTGTCCGTGGAGGAGGCGGCAGACATCTGCGGCGTGGATGTGACGGCCGCGCAGGAGATCCATGATCCGCCGAAGCCGTCGAAAAAGGCGGCCAGCGCCGCCGTTGCGGCAGAGACGGCGGCGATCACCTCCGCGATCGAGCGCGAGAACGCCGACCACTCTGCCTATCAGCTGCCGCCGGTGTCGTTTCTGCGCGCGGGGAAGAAGGATCAGACCGACGCAACGGAGGAGATCCGCTTCAACCGCGACCGGCTCGATACCGCTCTGAGCAGCTTCGGCGTCAATGCCACGATCCGCGACGTGACGCGCGGCCCCACGGTCACACGCTACGATCTCGAGCTCGAGGCGGGCGTGAAGCTCAACAAGATCACGAACCTCTCCGGCGACCTTGCGCTCGCGCTCGGCGTGGAGAACGTGCGCATCGCGCCCATTCCGGACAAGATCTCGACCGTCGGCATCGAGGTGCCGAACAAGATCGTCAGCGCGGTCTGCCTGCGCGATATCATCGACTCGCCCGCATTCCGCAATGCCAAGTCCAAGCTCTCGTTTGCCGTCGGCAAGGACATCGGCGGCAACTGCATCATCGGCAACATCTCCAAGCTGCCGCATATGCTCATCGCCGGTACGACCGGCTCCGGTAAGTCCGTGTGCATGAACTCGCTCATCCTCAGCCTGCTCTATAAGGCGACGCCGGACGAGGTGCGCCTGATCATGATCGACCCGAAGATGGTCGAGCTCGGCATCTATAATGGTATCCCGCACCTGTTCATCCCTGTCGTGACCGACCCCAAGAAGGCGGCCGGCGCACTGCAGTGGGCGGTCGTGGAGATGCTCAAGCGCTACCGCCTGTTTTCCGAGGCGCAGGTGCGCGATCTGGCAAGCTACAACGCCCTGCAGAAGAACGAACCCGACGGGCAGACGCTGCCGCAGGTCGTCATCGTCATCGACGAGCTGGCCGACCTCATGCTCTGCGCAGCCAAAGAGGTGGAGGAGAGCATCTGCCGCGTGGCGCAGATGGGCCGCGCTGCGGGTATGCACCTCATCATTGCGACGCAGCGCCCGTCGGCCGATGTCATCACCGGCCTCATGAAGGCGAACATCCCGAGCCGCATCGCCTTTGCGGTCTCATCCTCACTCGAGAGCCGCATCATTCTCGATACCTCCGGTGCGGAAAAGCTCATCGGCATGGGCGATATGCTCTACGCGCCAATCGGCACGGGCAAGCCGCTGCGTGTGCAGGGCTCGTTCGTGTCGGATGAAGAGCGCGAGGAGGTCGTGCGCTTCATCAAGCAAAACTCCGAGGCGCAGTACAGCGACGATATCATCGCCCAGATCGAGAAATCTGCCGCCGAGGCCGACAAGAAGTCCGGCCCCGCACCTGAGGCGGACAAGTCCGCCAAGAGCGACTACGACGAGCTGCTGCCGCAGGGAGTGGACGTCATTCTCGAGACGAAGCAGGCATCGGTATCCATGCTGCAGCGCCGGTTGAAGCTCGGCTATTCGCGCGCCGCGCGTATGGTCGACCAGATGGAGGAGATGGGTATTGTCGGGCCGTTCGAGGGCTCGAAGCCGCGCAAGATCCTCATCACGAAGGAGCAGTGGCAGGAGATGCAGTATGTGCAGGGCACCGCGCCGAGCGAGGTGCTGCAGGCACAGACGGAATTTGCAGACGTGAACGAAGAGGAACCTGAAGACGATGAATCATGATCTTCACACGGGGCGGCCGGAGCGCCGCCCCGTCGGCACGATAGCCTTTCCCGGCGGCACGGACTTTGCCCCGGAAATGACGCCGGCGCAGGTCGGTGCCTACAGCACGCTCGCCCTCGCGCACATCGGCGACGGGGTGTATGAGCTCATGATGCGCACGGCGCTGTGTGCCGCCGGGCTCACCGCCGTGACCGACCTGCACCGCGAGACCGTGCGCCGTGTCAACGCGCCCGCACAGGCGCGCGCAGCGGAGGCGATCCTGCCCCTGCTCACAGAGGCGGAGCACGCTGTTTATAAGCGCGGGCGCAACGCGAAGGTGAACTCTGTGCCGCAGCATGCGGACGTCGCGCAGTATCACGCGGCCACGGGGCTTGAGACGCTCTTTGGCTGGCTGTATCTGCTCGGCCGCACGCAGCGGCTGCGCGAGCTGTTCGCCGTGATTACGGAGGTGCTTTGATATGCCGATGGACGCAGTGTTTCTGCATGGCCTGACGCGGGAGCTCACGCAGAGCCTGACCGGCGCGCGCATCGACAAGGTGCAGCAGCCGGAGCGGGATCTGCTGCTGCTGTCCGTGCGCACGCAGAGCGGCAATGCCAGGCTGCTCGTGCACGGCGGCGTCGGCAGCGCGCGTGTGCATTTCACGCGCGGCACGTTTGAAAACCCCGCCGAACCGCCGATGTTCTGTATGCTCCTGCGCAAGCATCTCGTCGGTGCGCGCATCGCGGCCGTCTCGCAGCCCGATTTTGAGCGTATGCTCGTGCTCGACCTTGACGGCCGGGACGAACTCGGCACGCCGGTCAAAAAGCAGCTTGTTGTCGAGATGCTCGGCCGCCAGTCGAACGTCATCCTCGTCAGCGGCGACGGGCACATCATCGACTGCATGCGCCGCGTGGATTCCTCCATGAGCGAGACGCGGCAGGTGCAGCCGGGGCTGTTTTACCGTACGCCGCTGCGGCAGGATAAGCCGGTGCTGTTTGATACGACGCCGGAGCAGCGCGCGCAGGCTCTCTCCGCCCCGGTCACGGCGGCGACGGTCGATAAGTGGCTGCTGGGGCTCTTTTCCGGTGTGTCACCGCTGCTGTGCCGGGAGGTGTGCTTCCGCGCGCTCGGCGATGCCAGCCCGCGTTTGGAGCGGCTGGACGATGCGCAGCGTGCACGCCTGGCGCATGAGCTCGATGCGCTTGTGTTTACCGTCGAGACGAACAATCTTTCCCCGACCATGCTGCTCGACGGCGAACGGCCGAAGGACTTTTCCGCCGTGCCGATCCTGCAGTATCAGGGTGCGCTCTCAAGCCGCGGCTGCGGCTCGTTTTCCGAGCTGCTGGATGAGTTTTATCTCCGCCGCGACAAGGCGGAGGCCATGCGCCGCCGCTCGCAGGAGCTGACGCATCAGGTGCGCACTGTGCGCGACCGCACGGCCAAAAAGCTCGCCATCCAGCGCTCGGATCTGCTGCGCTGTGCCGACCGCGAGGCGCTGCGGCAAAAGGCCGATCTCATCAAGGCGAACCTCTACCGCATCCAAAAGGGCGCGCGCACCGTGACGGTGCAGGACTACTACGCCGAGGGCTGTCCGGACGTGACGATCGAGCTTGATCCGCGCAAGAGCCCGCAGGAAAACGCCGCCGCGCTCTATAAGGCCTACCGTAAGGCCAAGACGGCCGAGCAGCACCTGACCGGCCTGATCGCCGAGTCGAGCCGGAATCTTGAGTACCTCAACAGCGTGCTCGACGAGCTCGCGCGCGCCGAGAGCGAGCGTGATCTCATGGACATCCGTGCCGAGCTGCGCGCGACCGGCTACCTGCGCCAGCCGCGCAATGCCAAAAAGGAAAAGGCAGCGCCGCGCGCGCCGCTCGCCTTCGTGTCGAGCACCGGGTATGAGATTCTCGTCGGCCGCTCCAACACGCAAAACGATGAGCTCACGCACCGCACGGCCCGCCGCACGGACATCTGGCTGCATGTGCAGAAGGTGCACGGCTCACACGTCATCATCCGTGCGCATGATACGACACCAGATGAGCAGACGATCGCCGAGGCGGCAAGTCTCGCCGTGTACTATTCGCAGGCGCGTGACGGCGGCAAGACGCCCGTGGACTACACCATGGCGCGCTTTGTGCGCAAGCCCTCCGGCGCACTGCCGGGCATGGTGCTCTATACCGATTACCAGACCTGCATGGCCGAGAGCGATGAGGCGCTCGTCGAGCGCCTGCGCGTGCGATAGGAGGGCAGGGGCATGGGTCAATCCGGCGTTCTGCTCGACCTGCTTGTGCTGGTGGCCGTCTATGCTGCATGGCTGCTGCCGAAGTGGCGGCGGCTGGGGAAAAGACCGCTGCTCGTCTATACGCTCATGTATGGGTGCCTCGCCGGGATTGTGCGCTTTACGCTCATGCCGGTGCTCACGGCGCTGCCGTACTGCTTTGACCATCCGTACATCCCGATGCATATGGCTCCGTTTGAGGATGTCATCCTCCGCCACGGGGACTATGTGCGGCAGATCGTGCTCAATGTCGTCCTGTTTCTTCCGTTTGGAGTGCTGCAGCCGCTGTGCGATCGCTGCCGCGGCAGGCGGCCGCGTTTCTGGCGCTGCCTGCTGCTGGCACTGGCGCTCAGCGCCGGCATCGAGCTTGTGCAGCCGCTGCTGCACGTTTTCCGCAGAGCGGATATTACGGACGTCATCACGAACACGATCGGCGGCGTGCTCGGCTATGCACTCTGGGCGCTTGGAAACGTCTGCTGCAAAAAACGGCAGGGATAGGCGCTGAACTACCGGCGGCTTTTCCGGTTGAAAACAGGCAGAAGTTCCTGTATACTGATGTTGTTACAAAAACGCGAAAACGCGGATAACATAGAAATCAAATTCGGAGGAAAATTATGGATAAGCAGATCTATCGCGAATATGTCGCGATCCTGAAAGAGGAGCTGCAGCCCGCCATGGGCTGTACCGAGCCCATCGCCGTGGCTTACTGTGCGGCGCTTGCGCGCCAGACGCTCGGCGCGCTGCCGGAGACGGTGGAGGTGCTCGCAAGTGCGAACATCATCAAAAATGTCAAAAGCGTCATCGTTCCGAATACGAACGGCCTGCGCGGCATCGCGGCCGCGGCCGCGGCGGGCATCGTGGCCGACAACGCGGATGCGCAGCTTCAGGTGCTCGCGGAGCTCACGCCGGAGCAGGTAGAGTCCGTCAGCACCTATCTGCAGCAGGCGGCGTTCACCGTCGGGCGTTCGGATAAGGACTATGTGTTTGACATTCAGGTGCGCGTCACGGCGGGAACGGACAGCGCTTTCGTCGAGATCGCTGGCTTCCATACCAACGTGATCCGTGTGGAGACAAACGGCGTCGTGCTGCAGCACAAGGACTATCAGGAGTCGGCCGGTCAGCACACGACCGACCGCAGCCTGCTGACGGTCGAGAATATCATCGCCTTTGCAAACGAGGTCGAGATCGCCGATGTGCAGGAGATCCTCCAGCGGCAGATCGACCTGAACTGGGCGATAGCCGAGGAAGGCCTGCGGGGGGACTACGGTGCGAACATCGGCCGCATCCTGCTGCAGTCTTACGGCATGAGCGTCCACAATCGCGCCAAGGCCTACGCCGCGGCCGGGTCGGATGCACGCATGAACGGCTGCGACCTGCCGGTCGTCATCAATTCCGGCAGCGGCAATCAGGGCCTGACGGCGTCCCTGCCGGTCGTGATCTATGCCAAGGAGCTCGACGTCACGCAGGAGATGCTCTACCGCGCGCTTGCGGTGTCGAACCTGATCACCATCCATCTGAAGACCGGCATCGGCAGCCTGTCCGCCTATTGCGGCGCGACGGCGGCCGGCTGCGGCGCGGCAGCAGGCGTGACGTATCTCTACGGCGGTCAGTTCCGCGAGATCGCGCACACGGTCGTCAATGCCGTTGCCATCGCCTCCGGTATGATCTGCGACGGTGCGAAGGCAAGCTGTGCGGCTAAGATCGCCTCGGCGGTCGAGGCGGGCCTGCTTGGCATGCAGATGCAGATGCACGAGAGCCAGTTCTACGGCGGCGACGGTATTGTTGTCAAGGGCGTGGAGAACACGATCCGCAACATCGGCACGCTTGCCAGCGAGGGCATGCGTGAAACCGACCGCACGATCATCCGCATGATGATCCAGGAGCACTGACACATATGGAATTTGCCGGCTGCCGCATGGCGGCCGGCATTTTTTTGCGCGCAGCGGCGCGTGCCGCTTGCATTTCGGGCGCACGGCGCGTATAATAACTCATATTTTTTGGATCCGCGATCTGCGGCCTGTTTTGCATCCAAGGAGGCGTATTATGCGTTTATTTGATATTCTCGGGCCCGTGATGGTCGGCCCGTCCAGCAGTCACACGGCCGGCGCTGTGCGCATTGGCCTGACGGCGCGCAAGCTGCTCGGCGACCGGCCGGTGCATGCCGACATCTCGCTGCACGGCAGCTTTGCCCTGACCGGCCACGGCCACGGCACGGACTGCGCGCTGATTGCGGGCCTGCTCGGCATGCAGCCGGACGACCTGCGCATCCCGGAAAGCTTCGCCGTCGCGGCGGAGCAGGGGTTAACGTTCACATTTCAAAACGTGCAGATGCGCAATGCGCACCCGAACACCGCGCGCCTGAAGCTCACGGGAGCAAACGGCCGCGCGCTCGATATCGTGGCCGAGAGCGTCGGCGGCGGACGCATCCGTATCCGCTCCATCGACGGCATTGAGACGAACTTTTCCGGTGAGCATAACACGCTCATCGTCCACAATCAGGATACGCCCGGCCATGTCGCGGCCGTGACGGCTGCGCTCATGCAGCGGCACGTCAACATCGCCACCATGCAGCTCTACCGTGATGAGCAGGGGGGCTATGCGGTCATGATCCTTGAATGTGACCAGCCGATCCCGAAGGACATCGAGCAGTGGCTGTCGCACATCGAGGGCATTCAGAAGATCACGATCTTTAATCAGGAGGAACCGGTATGAGCTTTTCGAGCATTGCGGACATGCTTTCGGCGGCGCAGGAGCGCACCCAGCCGCTCTACGCCGTCATTCGCGACGCAGACTGTCTGGAAAACGGCTATGACGCCGCGGCCTCCCACCGACAGATCGCAGCGCTCTGGGCGGCCATGCAGGCCTCCAGCCGGCAGTACTGTGCGGACGACCGCTCCAACAGCGGGCTCATCGGCGGCGACGCGGAAAAGCTCCGCGCGGCGGCGGAAAAGGGCTTGCTGCTCGGCGGGACATATTTTCAGCGCGTGACGGAGCAGGCGCTCAAAATCGCCGAGTGCAACGCCTGCATGAAGCGCATCGTTGCCGCACCCACGGCGGGCAGCTGCGGCGTGCTTCCGGCGGTGCTGATCCCGCTCACCGACGAGCGGGACGTTCCGGAGGAGACGATCCTGCAGGCGCTGTACATCGCGGCGGGCTTCGGTCAGGTCACGGCGCTGCGCGCGAGCGTTGCCGGGGCGCAGGGCGGCTGTCAGGCGGAGATCGGCACGGCCAGCGCCATGGCCGCCGCCGCGCTGACGCATATCCTCGGCGGCACGGCGCAGCAGTGCGCGGATGCGTACGCCATCGCGCTTGCAAACCTGCTTGGGCTTGTCTGCGATCCGGTCGCGGGGCTTGTGGAGGTGCCGTGCGTCAAGCGCAACGTCATCGGCGCGGTCAACGCCGTGAGCGCGGCGAACATGGCCGTTGCCGGCATCACGAGCCGCATCCCGGTCGATGAGGTCATCGACGCGATGGGCGAGATCGGCGACGCGCTCCCGGCCGACCTGCGCGAGACCGGGCTCGGCGGTCTTGCGGGCACACCGACCGGGCGAAAGATCGCGCGCGAGGTCACGCAGGCCGGGCTCTGAGCGGCGTATACGAAACCTGCTGCACCGCCGATGCAGCAGGTTTTTGCACAAAAAGGCTTGACAGAAGCGCAAAATGACGGCAATGTATATCTGAAATTATGAGACCGATCAGGCGTGACCCGCTTGGCGGGCAGAAAGGCGGAGCTATGGAATACAACAAACCCATTGCGGATATGTGCCCCGGCATGGATGTCGAGGGCTTTTACATCCTGCGCGCAGCGGCGCTCAAGACGACCAACAGCGGCAAGCCCTTTCTCAGCGGCACGATCTGTGACCGCACGGGCAGCGTCGAGATCAAGGTCTGGGACTACAGCGGCCCGATCGGCGCGCGCGCGGACGATGCCGGCCGCGTCGTGAAGATCCGCGGCAGCGTTTCGGAATACCGCGGTGCGCTTCAGGTGAGCGTGCACCGCATCCGCATGGCCGAGAGCGCGGACACGTATGACAAATCTCTGCTCGTACCGACGGCACCGATCGACGCCGACGCTGCGCTCGCGGACGTGCAGCGGCTGGTCGCCTCGATCGCGGACGCGGATTACCGCAGCGTCGCCGAGACGATGCTCGCGCGCCACCTTGATGCGTTTCGCCGCATCCCGGCCGGAAAGACCGTTCACCACAGCTTCCTGTCCGGCCTTTTGATGCACACATACAACATGCTGCGTGCGGCGGATTTTCTCGCCGGGCTCTATCCGGAGGTCATCGACCGCAGCCTGCTGCTGACCGGCACGCTGCTGCACGATTTTGCCAAGGAGCGGGAGTTCGTGTTTTCCGACCTCGGCATCGTGACGGAGTATTCCACCGCCGGGCAGCTGCTCGGTCATCTGGTCATGGGCGCGCAGGAGGTCGCGGACGTCGCGCGCGAGCTTGCCATTGCCGAGGAAAAGTCCCTGCTGCTGCAGCATCTGCTGCTCTCGCACCACGGCGAGCCGGACTTCGGCGCGGCCGTGCGCCCCATGTGCGCCGAGGCGGAGCTGTTGTCGCTGATCGACCTGGTCGACAGCCGCATGGAGATCTACGCCGAGGCCCTGCAGGAGCTGCCGGAGGGCACGTTCTCCGGCCGCATCTTCGCGCTGGACAAAAGAGTGTTCAAGCCTCATGAACTGAATGGGTGACGGATATGGCTATTGGAGAGAAATATGCTCCACTTGGAAATTGGCTGAAGGAACACGGAGGAGACTCTGTTAAGCTTACTTTCGATGAGTTGAACCAGGTCATCCCAATCCCTAACCACGCATATAAGAACAGACCATCCTGGGCAAATCTCTCAAACCCTGCATCCTTTTGCTCCAGCTGGATCTGTGCGGGATATGTCGTGGATTCCATTAGTTTAGAGGAACAATGGGT
>ENA-OUOU01001599-OUOU01001599.1-human-gut-metagenome-genome-assembly--contig:-NODE-1599-length-11640-cov-2.870522_pt1 | contig 11640 bp, 9 predicted proteins | sample MGYA00237936_ERZ548765 | MGnify/ENA primary metagenome ERZ548765 (study PRJEB26490, sample SAMN05356889) | human gut metagenome | biome: terrestrial biome; feature: human-associated habitat; material...
TTCTTTATACTCTTCATCCGTGCACTCATTTGGGTGTTTCATCCAGAGCGGCTGTGTATCGCTTAAAGATACCGGCCTTTTATTGATCTTTACTTTATCTTTGGCAGGAGAAACTTCCACAACTTCTTTCTCGCCTTTATCATTCTCCTTTTCCTCTGTCTTGGCATCCTCATGGATATGTTCAACTACCACATCATCTTCACGGAGATCTGCCTCATCGATGGTTTCATACTCCTGTTCAGCATTTGCTTTGGAAAGATAGATATTTACCGGCATGAAAGAACAGTATTTCTCGATAACCTCTCTCATACGATATTCATTGGCAAACTCCAGGCTTTCCTCATTGAGGAAAAGAGTGATCTCTGTTCCCGGTTCTGTTTTGTTTCCGTCTGCCATCTCATACTCCGTACCACCGTCACAGGTCCAATGTACCGGTGTGGAACCCTCCTTGTAAGAGAGAGTATCAATATGAACTTCATCTGCAACCATAAATGCAGAATAAAATCCAAGTCCGAAATGACCGATCATCTGATCATCTGTTGTCTTATCCTTATATTTCTCAAGAAACTCTGTGGCACCGGAAAAAGCGATCTGTGTGATATATTCCTCTACTTCATCTGCTGTCATACCAATACCGTTATCGATAAACTTCAAAGTTTTCTGATCCGGATCAACGATAACATTTACAGCCGGTTTGTAACCTTCCGGAAATGTATAATCTCCCATAACTTCCAGCTTTCTCAGTTTGGTGATCGCATCGCATCCGTTGGAGATCATCTCTCTTACAAAAATATCATGGTCGGAATATAACCATTTCTTGATAATCGGAAAAATATTTTCACTGTTGATTGATAAACTGCCATGTTTTGCTGACATATATGTCACTCTCCTTTTGTTTTTATTTTTATTTCTGATGTTCCGACAGAGCCGGAAACCTGTTGTTTTTTCAATAAATATATACTAATACGACTTTTTACAAAAGTCAAGAAAAATTTAGCACTCATCATTATAGAGTGCTAGTAACAGCATGTAAAACGGATCTCTATGTGCAAAAAAATCCCTCCGTACATTTTTTGTACGGAGGGTGCTGTAAAACTATCTTCTACATTCTGTTCTTATTTTTTCTTTCTACGATATACAAGGATTCCTCCAATACATACCACAGCCACGATCAAAATGATCACAAATGTCATGATCGGTGTACTGTCTCCCGTCTGCACTGCAGATTTCTGATTTGTCTGTGTCACTGCCGGACTCGGAGTCGCAGTAAGAACTGCTGCCTGTGATACCGTAAAAGTAACCGTACTTTCTGACTGTGTACCGGTATCCTTCCAGCTGGAGCCGTCGTATTTCTGCTGTCCAAAGGTAACTTTCAGAGTATATTTTCCCGGCTTGCTGACACGGAATGTTGCAGTATAAGGCTCTCCATCCCAGGTACGGGTCTCTGTGATCTTCCAGCTCTTCGGCTGATATCTGGTATCTCCCTTACGCGGGTTTGTATTATCCATTCCTGCACCAGCTGCTGTAAAGGTGATCTTTGTATTGGTATCATACTTGCCATTGGAATCAATGCCTGTGATCTTATTGTCCGATGCAGCGGCTTCCGTGCCCTGATATCCATTTACTGTAATACTTACTGCGATCACTGTACTGATCTTGTTGGGATTCTTAACCCCCTCCGGAAGAATGACGGTACCTTTTACGTTAAATATCTGACGTTCTGCAGAAGACGGATCATAGGAAGATCCCTTAACATCCCATTTAACAGATGCCTTCTGCTCTCCCTTTGTTGTAGTGATCTTTACTGTTCCCGGAAGCTTCAGGGCTTTCTGGGTTTTCTGGGTTCCATTGGGTAGATCTTTGATATCGGATGGCTTTTTGATGCCTGTAAGGTTATTCGCCTTCTTACCGTTATCTGTTTTTTTCTTTGTAACGCTGAAATGGACATTTACATAAGCTTCCACATTTGCATCATTGGCGATCACAATGTCTTCCAGATATTCCCCCTGTGAAAGTCCGCTGACCGGCTGTACGCTAAAGGTTGCATTATCTCCTGCTTCCAGCTCTGTGGCGGAAAGTGTACCAATTGTATATGCATTTGATGAAGGCTGTTTCAGAACGATCTTTGTATTTCCGGTGTTGGTAACTGTAACTTTCTTCGCATCAGGAAGTTCCTTATAGCCTTCCTCTTTGGTTCCAAACTCCAGACTGTCTGTTACCGAAAGACCGGGATTGGGTTCCGGTTCCGAAACTGTAAATTCCAGCCGGACTTCAGCCAGTGTGTTTCCGGTATTCTGATCTGTCACAGAAATCGTATCGCTGTGATCTCCGACCTGAAGACCGGTCTTGGGCTGTACGGTAAAGGTTGCCGCCTTATCTCCGGGATTGAGCACTTCCGCAGAAGGCTCTCCCACCTCATAATCCTCCGGAGCAGAAAGCTGGATCCGGATAGCCTCTGTACCTGTATTCTCTACGGTTACAGGCTGTGCATCCGGCGCAGTCTCATAGCCCTGTTCCAGTGTTCCAAACTTCAGAGGACCTTCCGGTTTCACTGTTGCAGTAACTGTTTTTGGTGTTTCTGTCTTTACCATAACCGAAGCCGTCACTGTAGCAGATGCTTCCGTGCTTTCATCAGAAGCAAATACAAGCTCTTCCACGTATGGATCATCTTTTGCAGAGAGTCCAAGCTTAGGCTGTACGGTAAAGGTCTGCTCTCCTCCCTGCGCCAACTGGATATTTCCGCTACTCTCCACTTCACTGACCGGCGCAATATCAAAAAACTTCGACTCAGGCTGTACTAACGTCACAGCTTCTGTACCTTCGTTTTTGATCGTGACTGTACTTGTTGTTTCTACCTTTTCATAACCGGCAGTCAGATCATCAAAAGGCAGTTCTGTCGGATCCGCAGTTAGCTTGTATATTTTTTCCGCTGCAGGGTCCGATGTTTCCCCGGGATCTGTCTGCTCATTATTTTCATGATCTTCGGCTTTTTTATTTTCCGGTTCTTTTACTGTAAAGTCCGCTTCAAAGAAGACATCGGCACCTTCTTCTGTCTGATACGTGATCAGATCTTTGTATTCTCCAGCCTTCAGACCTTCTCGTGGTTTTACCCACACAGTAACACTTTCACCACTCTTTAATGGCGCATCATTAATATCTGCAGCCATGAAATTCTCCGGGGCGATTTCTTTAAAATTAAGATCTCCGGTTCCGTTATTTGTGATAGTAACCATCTGTGCTTCCGGAATTTCCGTATATCCCTCTTCCACGGAACCAAAATCCAGAATTCCACTTCCATCTTCCGTGTATGCAGATGCCGAATATGTCGGTTCCTCATTTTTTTCGGAAGCGTCTGCTGCTGTATCTGCGGAATCCGGTGTCTCTGTCTGTCTGTCTCCGGATGCATCTGTCTCATCGGTATTTTGAGACTCTGACTGTTCTCCGTTCACTTCTATAACAGAGTTTTCTGCAGGCTCCTGAGTATCTGTAGATTCCTGTACATCTGTATTCTCCTGCACATCCGCAGACTCCGTTTCTTCTGCCGGCTCTATGGTTTCCTCAGGCTGAGCACTATCAGGCTCCTCTGACGTTCCAGCTTCTGTATCCGGCGTGTTCTCTGAAGACTCCGAAGCTTCACTTTCCTCCGCATCCGGATCTTCTCCTGCTGCTTTGGCTTCTTCCTTTTTCTTTTCTGCCAGTGCTTTGGCTTCCTCCTCTGTTTCGGAAACCTCCTGGGTCGTCACCGTAAGCTCACCACTGACTCCCGTCTCTTCTTTTCCGGTGATCTTCAGAACGATCGGAAGACCCAGATCTTTTTCATCGATTTTATAAGTCTTATCAGTTCCTACCTCTGTAAGAAGGTCTCCGTCTTTTAATGACCAGGAAAAACTCACATTATCATCTGTGATCCCCTCCGGCTTGACCTTTGAGTAATCTGCACTTAAGGTAGACCCGATCGCAAGTGTTCCTTTGACCTTCAGCTTTCCATCAAGATTTCCAGATGGAGCTGCAGTGGCAAATACCATCGATGGAAGCAGCGTTACCATCATAAGCACAGCCATGACGACTGCCAGCACTCTGCTTTTTTTCATATCCCATCCTCCTTTACATCATTTTATTTTCCCCACATTTACCCTTTCTACGCAGGGCTTTCTTTTGCTGATGCAAGTTTATCATATTTAATTTTCAGAGGTGTAATCCCTGCTTTCCGTCAGCCTTCTACGATCATATATTTTCCGTCCGGGAGTTTGAATACTTCACTTTCTTCTTCCAGCTCCTTCAGGGAAATCCCCTCCACATCTGCGCCCATTCCATCCAGATATTTTTTTACATCTTTCAGAGAATCCAGCACTACTGCCATACAGTCTTCCAGAAATGCCTCTGCCTCTTCAAAATCATCTGCTACCGGCTCATCAAAAAGCTGTCCCTGTTTTTCCAGAAATGTCTGGACATATTCTTTCTTGTACATATAAAAGTACCTCCTTTATATCTCCGCCCGCCGCGATCAGTCTGCGAAGTACTGGTTCCACCTTCTCTGTCTCGTAGAAAGCCGCCGCCTTTACCCCTGGCTTCGCATGCTTCATGGCAAAGCTGTATTTTACAGATTTCATCATTTCAATATCATTGTATTCATCCCCGAACGCCATGCATTCATCCGGTCCGATTCCCAAAAGTTCCTGGTATTTACGGATCCCTTTTGCTTTGTTCGTGGTAAATGGAACAAAATCCACCCACGCAAATCCGGATGTCACAACAGTACATCTGTCTTTGAACCGTTCTCTCCAGTACTGGATGGATTCCTCCGTCATTCCTTCTCTCTCATAAACTGCAACCTTCATACAAGGCTCTGTGATCTCATCAAAACTCTTTATGATCTTACACTGATTTTTTACTTCTTCGATCATCAGATGGCGATAATGTTCTGTCTTGGGCATGATATAATAAAAATCCTTTGTAGAACAGGAAAATTCCGCTCCGGGCTTTTCCCATATTGCCTGAATGATCTCTCTGACCAGTTCTTTGTCAAAGCTGTCGCAGTACAGAAGCTTCTCATTCTGGACAGCAAGCCCGCCATTTTCACTGATAAATGCCATCTCGTCCTTTACCGGCGCAAAAAGATTTCTCATATTGGCATACTGTCTGCCACTGGCTGCCACAAAGAGGATTCCCATTTTTTTCAGTTCCTTTACCAGCGGAAAGATCTCTTCCGGCAGCGTCTGTCTTCCACCGATAAGCAGCGTTCCATCCAGATCACTGGCAACCATCTTAATCATGCTGCTTCTCCTCATAAATAGTAAACAGATCACCAGGTACAGCTGCTACAATATCTGCACCGTTATTTTCAAGCTCTTCTCTGTCACGGAATCCCCATAGTGCACCAACGGTATACATTCCGGCAGCACTTCCTGTCTGCATATCTGTCTTTGTATCTCCGATATACATACATTCTTCCGGCTTTACGCCGAAATCTTCTGCAATCTTCAGCGGACCATCCGGTGCCGGCTTTCTGCGGATTCCTTCCTGCTGTCCCATCACCTCATCAAACAGATCGCCATAGATCGCCTTTACCACTTTCTGCGCCGCAACATGAGGCTTATTGGAGCATACAGCCATCTTAAGGCCTGTATGTTTCAGCTTCTGAAGGGTTTCCGGCATATCTTTATATGGCACAACTTTATACAACGGATCTTCATCAAATTTCCTGCGATAAAGTTCCCTGACTTCTTCGTAGTGTACCAGCTCCGGATCTCCTGCATCGATCAGGCATCTTCTGATCAGCATATCTGCACCTTCACCGCTGTAATAACGAAAATTATCTGCCGGCTGTGGTTTCAGGGAAAACTTTTCCATGATCTCATTCGCCACATATGCCATAGATTCCAGTGTATCCGCAATTGTTCCATCCAGATCAAATATACAAGCTTTTATCATTTTGTCTTTCATCCTTTCAGGTTCATTCCCAGTTTTTTTGTCTCATAGATCAGTCTTGCCACAGGCAGTCCCACCACGTTGTTATAATCACCACGGATTCCCTTCACATAGGCTCCCCAGGCGCCCTGGATCCCATAGCTTCCGGCTTTGTCCATTGGGTCTTTGCTGTTTACATATTCCTTTATTTCTTCCTCTGTCACCGGATAAAAGCTCACATCTGTGCACTCATGGAAGGTATGAGCTTTCCATCTCCCTTTTTCTCTTATCAGCAAAGTTACACCGGTATATACCTGATGTGTATTCCCCTGCAGCATAGCGAGCATCTCTATTGCAGCTGTCTCATCTGCCGGTTTACCTAAAATCTTACCCTCATAAGATACAACGGTATCTGCACCGATCACAACCACATCTCTCAGATCTCGGTTCTCCTCTTCCTCCAGCGCGTATGCCGTAAACATAGCTTTCTGACGAGAAAGTTCCTCCACCACTTTCGCAGGCTCTGCACTGGTGATCCGTTCTTCCCCGCTGGCAGGCTTCACTTCAAAGGCGACTCCTACCTGGCTTAAAAGTTCCCGCCTCCTGGGAGATGCGGAAGCAAGCACGATTTTCTTCATGTGTAATTCCTCTCTTTCCTGTGTTATCAGTATAACCGTTTCTGTAAATGGGCGCAACCGAAATCGTTGCAGGAGCATTTTGTACTTATCCATTTATTCCTGATGACGATAAAACAAAACAAGCAGTACACCCTGATACCTGTTCACGGTGTACTGCTGTCATATATTTCGTATTCTTTTTGACAGTTTTTATGCTTTCGGTAATTTGAAAGAGCTCTTCAGAGATACAATGCGGTTAAATACCGGTGCTCCCTCCCTGGAGTCATGGATATCTGCGCAGAAGAAACCGTTACGTACAAACTGATAGCTGTCATAACCTTTTGCTTTCAGAAGCTCCGGCTCAACATAAGCGCTCGTCACGGTGAGAGAGTTTGGATTTACATTGAGAGATCCGTCTTCTTTATTGTAAACACCCTTCTCTTCATCTACGATGTTCTCGTAAAGTCTTACCTCAACTTTACCTGCATTGGATGCCTCCACCCAGTGGATGGTTCCTTTTACCTTACGTCCGTCCGGTGCATTTCCGCCCTTGGTCTCCGGGTCATAGGTACAGTGGACTACACGGATCGTTCCGTCGTCATCTGCCTCATAACCTGTGCAGGTTACAAAATATGCATTCATAAGACGAACTTCATTTCCAATATAAAGACGTTTGTATTTCTTAGGAGGCTCTGCCATAAAATCATCACGTTCAATATAAAGTTCTCCACTGAACGGGATCTTTCTGGTTCCAAGCTCCTCATTCTCCATATTATTCGGAGCTTCAAGATACTCAACCTGTCCTTCCGGATAGTTATCGATCACGAGCTTGATCGGATCAAGAATCGCCATCATACGCGGACGTTTCAGCTTCAGGTCCTCACGGATGCAGTACTCGAGCATTGCATAATCTACAGAACTGTTCGCCTTTGAAACACCACAGAGTTCTACAAATTTACGGATAGACTCCGGTGTAAATCCACGGCGGCGAAGTGCGGCGATGGATACTAGTCTCGGATCATCCCATCCATCTACGATGCCGTCCTCAACAAGCTTCTTGATATAACGTTTACCTGTAACAACGTTGGTCAGGTACAGCTTTGCAAACTCGATCTGCTTCGGTGGGTGCGGATATTCCAGTTCCTTTACCACCCAGTCATAAAGCGGTCTGTGGTCCTCAAACTCCAGAGTACAGATAGAATGTGTCACACCCTCAATGGCATCCTCGATCGGATGAGCGAAGTCGTACATCGGATAGATGCACCATTTATCTCCTGTATTGTGATGTGTCATGCGGGCTACACGGTAAATGACCGGGTCACGCATGTTCATATTCGGTGATGCCATATCGATCTTGGCACGGAGAACCTTCTCGCCATCTCCGTATTTGCCCTCACGCATCTCTTCAAAAAGCTGAAGATTCTCTTCTACAGTACGGTTTCTGTACGGGCTCTCTTTACCTGGCTCTGTAAGAGTTCCTCGGTACTCACGGATCTGGTCTGCAGTCAGGTCGCAGACAAAGGCCTTGCCTTTCTTAATAAGCTTCACTGCTGCCTCATACATCTGATCAAAATAATCAGATGCAAAGAAAAGTCTGTCTTCCCAGTCTGCACCAAGCCATTTCACGTCAGCCTTGATGGACTCTACAAATTCGGATTTCTCCTTTGTAGGGTTGGTATCATCAAAACGGAGATTGAATTTTCCGTTGTATTTCTGAGCCAGTCCATAATTTAAAAGAATGGATTTCGCATGTCCGATATGAAGATAGCCGTTAGGTTCCGGTGGGAAACGTGTATGCACGGTGTCATAAACGCCTTCTTCAAGATCTTTGTCTATAATATTTTCAATAAAGTTTTTGGAAACTGTTTCGTTCTCCATTGCTTTCCCTCCTAAATATCATCCTGATGTTTTATCTTATCATAAATCCGGAGTTTTTGAAACCCGCAAAACCTGTATCTAAACAAAAAATTGTCTGTTTTTAGACACAAAAAAAGCTGCTGACGGGAATCGAACCCGTGACCTCCGCCTTACCAAGGCGACGCTCTACCGACTGAGCCACAGCAGCTTGTTTCGCGACGTTTGTGCCGCTCACAGTTGTTTATATTATCAGATGATTGTCATATTGTCAATACATTATTTTTATTTTTTTAAAAATTCATATTTTCATGATTATAGCACAAAAAATCCTGTGTGCTGTCGCTCGCAGACACAGCACGCAGGATTCTCTTTTTACTCTTCTGTCTTTGTCTCTTCTGCTTCTGTCTCTTCTTCCGCTTCGGCCTCCGATTCATCATCTGCAGGTGTTTCCTCTTCTGCTTCTGTTGGTGCCTCTTTAGCATCCTCTGCCTCTTTGGAAACTTCTACAGTCTCAGATGCAGTCTTGTCCCAGTCCTGGAAGACTTCTTTCTCTTCTTTTTCTTCCTTCTTCTCGTCATCCTTGAAATCATCAAGATCTTCGAAATCATCCTCAAAGTCTTCTTCGCATACGGATCGTCTGGATACAAGTGCTGCGATAGCTCCTGCTGCGGCAGCGGTAAGCGCTCCTACTGCAACAAGTCCCCAATATTTATTGATTTTTGCCATAATTTGGTCTCCTTTCTTATTCTGCTCCTTATGAATATTATTTTAATACTTTTATATTCAAAAGGAAAGAGGTATTTACTCTTCTCAAAAATAGCTTTTAATTTTCCCACGGATCCTCTGCAGTGCATTATCAATGGATTTCGGTGTTTTTCCAAGGATCCGGGCAATATCCATATATCCATTTCCATCCAGATACAACTGCAGTACCCTGTTTTCCAGAGGGCTCAGGCTCTTTTTCATTTCATTTTCGAGAGCCGCCACATTTTCCCGGTCGATCAGAATCGATTCCGGATTATCATGCTCCACACAGGAATCTCTGAAGTTTTCCTCCGCCTCTCCGTCGCTTAAAGACACATAAGTGTTCAGTGGCTGATGTTTCTGGCGGTTTGAACTTTTAATTGCAGTATATATCTGTCTGTCAATACATATATTTGCAAAAGACTGAAAAGACGACTCCCTGTCTGGCTGGTAATCACGGACTGCCTTAAACAGTCCGATCATCCCCTCCTGTATTAGATCATCTGTGTCCCCACCTATCAGAAACATGGCACGGGCTTTTTTTCTGACCAGACCTTTATACTTTTCCATCAGATAATCTGCAATTGCAGATTCCTCTGCACGAAGTCTTTCGATAAGAGCTTCATCCGTCATCTCATTATATCGGCACATTTTTTCTCCGAACAGCTATGGCTGTATTTGATGTATTTATTTTGACAGTCTCTGTCTCACGATCTCAAATGCAAGCACTCCTGCCGCTACAGAAGCGTTGAGGGAATCAATGTCTCCATTCATCGGGATCGCGGTAGTAAAATCACATTTCTCTTTTACAAGGCGGCTTACACCATTTCCCTCATTTCCGATCACAAGGCCAATAGGTCCTGTCAGATTCTGACGGTACATCACCTCTCCGTCCATATCTGCACATACGAACCAGATGCCTTTTTCTTTCAGTTCATCAATAGTCTGTCCCAGATTAGCGACCTTGGCAACCGGTGTATAATTCAGTGCGCCTGCCGAGGTCTTGGCAACCGTAGCAGTCAGTCCTACTGCTCTGTGTTTGGGAATGATCACGCCATGAGCACCTGCGAGATTTGCGGTACGGATGATAGCTCCCAGATTATGAGGATCTTCAATATTATCAAGAAGAATGATAAACGGAGGCTCTCCTTTATCTTCTGCTTTTTTCAGGATATCTTCCACTGTAGAATAATCATAAGCCGCAACCTGTGCGATCACACCCTGATGTGCACCTGTCTCGCTCATGGAATCCAATCGTTCCTTTGGAACAAATTTTACAATGGTATCATGTTTTCTGGCTTCTCTTGCGATGGTGCGGACCGGTCCGTCCTGACAGCCATCCAGAATAAACAGTTTATCAACACATTTACCGGAACGAAATGCCTCAAGGACCGCATTTCTTCCTTCTATCATTTCAGTCAATTTAAATTTCCTCCTTCTCAAGTCCTGCATGGACCAGTTCCAGTATCCTTGAAAAATCCTCTTTTAGGTAAAGATATCCCATCAGCGCCTCAAACCCTGTGGCACGCCGGTAATCCGCCATGGTGGCATGTTTGGCCATAGTAGCGGAATGCGCATTCCTTCCTCTTCGATATACACTTTTTTCTTCTTCTGTCAAAAGTGGTTCGAGGATCTCCATCATACCCGACTGTGCAGATGCTTTTACAAGGCTGCTGGCTTTTTTGTGGAGACGATTTACCGGACAATTCGCTTTTTTCACAAGAATAGTACGGATCACCAGCTCATAAACGCCATCCCCGATATAGGCCAGCGTCAGCGGCGAATAGGTCCGAAGGTCTGCGTCTTTCAGATCAAACAGCTCTTTCAGTTTCTTTAAGCTCTCTGCCATTTCACACCTTCTCTTGTATCTTTAAGGATGATACCTTTTTTCAGGAGCTCATCTCGGATCTCATCTGCTCTCTTGAAATCCTTTGCCTTTCTTGCAGCCTGGCGCTCCTGGATCAGATCCTCGATTTCTTTGTCAAGAATCTCTTCTTTTTTCTCGATTTTCAGTCCCAGCACATCACTGAGCTTAAAAAGTTCCTCATAAAGACCACCGGCAAACTCCCTTGAGCTGTTCTCGTCTACGTTTGTGTTGGCAAATTTTACAAGCTCAAAAATTGCCGCAAGTGCATCTGCAGTATTAAAATCATCATCCATGGCAGCTTCAAATTTAGTAACAAAACCTTCTGCTTCTTTGAGAAGCGCAAGCTCTTCCTCTGTAATATTCTCTGCCGCCCCATTGTCTTTACGGTCGCTGAGCTTGCCTGCCGCCTCAAGGATACGCTCCAGAGAGTTCTTTGCTGCCTCCATCAGATCTGCGCTGAAGTTCAGCGGACTTCTGTAATGTGCGTTCAGCATAAAGAAACGGAGAACCTGAAGATCATACTGTTCACCGATCTGACGAACGGTACGGAAATTTCCGAGAGATTTGGACATCTTGCGGTTGTCGATGTTCAGGAAACCATTATGCATCCAGTATCTTGCAAAAATCTTACCATTGCAGCACTCACTC
>ENA-OUOU01001601-OUOU01001601.1-human-gut-metagenome-genome-assembly--contig:-NODE-1601-length-11638-cov-11.437365_pt1 | contig 11638 bp, 12 predicted proteins | sample MGYA00237936_ERZ548765 | MGnify/ENA primary metagenome ERZ548765 (study PRJEB26490, sample SAMN05356889) | human gut metagenome | biome: terrestrial biome; feature: human-associated habitat...
ACTGGTGCACCAGCTGCAAGTGCGTGCTGGCCAATGAGGAGGTGGTCAACGGCGTTTGCGAGCGCTGCGGCAGCGAGGTCATCCGCAAGGAAAAGAGCCAGTGGATGTTGAAGATTACCGCCTATGCCCAGCGCCTGCTGGACGACCTGGAGGATGTGGACTATATCGAGCGGGTGAAGATCCAGCAGCGCAACTGGATCGGCCGGTCCACCGGCGCGGAGATTACCTTCGATACCAATATCGGTGACCGGGTCACCGTGTACACCACCCGGGCCGATACCCTGTTCGGCACCACCTATATGGTCATCTCCCCGGAGCATCCCCTGCTGAAGAGCTGGCAGCCCAAGATCAAGAACTGGGACGCCGTGGCTGCCTATCAGGAGGAAGCCGCCCACAAGTCCGACTTTGAGCGGGGCGAGCTGAACAAGGAAAAGACTGGCGTGCGCCTGGAGGGCATCGAGGCCATGAACCCCGTGACTCACAAGCCCCTGCCCCTGTTCGTGTCCGATTACGTCCTCATGGGCTACGGCACCGGCATCGTCATGGGCGTGCCCGGCCACGACCAGCGCGACTGGGAGTTTGCCAAGAAGTTCGGCCTGCCCATCATCGAGGTGGTCAAGGGCGGCGACGTTACCAAGGAGGCCTTCGTGGCCAAGGATGACAGCGCCGTCATGGTGAACTCCGGCTTCCTCAACGGCATGACCGTGAAGGAAGCCATCCCCGCCATGAAGAAGTACGTGGTGGAGCAGGGCTTCGGCCAGGAGAAGGTCAACTACAAGCTCCGCGACTGGGTGTTCTCCCGCCAGCGGTACTGGGGCGAGCCCATCCCCCTGGTGAACTGCCCCAAGTGCGGCTGGGTGGCCCTGCCGGAGGAGCAGCTGCCGCTGGTGCTGCCCCAGGTGGACAGCTATGAGCCCACCGACGACGGCGAAAGCCCCCTGAGCAAGATGACCGACTGGGTCAACACAACCTGCCCCTGCTGCGGCGGCCCCGCCAAGCGGGAAACGGATACCATGCCCCAGTGGGCCGGCTCCAGCTGGTACTTCCTGCGGTATATGGACCCCCACAACGACAAGGCTCTGGCCAGCAAGGAGGCTCTGGAATACTGGAGCCCTGTGGATTGGTACAACGGCGGCATGGAGCACACCACCCTGCACCTGCTGTATTCCCGGTTCTGGCACAAGTTCCTGTATGACATCGGCGTGGTACCCACCAAGGAGCCCTATGCCAAGCGCACCAGCCACGGCATGATCCTGGGCGAGGGCGGCGAGAAAATGTCCAAGTCCCGGGGCAATGTGGTGAATCCCAACGATATCGTGGCCCAGTACGGCGCGGATACCATGCGCCTGCACATTATGTTCATCGGCGACTTTGAGAAGGCCGTCACCTGGTCCAACGAGGCCGTGAAGGGCTCCAAGCGGTTCCTGGACCGCTGCTGGAATCTGATGGACCTAGCCCAGGACAGCGACGAGCTCTCCCAGAAGAACGAGGCTCTGATCCACAAGACCATCAAGAAGGTTACCGCCGACATCGACGACCTGAAGATGAACACCGCCATTGCAGCCCTGATGGCCATGGTCAACGAGTTCTATACCAACGGTCTGACCCGGGGCGACCTGGAGCAGCTGATGCTGCTGCTGTCCCCCTTCGCGCCCCACATGGTAGAGGAGATGTGGGAGCTTACCGGCTATGCCGCCAAGACCGGCAAAATGGCCATGCAGATGCCCTGGCCCACCTACGATGAGGCCAAGACCGTGGACACCCATGTGGACATGGCCATCCAGGTCAACGGCAAGCTCAAGGGTGCCGTCACTGTCCCCGCCGGCAGCGGCCAGGACACCGTGATGGCCGCCGCCATGGAGCTGGACAAGGTGAAAAAGGCCACCGAGGGCATGACCGTGGCCAAGACCATCCTGGTGAAGGACAAGCTGATGAACCTCATTGTCAAGCCCGCGAAATAATTTTCGTTTTCATAAAAAATGTTGGAAAATGGCTTGACAAGGCAGAGGGTACACAGTATAATGCTATTGTTAAAGTCATGTCCAATGGCTCTTAAAGAGTATCCTGGATGAAGCCGGATACATCGGAGGGAGGGAAAATAGATGTCCGAAGTCCACGTCAAGGAAGGCGAGTCCCTGGACAGCGCTCTGAAGCGTTTCAAGAGAAGCTGCGCCAAGGCAGGCGTCCTGGCCGAAGTGCGGAGAAGAGAGTGCTATGAGAGCCCCAGCGTCAAGCGCCGCAAGAAGTCCGAGGCTGCCCGCAAGAACAGAAACAAGAGATATTATTGATCGTCTCAACAAGCGTGCTGAACGTCTGCGTTCAGCACGCTTTCTTTCTATGGTCGGGACCGTAAATGGCGGGAGCTTTACGATTCTCCGGCGAACAGCGGGACCAGAATGTCCTCTACCTCCGGCAGCATGACCAGGGCGTCCCGGATGCCCTGGGACCGGGCCAGAGCCAGCTTCCGGCGGAGGGTCTGTGCGTCGTCAAACAGGATGAAGTGGGTCCGTCCCTCCCGGGTCAGGGTGAAGTAACGGGCGCACAGGGCATCGGAATAGAAGGTGGAGCGGCCTGCCGCCAGGGCGGCCAGCTGGGACCGGGTCAAGGCCGTGCCCTGACCGCTGGGGCAGGGCACGGGAAAGTCCATAGCCAGCCGCTGAAGGTCCAAAGCCAGATGCTCCGCCCCGTACCGGGCCGCCGCCTGATTCAGCCGTCCCTCCAGGGTGCCGCCGGACAGGGCCGTACACAGCAGCACGGAGGCTCCGTGGCAGGCGGCGTAGTGCTCCGGAACGTACAGGGCACGGCCGCAGGAGGCCAGCAGAGGCAGCAGCGCCTGGAGCAGGGCGGCCCGATCCGGTCGGGCGGGCGGATCAAAGTCCGCCGCCGCCCCGGCGTAGCCCCGCCGCAGGCATACCCGGGCAAGCTGCCGGGCCAGGCGGTCCGGGTCGTCCAGCGGCGGGCAGTCCCAGTCCGACACCACCATGAGTCCGCCTCGCAGGGTCGACGGAAGCGGGGCGGCCAAAAGCTCCGACCCGGAGCCCAGACGGTAGGCCACATGGGCCAGGCGCGGTGTCACGGCCCGGGCCTGAGCCAGCCGGTCCGGCGTGGCGGCAAGATACAGCGGCATGGATATCCCCCCTTGCGTTCCGACGAAAAAAATGCTACACTATAGCCAAACCTATGAGAAAGGGAACTGGTGTATGCGCATTTCTCTGGTACCGGACGGGGTATACGAGAGCTACCGGCAGATCACGCCGGAGCTGCTGCAAAGCAAGGGCATTTGCCTGCTGCTCAGCGATCTGGACTTTACCCTGGCTCCCAAAAGCACGCCCCGGCCGGATGCGGCGGTGCGGCAATGGATCGACGGGCTTCGGTCTGCGGGCATCCGGGTGATGATCCTGTCCAACAACCGCCGCCCCCAGCGGGTGGAGACGTTTTGCCGCGACCTGGGCATCACCTATGTGGGCCACGCCAAAAAGCCGCAGCCGGCGGGCTTCCGCCGGGCCATGGCTCAGGCCGGGACAGATCCCGCCCACACGGCCATGCTGGGGGATAAGCTGCTGACCGATGTGCTGGGCGCCAACCTCAGCGGCGTTACGGCACTGATGGTGGAGCCCGCCGGCGGGGCCCGGACCCCGTGGCAGAAGGTGCTGCATGCCCTCCAGGCCCCCTGGAAGCACTTAGCCGGTGGCATCCACCGGATCTGAAAGGAGTTTTTGTACTATGAACCATTTTGCCAAAATCGCGGAAAAGCTGAACACCTATGGGCTGGACGGCATGCTGCTGACCTGCGAGGCCAACCGCTTTTACGCCTCCGGCTTCCACTCCACCGGCACCGACGGCGTGGCCCTGGTGACCCGGGAGGGGAATTTCTATTTCACCGACTCTCGCTACATCGAGGCCGCCCACAATAAGGTCCAGAACGCCGAGATCGCCCAGACCGACGCGGCCCACCCCTATGTGGACCTGATCAACGCCGCCATGGAAAAGACCCATGTGCAGAAGCTGGGCTTCGAGGATGCGTACATGACCGTGGCCGACTATCGCCACTATTCCGAGAAGCTGCATTGCGAGCTGGTACCTGCCACCGAGCTGCTGATCTCCCTGCGCCAGAGCAAGGACGTCGAGGAGGTGGAGCGCATGATTGCCGCCCAGCGCATCGCCGAGGGCGCCCTGGACCAGATCCTCAAGGAGATCAAGCCCGGTGTCACCGAAAAGGAGATCGCGGCGCGTTTGCAGTATCTGATGCTGGCCGGCGGCGCGGAAAATATGTCCTTCGATCCCATTGTGGCCAGCGGCCCCAACGGCAGCATGCCCCACGCCGTGCCCACGGACCGCAAGATCCAGGAGGGCGACTTTGTTACCATGGACTTCGGCTGCATCTATCAGGGCTATTGCTCCGACATGACCCGCACCGTGGCCGTGGGCCATGTCACCGAGGAGATGGAGAAGGTCTATCATACGGTGCTTCAGGCCCAGCTGGCGGGTATTGCCGCCGCCAAGGCCGGCGCTACCGGCCACGATGTGGACGCCGCCGCCCGGAAGGTCATCGAGGATGCGGGCTACGGACCCTATTTCGGCCACAGCTTCGGCCACAGCGTGGGTGTGGAGATCCATGAGGCCCCCAACGCTACCCCTGCCAACAACAACCCCCTGCCTCTGGGAGCCGCCGTGTCTGCCGAGCCCGGCATCTATCTGCCCGGCCGCTTCGGCGTCCGCATCGAGGACGTGTTGGTGCTGCAGGAGGGCGGCTGCATGGATATCACCCTGGCCAAGAAGGACCTGACTATTCTGTAAAGAGCCGGTTTTTCGGAAAAACGGGGAAAAAATCCCGGGAAGCTCTTGCAATAGCGCCTGTTATCGTGTAAAATAATAGGGCTGTATAGGCAAATTTTTGAATACGAGGAAATACTCCCGTTGAGGATTATTTTCTCATGACATGGGAGGATACACATATGGCAACCATTACCGCGGGCGATTTCCGGAACGGTAAGACCTTTGAAATGGACGGCAAGATCATGCAGGTGGTCGAGTTCCAGCATGTGAAGCCCGGTAAGGGCGCGGCCTTCGTCCGCACCAAGATGAAGAACATCGTCACCGGCGCCGTCACCGAAACTTCCTTCAACCCCACCGCAAAGTTCGAGGAAGCCTTCGTGGAGCGCAAGGATATGGCCTATAGCTATAACGACGGCGACCTGTACTACTTCATGGACCAGGAGACCTTCGATATGGTGCCCCTGGGCAAGGATCTGCTGGGAGACGCCTTCCGCTTCATCACCGAGAACACCGTGTGCAAGGTGCTGAGCTATAAGGGAAGCGTGTTCGGCCTGGAGTGCCCCAACTTTATGGACCTGGAGGTCACTGAGACGGAGCCCGGTCTGGCCGGCAACACCGCCACCAACACCCTCAAGCCCGCCACTGTGGAGACCGGCGCCGAGGTGAAGGTGCCCCTGTTTATCAACATTGGCGACAAGATTACCATCGACACCCGAACCGGCGAGTATCTGGGCCGCGCCAAGTAAGGACTGCGGTTTTCCCACCACCACCCATATCAGGAAAGGAGCATGAACATGGAAATTTCTGAGAAGGTAGCTTATCTGAAGGGCCTGGCCGAGGGCCTGGCGCTGGACACCGACACCAAGGAGGGCAAGCTCATCGCTGCCATCATCGACGTGCTGGACGACATGGCTGAGAAGTTCGTGGACCTGGAGGACGAGCTGTGCGACGTGGAGGACGGTCTGGATGCCGTCAGCGACGATCTGTCCGACGTGGAGGAGGCCCTCTACGAGATGGATGACGAGGACGAGGAGGACTACGATGACGATGAGTCCTATTTCGAGACCACCTGCCCCATCTGCCAGGAAGAAATCGTTTTCGACGAGGATACCCTGGACAGCGGTGAGATCCGCTGCCCCAAATGCGGCGAAAAGCTGGAGTTTGACCTCAGCGACCTGGCCAACGCCAAGGACAGCGAGGACGACGAGTAAAATAGCCGAAAAAATGTGCCGCCTGCGGGCGGCACATTTTTTTTTACTGATTACGGGACTACTCCTTACATAGAGGGCCGCTGATGTCTATCTGGCCCAAGGAGGCGGCTACCTCGCCGTCCAGCAGCAGCTGGACCCGGTCCACGCTGGCGATGGAGCACAGGGAGTTCACCATACCCCGGACCAGCAGATCCTGAGCATCCTGGCCCTCCGGCAGCAGGGAAACGTCCGACCGGGGCAGGTTCAGATAGCAGGTGCCGCTCTCTACGCGGACGGTCAGCACCTGGAAGCCGTCCGGCAGCAGGGGAGACAGGCCGTCGGCCTGGGGACCGGCCAGCAGGGCGGATACAATGGCCTCGGCGGAGCTGTCGCCCTCATGGAGGGTCAGGGTGCGGGATTCCGGCGTCAGCTGTCCGGTGCTCTGGGCGGGGAAATACAGGCGGATGGCCAGAGTGCGGGACACGTCGTCCTCACTGGTCATCAGCAGATCCTGAGAGCGCAGCAGACTGTGACTGCGATAGGCCAGCTCCTGCCCCTCCACGGTGATGCGCACCACGGACACGCCGGGCAGCTGGGAAAGCGTCAGAGTGACGCAGTAGTCCGCCATGGTCAGGTCGATGCCGGACAGCTGCTCATAGCCCTGGGAAAAATCCACCAGGGCCATGCCGCCGGTAAGCTGGCAGCTGCGCAGCTGGACTCCTTGGGGAATGGGACTGCGATAGCCGGGCTCCGTGCAGCCGCCCAGCAGCTGCTCCAGGGCGGCCTGGGCCTGCCGGTCCACGGTGAGGGACTTTTGCCCGGACCAGTCCACGGTGACGGCGGAGATGGCATCGCTGCCTGGGATGTCGGACAGACCGTAGATCCGAAAGACGGGCATTTGCTCCTTGCCTGCGGCGCAGCCGGTAAGCAGCAGCGTCAGGCACAGGAGCAGGAGAAGCAGGCGCTTTTTCATGTGTCGTCCTCCTCTCGCCGGGCCAGGGGCAGCTCCACGATGAACACCGTGCCGCTGCCGGACTGCCGGTGCTCTGCCCGGATGGCACCGCCCCGGCGGCGGACCGTGTCGCTGACGATGCTCAGGCCCAGACCCGTACCGCCTACGGCCCGGGACCGGTTTTTATCCACCCGGTAGAACCGCTCGAATACATGCTCCATGTCCTCGTCGGGGATGCCGATGCCGTTGTCCTCTACGCGGATCTCCACGGTGGAGTCCGTGACATGCAGGGCGGTGTGAACAAAGCCCATGGAGCCGGAATATTTGATGCCGTTTTCTATGAGGTTATAGAGGATCTGGTGGATGTCGTCCTCCGTGGCCCGGACCACGGCGTCCTCGTTGACCTCGTAGGTCAGCGTGACCTCCTTTTCCCGGGCCACTATCCCCAGCATACGGACCACCCGCTCCAGCACCCGGGACACAGACACGGGATAGGCGGCGTCCTGAACGCCGCTGTCCAGCCTGGTCAGGCGCAGCAGATCCTCGGTGATGCGGCTGAGCCGCTGGGCCTCCCGGCCGATGTCCTCCACGAATTCCCGGATGGTATCGGCATTCATATCCTCCGTCTGGAGAATGGAGTCCGTCAGCAGCCGGATACCGGCCAGAGGCGTTTTCAGCTCGTGGCTGGCGTCGGATACAAAGCGGCGCCGGGCCGCTTCCGTGGTTTGCAGGCGGCCCGTGAGGCTGTTGAACTCCGTGGCCAGCTGGGCGATCTCGTCGTTTCCCCGAACCACGGCCCGGTGGCTGTAAGCTCCCTCCCGGACCTGGCGGATGGCCTGGAGCAGGTCCCGGATCTTCCGGGTGAAGGCACGGGACAGCAGGGTGCTCAGGGCTACCACCAGGATGCCGATGAACAGGGAGATACGCGTCAGGTTCGTTTGAAAGCTCTGGAGCAGCTCCGCCTGCTGGGTGTCGTATTCATAGGCGTATACCGCGCCGATGATGCGGTTGCGGTATACCACCGGGGATGCGCCCCGGCTCAGAAAGGCATGACTGTCGTACCGGCAGTAAAAGGCATCGTTGCCGTCCAGGGCCTGGACGGTCTCCGTATACGCGGCATACATGCCCCGGGCATTGCCGCCCTCCCGGCTGTCAAACAGGACGCGCCCGGCAGTGTCCGTTACCAGCAGGCGGGACACGCCGGTCTCCTCCACCGAGGCCAGAGCCTGCCCCACATTTTCCTCCGTCAGCTCCGGCAGACCGGACAGGGCCGACTCCACCATCTTGACGCTGCTCTTCATGGCGGTCTCCTTGGTCTGGAACACCAGACTCTGGGAGATCAGCAGCGGATAGGTGTTCAGAAGGGCCAGCACCGCCAGGATGATGAGGATATAGCTCATGCCGAACTTAAACTGTAGGCTGGTTTTCCCCCGCAAAATAATAACCAACTCCCCACTTTGTCATGATGTACTCCGGCTCCGCCGGTTTTTTTTCCAGCTTTTCCCGCAGACGGCGGATGTGTACGTCCACCGTGCGGTAGTCCCCGGCGTAGGAATAACCCCACACCAGGTTCATCAGGCTTTCCCGGCTGTATACCCGCCGGGGATTTTTCATCAGCAGCTCGATGAGATCGTATTCCTTGGCCGTCAGGTCGATGGTGCGGCCGTCCCGGAGGGCCACCCGCTGCTCCGTGTCCAGGCTCAGGTCCCCCACCGTCAGCAGGGCAGGGCTGCGGCCCGCGCGGGAGGGACCGCCGGCCCGGCGCAGCAGGGCCTTGATCCGGGCCTTCAGCTCCAGGATGTTGAAGGGCTTGGTGACATAGTCATCGGCGCCGCAGGCGAAGCCCATGAGCTTGTCCGCATCCTCGCTGCGGGCGGTGAGCATGATGATGGGCACATCGGAAAACTCCCGGATCTTCATACACGCCTCGCTGCCGGAGAGCTGGGGCATCATCAGGTCCAGGATAATCAGATCCAGCGGCTCTCGCCGGGCCAGCTCCACCGCTGCCGCGCCGTCATAGGCGGTGAGCACCTGGTAACCCTCGTTTTCCAGGTTGAATTTGATGCCCTTGACCAGCAGCTGCTCGTCGTCTACTACTAAAATTTTCATGGTTCCTCCTCTGTGGTGATCTGGGGGCGGATGGTCTCTAAAATGCCGGGGCCTATGCCATTGACCTCCAGCAGATCATCTACGGAGGCAAAGGGGCCGTTGGCATTGCGGTAGTCCACGATGCGCTGAGCCAGCACCTGGCCGATGCCGTCCAGAGTCTCCAGCTGGCCGGCAGTGGCGGTGTTGATGTTCAGGGGGCAGGACTCCGGCTGGCGGGGGCTGTCGTCGCTGCGCTGAGCGGTGACGGTGTAGCCCTCCGACTGGGGGCGGCCGGTGAAAAACAGGGCCGCCGACAGGGCCGCGAACAGCAGCGTCAGGACCAGCAAAAATATTTCCGTTTTTGTAACTTTTCCCATAGGCTCTGTTGTTGACTCCCTGTTGGATTTTGCTTATAATGAAAGGTAATAAGCAGGGAACGGGCACGCTGACCTGATTCCCACCACCATTATAGCATAGATGGAGAAAAAGAAAATGAAAATTCGCCGGTTTTTATCTGTTTTTTTGCTGACGCTTCTGCTGACGGGCCTGTTCTGCGTGCCCCAGGCTTCTGCCGTGGAGATGCCTCAGGTAAACGCCAAGGCGGCGCTGCTGATGGACTACGAGTCTGGGCGGATGCTGTACGGCCTCAACGAGAAGGACACCGAGTATCCCGCCAGCATTACCAAGGTCATGACGGCTCTGCTGACTCTGGAGGCCGTGGACCAGGGGGTCCTGACCCTGGATCAGCCGGTCACTGCGCCGTCCCTGGTCAACGATATGGATCCCACCGGCAGCTCTGCCGACATCAAGGAGGGCGAGGTGCTGACGGTGGAGCAGCTGCTGTACTGCATGATGCTGGTGTCCGCCAACGAGGCGGCCTGCATCCTGGCGGAGACGGTGTCCGGGTCTCAGGACGCCTTTGTGGCCCTGATGAATCAGCGGGCCCAGGAACTGGGCTGCACCGGCACCCACTTCGTCAACCCCAACGGGCTCCACGATCCCAACCACTATTCCACCGCCTGGGATATCTATCTGATCACCCGGGAGGCCATGAAGAACGAGACGTTCATGAAGATCTGCGGTACGGCCGCCTATGTGGTCCCCGCCACCAACAAGTCCGAGGAGCGGGAGCTGTATACCACCAACTCGCTGATCTCCAACTGGCGTATCATGGGCTATCAGTATGACGGGGCTGACGGCATCAAGACCGGCTCCACCGAGGAGTCCGGCTATTGCCTGCTGTCCACCGCCAAGCGCAGCGGCCGCCGCCTGGTGGCGGTGGTGCTGGGCTGCAAGGGCAGCGGCGCCACGGTGGAAAGCTTCTCCGAAACCGCAAAGCTGTACAACTGGGCTTATAACAACTTCTCCATGCGCCAGGTGGCGGCTACGGACGAGCTGTACCGCCAGCCGGTGGCCCTGTCCAAGCAGACGGACACCGTGATGCTGTACCCCGCCCAGAGTGCCGAGGCATTCCTGCCCAAGGATGCCAAGGATGAGGATATCCGCAAGACCGTGGACCTGAAGGAGGATGTGGTCAACGCGCCCATCACTGCCGGACAGGAGCTGGGCACCCTGACCATCACCTACAACGATCAGGTGTGCGCCCAGGTGCCGCTGCTGGCTCAGGCGGACGTGTCTGCGTCGCGGTTCCTGGTGGCCAAGGCTGCCGTGGAGGCATTTTTTGCCAAGACGTGGGTGAAGCTGGCGCTGGTGGCCATCGTGGTGCTGGTGATCGTGTTTGTCCTGTGGCTGAAGCTGGGCCGCCGCAGCCGCCGGTATGGCAGCCGGGGCGGCAAGCGCCGCCAGCAACGGGCCTATCGGGGCCGCCGCCGCTGGTGAGTGATGGAGCCGCTGCATATTCTATATGAGGACCCGCACCTGGTGATCTGCTGCAAGCCGGTGGGCGTGCTGTCGGAGGACGGTCAAGCGGGACGGTGCATGCCGGAGCTGCTGCGGGAGCATTACCGGTCCCTGGGGCAGAGAAACCCCTATATTGCCACGGTGCATCGGCTGGATAAAATCACAGGCGGCGTTATGGTGTTCTCCCGCCGGAGGGAGGTCACCGGAAAGCTCACCGCCGCCGTGCAGGCCCATGAGATCGTCAAGGAGTACCTGGCCGTGCTGCGGGGTCATCCGGCGGAGCCAGCCGCCACGCTGACGGATCTGCTGTTCCGGGATGCGGGACACAACAAGAGCTATGTGGTGAAGCGTCCCCGGAAGGGCGTCCGGGAGGCCAGCCTGTTCTACCGGGAGCTGTCCCGGACGGAGGAGCTGTCTCTGGTACGGGTGCAGCTGCATACGGGCCGCACCCACCAGATCCGGGTGCAGTTTTCCTCCCGGGGGCTGCCGCTGCTGGGGGACATCCGCTATGGCAGCAAGGACCCCCGCTGTACCGCGGCCCTGTGGTCCTGCCGCCTGGCCTTCCGCCATCCCATTACCGGGAAGACTGTGGACGTGTTCTGTCCCCCGCCCCGGGTCTATCCCTGGGACCTGTTCCCAGCGGTGGAAGTTTGAAGGGTGCTATAATAAAGGGTGCTATAATAAAGAACCCCTTTGTCCTTGCGGACAAAGGGGTTCTGAGACTGTCAAAAAAGCGGGATCATCTCCGCCTTCGGAAAGGAAGATAGTTACG